>Ga0181518_10000086_pt1 | contig 99008 bp, 81 predicted proteins | sample PEATcosm2014_Bin_28_FD_119751 | JGI IMG/M metagenome (GOLD analysis project Ga0181518, IMG submission 119751) | Peatland microbial communities from MTU Mesocosm Facility, Houghton, MI, USA - PEATcosm2014_Bin01_60_metaG | ecosystem: Environmental > Terrestrial > Soil > Wetlands > Peat | place...
CGTACTTTACTTCCAGGTGAAGCCACCCGGACTATCTACAACAACGATCGGCACAACAGCCATCCGCAGTTGACGTATAGAGCGGCTTCATATAGAATGCCTCCATATGGATCTGCTGCAAGGGACGCTCGACATGTTGGTGCTCCGGACGCTCCTCGCCGGCTCCCTGCACGGCTACGGAATCGCCAAAACCATTCGCAGCACCTCGAACGAGGCCCTCGATATTGAGTTCGGCTCGCTCTATCCCGCGCTGAAGCGGTTGGAAGCGAAAGGTTGGATCGCGTCCGGGTGGGAGACGTCCGAGCACAATCGCCGCGCCAAGTATTACAGGCTTACAGCGGCGGGCCGGAAGCACCTGGTGCGGGAACACTCGAAGTGGGCCGACTTTGTGAGCGCGGTCGGGCGGATTATGGGTACGTTGCCGGAGGCGAGAGGATGACGATCAGGAACCGGCTCAAGTATCTTTCGCCGGCATGGCGCCGCCGGGAGGAGCGCGACATGCGCGAGGAGTTGGAATCGCTCACGGCCATAGCGGGCAGCGGGGAACTCGGCAACCTCACGCTGGCGATGGAAGACGTTCGGGCAACCTGGGGCTGGACGTGGCTCGAGAGCATTTTCGCGGACATCCGCTATTCACTCCGCGCGCAGCGTAGGCAGCCCGCATTTGCCGCGGTCGCGGTGCTCTCACTCGCTCTCGCCATCGGCGCCAACAGCGCGATCTTCAGCTTCGCCGACGCGCTGCTGCTGCGGCCTCTGCCGGTCGCCAATCCAACGGCTGTCTTCGACGTCACTAGCACCACGCCTGACAATCCTTTTGAGGGCATGTCGTTCCCCGATTACCGCGATCTACGCGATAAAAGCCGCTCGTTCAGCGGCCTGGCCGCGTATCGCCTGACAACCCTGGCTGCCGCCGCCAATCCCGCGGCGCCGGCACAGATGCGCTTTGCGGCCCTGGTGAGCGACAATTACTTTCCGGTCGTGGGCGTGACGCCTTCCGCCGGCCGCGCGTTTCTGCCAGACGAAACCGCCCAACCCGTCGCCATGGTCAGCTACGATTTCTGGCAGCAGAACTACGCGGGCAGCCAGTCCGCGATCGGCAGCGCCTTGCGCCTCAACGGGATCGTTTTCACGATTGTCGGCGTAACCCCGGCGTCCTTTACCGGATTGGACCGTTTCGCTTACCCCAGCATCTTCGTTCCCCTCGGGATGAGCCAACGCCTGAACGGCGCGCCGGCGGATCCGCTGGAGGACCGCGGACGCCACGATCTGGTAGTCAAGGGCCGGTTGAGCGCTGGCGCTTCAAAGGAATCGGCGCACGCTGAACTTGCTATTATCGGGGCCGCCCTCGCGCGCGAGTATCCGAAGTCGAATCGCAACCGGCACATGTCCGTCCGCACGGAACTGCAGAGGCGCATCCAGCAGAGCCCACAATTGCTGGCGCTCGCCAAGATGCTGATGGGTCTGGTGGCGCTCATCCTGATCATTGCGTGCTCGAACGTCGCGAATCTGTTGCTTGCACGGGCGCGCGCCCGCAGCCGCGAGATCGCCATCCGGCTGTCCATCGGAGCCGGACGCAGCCGCGTGGTGCGCCAACTGATGACCGAGAGTCTCATCGTGGCGCTGGCGGGCGGCGCGGCGGGATTGTTCGTCGCCTATGGCGGTATTGCGCTTCTGGACATGCAAAGCGTACCCAGCGATCCACCCTTTGTACTGGGCGTGCAACTGGATTGGCGTGTCGTCGAGTTCAGCCTGCTCGCGGCGCTGGCAAGTTGCATCTTCTTCGGCCTGGCTCCGGCCTGGCAGGCAGCGCGGACGGATTTTGTGAGCGCACTGAAGGCCGGCGGAGGCGGCGCGTCCGGCAAGCGGCGCACATTCGGCCGCGACGTTCTGGTGGCCGGCCAGATCGCGCTCGCGATGGTCGTGCTGATCGCCGCCGGCATGTTTCTGGCGGGCTTCCGGAACCTGCTGGTGATGCCTCCCGAATTTCGCACGGACCACTTGATCAGCCTGGATACAGCGCCCGCCTTAGTGCATTACTCGCCCGAACAGACGATGGCCTTCTACCGCCGGCTTGTCGATCGCGTTCGCACGCTGGCCGGCGTGGCGGGGGTGGCGATGACCGAGTCGCTGCCACTGTCTCCCTCTCAGACCGCGGTCAATGTAGCGCCCGAGGGGTACCAGTTCCCGAAGGGCCGCGAAAAAGAGATCGAGTTCGGCGCCGCTGTGGACGCCGCTTACTTTCGCACCCTGCATGTCGAAATCAAACGCGGGCGCGCTTTCACGGACGACGACCGCGCCGGATCGCGCCGCGTGGCGATTGTGAACCAACAGTTTGTGAAGACCTATTGGCCGGGCCAGGATCCCATCGGAAAGCGAGTCCGGGTGGAAAGCATGGACGGCATGGGCGGCCCTGCCGCGGAGGTCGTCGGCGTGGCGAAGACCGGGCACTATCTGGCTGTGAACGAGGCGCCAGCGCCCTACGTATATGTGCCCTACGAGCAGAACCCGCGCTCGCGCATGACGTTAATCGTCGAATCGGTGGGCGATGCGGGTGCGCTCGCAAAGCCTTTGCGCGACGCGGTTCGATCCATCGACGGCAACATGCCGGTATTCAACCTGCGTCCCGTCGCGGCGCTCTATGAAAGCCGCGTGACGGATACATGGCTGAATTGCTTCCAAATGGTGGGAACCATGGGATTCATCGGTCTGGCGCTGGCCACGACCGGGCTTTATGGGCTAGTCGCCTACACGGTGAGCCGCCGCGTGAAGGAGTTCGGCATACGCGTCGCCGTGGGCGCGACCCGCCGCGACGTTGTGTGGCTGGTCGAGCGTCGCGGGCTGATTCTGGCTGGCGTCGGTATCGCGATCGGCGCAGCGCTCACGGCGGCAGCCACACCAATGCTCGCGGCGAGCTTTCCCGGACTCGGCGTATCGTCCCCGGCGGTGTACGCGCTTATTCCACTGGTGTTGCTGATGGTCAGCGCGGTGGCCAGCTATGTGCCGGCACGGCGCGCGGCGGGGCTGGATCCGCTGCGGGCGCTGCGGAACGAATAGCTTCAGAAATGGTGCTGGATCTGGGTGAAGTATGCGAGCGTCAACTAAACGGGACTCCGACAATGTAGATTGTGCCGGGTTCTTGATAACTCCTAGCGGCTTGAAAGAAACCGGATCGAAGAAGCGATCATAGATCAGGCCCAATGAAATCTCCGTCGGTGTTGAAGCTGGACGAATCAACTATCAAGCTCATGATACGGTCCGGTTTAGCTCGCTTCTGGCGGTCGCTTGTAGCCGGTGTCAAGGGTTGTTGGCATCCGGGATGATCGGCGGCCAGAAAGGCCAGGACCCGCCCCGCCTTCACTTCGGCAAGCACGTCACCGCATCACATTGTCCCGGCGCGACCTTGGCCAGAGCCCGCTCCAAAGCAGCGGCGTTCGTGGCGCTCTCAATTTCGGCGTTCTGGTGAGATCGCGGGCAGGTCCCGAACCGGAAAGCTTCCTGCCCTCGGCGCTAGCTTGGTGTCACAAATGCCTGTTCTTCAATCAGTTCAAGGCGAAACCTCTCCCAAGAAGCGAGCAGAAAAAGCTTGACAAAATCGGCCAAGTTGAGTAATTCTATCATAATAGATGATATTAAGAGACGGGCGATTGCCGACTGGTCGAGTCTAATAATCAACTGAAAACAAAAAATGTATGTCACCGCGTGAGCCCGCTGGTCCAAGACGGAATCGCGATTTGGTCTGGATGCCACAGCCCATCGGTTTGACGCTTATCACTTTGAAACAAAAGGCGATTGGGCTTCTCCCAGTTGTGGTTGCCCGTGGCTCTCTCGTTACCGGGCCCTGACGACGCAGCCCTCGGTCTACGGCGTGCCCAGTTGAGGGTTTCATCATATGCGCAACTTAATAGCGAAGTCGATTGGTCTTGGCCTTCTCCTGCTCCCAGCGCACTTGTTGGCGGAGGAGAAAGCCGGTGCGATGGTAATCGTGGCCGACAGCCGCCATCTCACCGGCCTGACAGCCTGGTGGGTCAACGTGTACAACGAGAGCCATTTCTATTTCGCACTGCTAACGGTTGTGACAATTCCGCTGGGGGGCGCCATACTGGGCGGCGCGGCCGACCTGCTCATGCGCCAGATCGGCATTGACCTGAAGTCCCGGGCGCTACATGAGAACTGATGGCCTTATGGATTTCCTTGAGGTGATTTCATGAACTGGCTTTATGTACTACTACCCATCGCCGGCGTTCATGTTTGGTGGCCCGGTTTGGTGATCTTGGGGTTGGGCGTCGGAATTATCGGAGGCTTCTTTGGCATGGGCGGCGCTTGGATGGTGACGCCCGCCTTGAACGTCCTCGGTCTTCCTATGGCCTTTGCGATTGGGACCGACATCACGCATATGGCGGGAAAGTCGCTGATTTCCACCATGCGGCATGCCAAGTTCGGCAACGTGGATTACAAGCTCTCGCTGATCATGGTCTTCGGCACCATTGGGGGACTGGAGATCGGCGCCCGTAACATCATGTGGCTGGAGCGCATCGGAAAGATCGACTTTTATGTCCGCTGCGGTTACCTCGTGCTGCTGACCGGGATTGCCTGGCTGGTTTTTGCCGACGTCCTGAAGCGGCGGAACAAGGATCGCGCCGCCAGGGCGGCCGGCCGAACCGTGGATCACCTGACAATCGGCATCGAGTGGTATAAAACGCTGCAGCAGATCAAGATCCCGCCGGTCGTCACCTTCCCCAGGGCCGGCGTGCGTTGCTCCGTGTGGCTGCCGGTGGGCGTCGCTTTCTTTACCGGATGGCTGGCTGGCGTCTTGGGAATTGGGGGCGGATTGATCCGTATGCCCTCGTTGATTTATTTGATCGGCGTTCCCACGCACGTGGCGGTTGGCACGGACCTGTTCGAAATCGCCGTCTCCGGGCTGTACGGCGCGGGGACTTACAGTTACAAGGGCCGCGTGGAATTGTGGGCCGCATTCATTATGCTGATCGGGGCTGCCGTCGGCGCGCAGATCGGCGCGGTGGCCACCAAATACGTGAAGGGCTACGGCATTCGCATCTTCTTCGGAATTGCCGTCGTCGGCTGCGACATATCCGTTCTCATGAAGATTATCGCGGCCACGTACCCCAGCCTTAAATCGGTGCTGGATCTCTCCGCGACCATTTTGATTCTCGGGCTGGTATCGCTGCTTTCGCTATTCATCGTGTTGAAGTTCGTGATGGGTGTGCGGGAGGAGTTGGCCCTGAAGAGAGAGGCGGTGCTGGTTGCGTAAAATTACCTTGGCCGTCATCGCCGTGGCGTTGGCCCTAGTGGGCTGCGGGCCTCTGGGCAAGGTCCAGCAGGGCCGGGTCATCGCGTACGACCAGCAGACGCGGCAGGTGACCTTAATTCTGGAGGCACCCGCGGCGACCCGATCCAGCCCAAGTCCCGGGGTCCTGCCGGCAGTAACCATCGAGGCTCCCATAGATCCAAGCGAAATGGGTCCGGCGCCGGCGGCCGGCGGCTTGATGCTCCTGGATGCCAAGAATCGGCGCATCGTGATTTACGATCGCGCCACTCAATCGTTCCGGACCATTCAATACACGCCGCTTGAGGAGCGGCACAATGTCCCCAAGAGCCCCGGTCCCCCGGTTGTGAACCGCGCGAAAAAAGCCATTACCATCTACGCCGCAAAGGATCGCACTCTGATCACATTCGCCGCGTCCGACGATCTGCTGGCGATGCCCGCCGACACCTGGCGGGCTGGCGACGTGGTTCGCTACTACTACAAGGACCCGGCCCAGGCGTTAAGATTGATGAACGTAACTCGGACCGATCTCTCCAAGGCGGCCGGCTAGTGTACCGCCGCGCCTGCCGCTTGCCGGCGCGGGCGGCTCCGATGCGGAGTCTGAGCCGAGACAGTCGGGGAGCGGCGCATCGAATCTGAACCTATGTGGTTATTCCAGCGCGAAAGCCGCCATCCGGAAACGCCCGACCCGGTTGCGGACCGGGTGCGCGCGAAGTACGCCAGCTTTCGCGAGCTTCTGGCGCTGAATAACGAGTCCCTGGAGCTCATGGCCGGACTTCAGGACGACCTGCAATACGTGCCGCCGCGCAGGGAAGTGTTGAGCGACCGCATCGGTACGATCTTCAACCGGATTCGCGGCGTGGTGGGATCCCTGGAGCGGCTTACCGGCGTCTCGCAGCGCACGCTGGCCGCAGCGGTCGAAACGCAGCAAAGCGAAATCCAACAATACTCCGCGAGTCTGGAAGAGCGGGCAAAACCGACGCTTTTCGCGTGGCTTTCGGAGCTCGATGCGAGCTCGGAAAACGATGCGGGCAGCAAAGCCGCCGTGCTCGGCGAGATTCGCAACCGGCTGGGCTTGCCCGTTCCCGACGGTTTCGTTTTGACCACGGAAGCGTACCGGCAATACTGCGGGATTCCGCTTTGGGAAAAGATCCGAGACGCCACCGACGATCTGGACCTGAACGAGATCGAGGCCACCCGGCGCGTGTCCGCGTCGCTTACGCAGCTTGTTTTGGAATCCGCCCTACCCCAGGCTATCGAAGCCGCGATTGCCGATGGCGCCACAACGTTGCTCAGGCAAGGCGGCGCCCTGGCGGTGCGTTCCAGCGCCCGCGGCGAGGGGAACGCGCGATCCTATGCCGGCCAGTTTCTCAGCCTCTTGAACGTACCGGCCGGCCAGGCAGTGGACGCTTACCGGCGCGTGATCGCGGCAAGGTTCAGCGAACGGGCGGTGTCCTACCGGCTCTCCGCCGGCCTGCTGGAGGTTGACACTCCGATGGCGGCGCTGTTCGTCAAGATGATTCCCGCGCGCGCTGCCGGCATCATGTACACGCGCGACCCAGGCAATCCGAAAAGCAAGACTCTCTGGATTACCGCGACGCGAGGCTTGGGGCTGGGGATCGCCAGTGGCCGCAACCCTGCCGATCTCTTCATGGTGTCCCGCGCCGGACCACATGCCGTGGTCGAACGCAACCTCGTCAAGAAAGAAGAAGAAATCGTATTGCAAGACGGAGGAGGCATCGCCACTGTTCCCATAGCGGCTGGAGCGCGGGACGAGCCCAGCTTGCCGGATGTATACCTGCACACCCTGGCCGATTGGGGCGTACACATCGAGGAGCACTTCGGCGCACCGCAGGATATCGAATGGGTCCTCGACCGCGATGGCGCGCTCTGGATCGTCCAGTCGCGCCCGCTGGCGAATGCGGACGCCGGGCGCGCCAAGCCGCGTTCCCTTCCCAAGATCGAACCGAAGCTGGCCGGCGGGCGAACCGTGTATCCCGGCCGAACGTCCGGCAAGGCATTTCTGGTCGACGAGATCCAGAATATCAACGACGCACCGTCAGGCGCGGTGGTTTTCATCCGCAAGCCCTCGCCGGAAATCGTGGGAATCCTGCCCCGCATCGCTGGACTGGTGGCCGAGTGGGGCAATGTCGCCGGCCACGCCGCCACGCTTTTGCGGGAGTTCCAAATTCCATCCGTATTCCAGATGACGGGCGCTTTTGACCGTTTGACCAGCGGCGAGCCGGTGAGCCTGGACGCGGTGCAGGCCCACGTTTATCCCGGCATGCTGTGGCCGGCCGGCCGCAAGGAATGGTCCATTGTCGAGCGTTACCGTGAGCGAACGGGCGATCCGATCAGCGCACGGCTGCTTACACTCAACCTGCAGGATCCCGCGGCCGACAACTTTCGTCCGGCCGGCTGCAAGTCCGGCCACGACGTACTCCGTTATTGCCATGAGAAAGCCATCGAGACGATGTTCGAGATCAATGACCGGGAGCTGGAGCGTGGCGCCCAGTCGTTCAGAAAGCTGAAGACGCCGCTGCCGCTGAATCTCTCGGTGATCGATCTGGGCGGCGGTCTGGCGCTGGCCGACCCGGAGAAACGCTGGGTCACGCCCTCGCAGATCGTCTCCAGGCCGTTTCAGGCCTTGTGGCAGGGGATCAGCCATCCGGAAGTAACGTGGACGCGCGGGATGCCAGCGAGCATTGGCGGTCTCGCGTCCGTTCTGGCGGCCACTTTTGCGCCGCGCGGCGGCATCGTGCGTCCGCTTGGCCAGGAGAGCCATCTGCTGGTTGCGGACGAGTACATGAACCTGAACTCCCGCCTGGCGTATCACTACAGCCTGGTAGATGCGTGCCTATCCGATACTCCCGGCGAAAATTACATTTCGTTTCGATTCGAGGGTGGAGGTGCGGCCCACAGCCGCAGAAGCTTGCGCGCCTGTTTCCTGGAAAAATGCCTCGTCCACTATGGATTTCGAGTGGATCGCCGCACCGACCTGGTCAACGCGTGGTTCCGTAAAGCGCCTGCCGATCAAACCGCGGAGCGTCTCGATCTACTGGGCCGCCTGCTGGCCTGTTCCAGCCAGCTTGATATGTACATGAACAGCCGGGAGGTGATGAACTGGTTCGCGGACCAGTTCATTCTGGGGAACTATGCGTTCCACCAACGGAGCTGATTAGGTGGTGTATCTTTTCACCGACGCGCAATGGTCGTCACGGGAATCCGGATGAGTACGCACCTGGAAAAGTTCGACCAAGCTGTGACAGTCCTGACCCTGACGATGGGCCTTTGCCTGATGTGGGAGGGATACGCCGATCTGTCTGAGACTTCTAACGCAGCCACCTCGCCGGCGCATTACGACAGCACCGTACAGTTATCGGGATTCGACATTAGTTCCCCAACTGCGTCTGGCGGCAAACGAATTCAGGTGACGCTCACCTTCAGCGATCTCACACCCAGAGGCGGGGCCGTCGTCAAGATGACCAGCACTGGCCCGTCCGTAGTTCCAGTCTCCGATGTGCCGGTTCCCGCGGGCAGCAAGAGCTGGCAGTTTTCCATCCCAATCAATCCCGCCAACACGTCCGAAAGTGTCATTATCACTGCGAGGTATGGCGGCATCGCGAAGAGTGTAGTGGTGATGGTACGACAGCGTACGCTTTCAACGATGTTTTTCAGGAGCTCAGGGGCGGGCGAGTTCGGCCTGAAGCTCCTGCCCGACTTCAATGGTGATGGTCATTAGCTGCCCCTTTTGCTCAATGGCTAGCCCTTGGGCCTATTTTGGCGCCTGTAGGCGCCGCCTAGGGCAGCGTACAGACGGGCAGTTTCAGATACGTCTTTACTTCTCCTTGTGTTTCTTCAGCAACGCATCCAATAGAGCTTCGGGAACTCTGAAATTGGTTTGCCTGAGTTGCTCCACCGCTTGGGAGAATTGGGCCACGTTGCGAAGCCAAATCGAGAATGCCAAGCGTGCCTGTCAACACGAAGACCTTTTCTTTGAGCCGCGTTCACACCCTTGCGATCGTCCATCGGCAACAGGTCGGCATTGACCGTGGCGGCCGATTGAATGGCTGCTTTCTCACCTGCGTCAAGTCCTTTCAGCGAAGCGTCTTCGGTTTGACTGAGAGGAGCTTCGCGTACTTCTACCCAGGCCGGAAGATTGGCAATCCAATCGTGTACAGAAGGAGGAGCTTTGCTGGACGCTAATTCGCTTGCACAGCGGTCGGGAGGACCACCTTTTCAAACAGGACCGGGAGGAGGTCGATGTGTCCGATCAAAATCAAATAATTCGGTGGGCCGGCGTCGGCGACAACGAGCCGCACCGCTTCAGAGCCTCAAGGCTTTCAAAGCTTCCCTTTCACGCTCAAAATCCTCCGTGGTGTAGTCCTCATAGACGTTGTGAGCCTTCAGGAAGCCGTCAATCTCGTAGCCGGTCTCAAAGCCAAGCAAGCGCCGCAAATCCGGGTATTCGGAAACGCAAAAAGCGACCGCAATCGCCTTTGCCGCTTCAGCATCAGGCGCGCAAGCGATGCATTAGGGTGATGTCGTCGAGAACGGCGACGTCCATCTTGCGCAGGTATTCGCTGGCGGGGTCTTCAAAGAAATCCTCGCCCTTCGTACAGAGTATGTCCGCCTCGCCGATTATCGCGGTCTGCATGACGATGATGTCGTTCACATCGCGGATGGGCACGATCAAAAGAGGATCGAGGGTCACGATTTCCGAGCATCGCCGAAGGAACTTGACATACTCGAAGACCATGTCTTCGGTCAGGCCGTAGAACTCTCGCAATCGGGGATAGCGCAGGACCTTTGCAAGCTCGTGAAGCATCTCGTTTGAAAGCAGCAGCCTATGCTCGCTCTCCACGATGTTCGTCAGGAGCTCACGGGCGAGGCCTTGGGAGCGCTCGTTGGCCCGAACCAGAATTGTCGTGTCGAGGACGATTTTCACCGATGCGGACGATAACCCGGCCGCGAGCTTCGGATGGCCTCGGTCAGGATTTCCTCGGCTTCCTCTGCGGAGCCGGGCTTACGGCGGGCATCCACTTCGGAGAAATATTTCCGCAGTTCCGCCGTCTGTTCCCGCCGCCGCTGATCGGAGAGCGCCGGGGGTTCGATGGCGCGGATGCTGATGGCTTCATTCTCCAGGACGCGGCGTCCCAGCAGGCCTTCAATGACTGCCTTCTGGTTGCGAGATAGATCTTTGGCATTGCGAATCATGGGACGGGACCTGATTCCATTATGCCCGATTGGATCGCACAGCGCAGTTTTGGTGACGGAAAAGCGAAGGCTCGCCACGCGGACGTTGCGACAAAGAAAGCGTTACCGCGGCTGACCAGCGCGGCCTATGTCGCAGATGATCGGTGTGCTGGCCGAGCTTGAAGGAGCTTGATTTCAGAATACGTCCGTGCCGGCGCGAAGGCCTCGCAGCGCCACGGCGTGAAATTCGGGCGCAAGCCGATTGGCAACGCGCGGGAACCAATGGACCAGGGCAGGGCTCCGTGATCCGTCGCTATCCTTGGACTCAGCCGGGCGACCGTCTACGGGGTGCTGGCCGGTTGAGGTGTTATTTCCAGGACGTGTTCGAAGTGCGGCTTGTAAACGATGACTTTTTGGAAGATATCCGAGGAGACAGTGACACCCCTATCAAGTCGAATTTCCTGTTCTTGCGCGGAGTCAATGAACTCCACGACGACAAGAAGCCAATAGAGATCGCATGGCGTGTACTGTTTGGCTTTCGCTTCTTTCTCTCTGATAATCTCTTTCAGCCGTATCGAGGACATGAGGCCAAAGCGATGCCCTTGAACTAGCTTCCATTTGGCCGTGAACTGCAAAGGCTGGTAGACGCCCCCAGTCAGTGCTCGTGCTTCCCGTCGGTTGGTGTACGTTCGGAAAGCCGCGAAGCCTTCCGATATGTGCGGCTGACCATTCGGAAAGTCCGGATCATCATACGGCACATATACCAGTTCGTGAGCATAGAGATGCGCAAACTCCAGTTCTGGAATGTCCTTAAAAACAGCCTTGCTGATTTGGCCGTTTTCCCCACTCTCAACACGTCCCGCAAGTTCCACGAGCTTCTTTACCAGGGTCGCCTGGTTCCGAATCGGATGGTCCTTGTTGAAGCTAAACGAAAGCTGGAAGTTATTTCCTGTGGCCTGTTCGTAAAGCCGTTGAGCTATTGAAACCGCACTGTTCCGTCTGACGCGCTGAACTTGTTCGCTGGCGGAGCAAGAGCCGTCGGTAACGTAGAAGTTGGTTATTTCTATTCCGATTGTCTGTGCGCCTTTCAGAATCACGTCCGGCTTGTCACCGTGAATGACCGTTCCAGAAGGCAGCGGATATGTCTTTTGAAACAGATCGAAGTAGTGACGTTCGATTGTCTGTTGCTTTGCCGGCACGCCGTTGAGCGCTCGTTTGGCTTTCACTTAAAACACTCCTCCGGCTCCTTTCCTAGGTTATCATGCTTCGCCTTATCTTCGCTGACACAACTCGGTCCCGGGCCATGTACATCCAGAGGGATCCGCGCAGAGCTGTGGCGTGCCCTACCAGTGCTGACATTGCACTACAGCCTACCCGCCCACCGCCGCTCCACCCAGCCGAGCGCGCCATCCGCCAACAGCGCGATACACGCCGCGGGCACGGCGCCTGCCAGGATCTGCGTACTATCCACCGAGGCGATGCCGCGGAAGATGAAGACGCCCAGGCCTCCGCCGCCGATGGCCGCCGCGATGGTGGCGGTGCCGATGGTGGTGACGGTGGCCACGCGGATGCCAGCCAGAATGGTGCGCGCGGCCAGCGGCAACTCCACGCGCCACAGAAGCTGGCGGCCGGTCATCCCCATGGCGACCGCGGATTCGCGCACCGCCGCATCCACGCCCAGGATGCCCACCAGCGTGTTCCGCAGAATCGGCAGCAGCGCGTAGAGCACCAGCGCCACGATCGCCGTGCGCTTGCCGATTCCGCCGATCAGCGGCACAGGAATCAGAAAGCCGAACAGCGCCAGGCTCGGGATGGTCTGCATCACGTTGGCGAATCCCATCACCCAGGGCCGCCACGCGGCGCGGCGCGTAATCAGGATACCGGCGGGGACGGCCACGGCGATGGCGATGGCCATGGAGATCAGCACCAGCGTCAGATGCTCGACGGTGAGTTCGGCGACTTCGCTTACCAGCCCGGAGTTCATGGCGCTTCCACATTCCAATCCAAGCAAGCCAGGAAGGCGCGCGCTTCGCGGCCCAGGGAGTCGAGGAACTCGAGCGGCGGGGCCACCAGTTCGAGCGCGCCGTTGCGCAGCAAAGCGATGCGGTTGGCCAGCATCAGCGCCTCGCGCACATCGTGCGTGACGAAGATGGCGGTCTTGCCAAAATCGCGCCGCAGCATCAGGAACTGTTTCTGCAAATCGAGGCGCGTTACCGGATCGAGTGCGCCGAAGGGCTCGTCGAAGAGCAGCACTGATGGATCGGCTGCCAGGGCGCGCGCCACGCCCACGCGCTGGCGCTGGCCTCCGGAAAGCTGGCGCGGATAGCGCGAGGCAAACTGCTCCGGCGCGAGGCCCACCTGGCCCAGCAGCGCCTCGACGCGTTCGCGGATGCGCAACCCGTCCCAGCCTTCGAGCTGCGGCACCAAGCCGATGTTTTGCGCCACGGTGTAATGCGGGAACAGCCCGATCTCCTGAATCACGTAACCGATGCGCCGCTTCAGCCGCACCGGGTCCCAGGCGGTGGTCGGTTTGCCATCCACCAACACTTCGCCGGCACTGGGGAAGAGCAAGCCGTTCACCATTTTGAGCGCGGTGGTTTTGCCGGAACCGCTGCGGCCGAGCAGCACCACGGTCTCCCCGGCCTCGATCGAAAGCGTCAAGCTTTTGAGAATTTCGCGCTCTCCGATGCGATACGACGCTTCGCGGAACTCGACCAGGGCGCTCACACGATCAGCAGGCTTTCAGCGAAGGGCCATGCTTCGTCGATCCACTGCGCGGCGCACTCGAAGCCTGCGCCGGCGGCCATCTCGCAGATTTCATCGGCGCGGAATTTGTGGCAGGATTCGGTCCAGATGGTCTCATCCTCGCGGAAGTCGCATTCGAGATTGGCGGCGCGTATGAAGGCGGTCTGCGGCACGAGCGACCGCAGGTGCATTTCGACGCGGCGGTGCTCCTCGTTCCAACGCGCCTCGTGTGCGAAATGCCGGACCACGAAGTCGGCGTCCAGTTCCCGATTGATGCGCGCCAGCAGGTTCAAATTGAAGGCGGCGGTGACGCCCGCCGGATCGTCGTACGCCAGGATCATGCGGTCCACTCGCTTGATCAGGTCGGCGCCCAGCAGCAGGGCATCGCCCGGCATGAGGCATCCGCGGACCTGGCATAGAAAATCCTGGGCAGCCGCGCGCTCGAAGTTACCGATAGTGCTGCCCAGGAAAAGGACCAGCATCGCCTCGCCCGAGCGCCGGCTGCAAACGGCGCGGCGCAGGCCGTTCAGATACGAATCTTCAATCGGAGTGACTTGGCCGAAAGCCGCTAATTCCTGCGCGCATCGGGCCAGCGCGGAGGCCGAAAGGTCGATCGGGTAGTATGTCACCGGCGCGTGATTCACCAGCGATTCCAAGATCCAGCGCGTTTTGGCGCCGCTGCCGCTGCCCAACTCGGCAACGGCAACGGGCGTGCGCAGGTAACCGGTCAGTTCGGGCGAAAGGCGCCGGATCAAGCGTGCGTCGGCGCGCGTTAAACCGTATTCCGGCAGCACTGTGATGGCTTCGAATAAGGCCGAGCCGACTTCATCGTAGAAGTACTGGCAGGGTAGCTCCCTCTGTCCGTCCTTGCTCAGGCCATCGCGCACGTCGCGGGCAAACATGTTCAGTTCCGGCTCAATTCTCAGCCAGGCGGAAGGTTGCATAAACATACGGGTATCCCGGCCGGAACCAGTTGCGGAAGGACGACCGCAGCATGCATGCCGCCGTGCGCGGCGAGCCGCCCTTCAGCACGTAGTGTTCGCCGTCAAAGAAATTGGCGGAGTAGCCGGGATAAAAGGGGAACGGCTCGAAGCCGGCGAACGGCTGGAAGGGAGTGGAGGTCCATTCCCAACCGTTGCCGATCATCTGCGAGACGCCGAACGCATTCGGACGCGAACCGGTGACGGGCGTCGGATCCCAGTGTCGAAAGTCCGCGTTTTCGTCAGCCAGATCGGGGGGGCCGCCGCCATACGCGGCGCGATGGAACTGCGCTTCCATAGGCAACGTGCAGCCCTTCCATTGGGCGTAAGCGCGCGCCTGCTCGTATGCCACATAGACCGGCCAATCCAGCGGCAAAGGAATATCGGCGAACATGCCGCGATAGAACCAGTGGCCTTCGTGGCAGATCCAGAAATGCGGCGCGGGCGCGCCGGCCTTGACGAATTTGAGATACTCGCCGTTGGTGATTTTGTGCTGGCCGATGGTGAACGGCGGGACATCCACTTGGTGTTCCGCGAATTCGTTATCCCAACCGAAACCGTCGCCGTGCTTACGGCCGAGGGTCGCCGTGCCTTCGGGGATCTCGATCATACGGCTTTGCGGCGCGGGCCCGGATGCCGCCACGGAATACGCCGGCGCTGTCTTCTGTTCGAACTGCAGACTATGCAGCATGTAGGCGAAGGTTTCGGCGTGCATCAGGCGATGCTCGATGGCCACGTGCATGAGTTGCTCGGGGGCGTGGGCCAGCGACCCATCCAGCTCACGGCGCACGCGCGCGTTGTAGTCGCGCACGGCATCCTCGGCGGGCCATTCGGAAGGCTGATCGTTGGGCAACTCGCCTGGTCCAGGATCGATGCCGAAGGAGAACAGATGGTCGAAATCGGCGTGAAACTCGGGCATATCGAGAGCGCGGCCGAGCAGGTTCCAATCGAAGGCTTCCAGGTGGCCCAGATAGAAGATGATGCGATTCCGCTCCGGGATGGGCCGTTCGTAGAGCGCATCGGGCCGCACCAGATCGAAGAGCGCGTCGGTCTGGGCGCGAGCCTGCGAGAGAGTTTGAGCGAGTTCAGCGTTCGGTGGCATACATGGTTTTCTAGTGTAGCAAAAGAGTGGAAGCACGCCTGATGCCAGCACCGCATCCTATAATTCGGAAGGAGTGAAAACATACTTCCGCCGAATTTTCGTATTCTTTCTAACGCTGGCGCTGGTAGCGGCGCCCCAGGGCTTCTCACCCACGCCGGACATGTACCGGGCGCTGGCGAACATTTCGCCGGATTCGCTGCGCGGCAACTTGTCCTTCATCGCTTCGGACCTGCTGGAGGGGCGCGACACGCCCTCGCGCGGACTGGACATTGCGGCCGAGTACATTGCGGCACAGTTCCGCCGCGTGCGTCTCGAACCCGCGGGCGACGATGGATACTTTCAGACTGCCGGGATGCTGCGCTTGATGCCGGCCCCGGATGGCTTTGAGCTGCGCGTGCGTGAAGGCTCGCGAACGTATACCGTGCCGACGGACCACGTGTGCGTCGTGAGCCACTCCGCGCTCGATCTGCGCGGCGTGTCAGTCTCGAAGGTGACCGATGCCGCGGACCTCAAGCCGGAGGATGTAAGAGGCAAGGTAGTGCTGCTCGACGCGGCGCGCCGGGATCTGCAGGCCATAGCGAACACGGCGACCGCGCTACAACCAGCCGCATTTCTCGAAACGGCGAGTGAGAATACGCTTGCGCCACGAGTGGCCGATGCGGACGAGGAGCGAGCCACATTCGGAGATGTCCCGCTCCTGATCGTGCGTGATGCCCAAGCAGTTAGAGGCTTGCTAGAGGCGCAGGCCGGCCTGACGGTCTCTATCAAGCTGCCCGCGCCCGCCTTCGTGCAGGTGAAAGTCCGCAATGTGATCGGGCTGCTGCGCGGCTCCGACCCCGTGCTGCGCGACCAGTACGTCCTGCTCACGGCGCATTACGATCACATCGGAAGGAACGGCGCCGGGCAGGTGTTCCCCGGGGCCAACGACGATGGCAGCGGCACGGTGTCCGTCATGGAGATAGGCGAGGTCCTGGCGGCGATGCCGGTGCACCCCAAACGCAGCATCGTTTTCATGACATTCTTTGGCGAGGAAGAGGGTAGCCTGGGCGCAAGCTACTACGCGAGCCATCCGGTGTTCCCACTGGACAAGACGGTAGCCGACTTGAACCTGGAACAGGTGGGCCGCACGGATTCGAGCGCGGGCCGAGAGGTCTCGAATGCCAGCGTCACGGGTTTCAACTATTCCGACGTGGCGGGCACCCTGCAGCGAGCCGGCAAGTTGACGGGCGTCAAAGTGTACGAGACGGCCGACGGCGACGACTTCTTCGACCGCAGCGATAACGCGACGTTCGCGGAGCACGGCATTCCGGCGCATACTCTGGTGGTGGCCTTCGAGTATCCCGACTATCATGCGCCCGGCGACGTGTGGCAGAAGATCGACTACGACAACATGGCCAAGGTGGACCGCATGATCGCGTTAGGGACGATCATGCTGGCGGACAATCCGGAAGCGCCCAAGTGGAATCGGGGGAATCCGAAGGTGGCGGGGTATTTGAGGACGCTATAGAAGAGCCGCGCTTCGCGCGCCGTGGCTGGTGGTTGGTGGCAGGTGGATGGTGGCTGTGACTCAGCGGCGACTTGCACCGCTCATCCCCTGCAGGTATCGCAATCGCGCGCGACGGCGTATTTGAGGGCGCGATAGAGGCGCGCTTCGCGCGCAGTACAGCGAACTAGAGTTCGCCGTTGGCAGGCGAAAACGCCTGCGCCACCTTCTTGCACAACAGTGCCACCAAGGCACTCCTTGGGAAAATGTAGAAACTCGAGAAGCGCGCTTCGTGCGCCGTGGCTGGTGGATGGTGACTGTGAATCACTGGCGATTGGCGCCGCTCAGCCCCTGCAGGTACCGCAACAGTGCGGCGCGTTCTTCCGCGTCCAGCTTGCCGTCGCCGTTCTTGTCGAACATCTGAAACAACTTTTGTATCCTTTGCATCTCGCCGGGCGGGACTCCTGGCGGCAAGTCTTTAGGGCCGTTGCCTTCGGCCAGGAACTCCTCCAGGTATTGCATCCGCATCGCCTGGTGGAAGGGGCGTACATCGTCGGGCGACGGCAGCATCACGCCCAGAAACGCCAGCGCCATTTCATTCTTCGTCTCTTCACCCCAGGTGACGCGGACGGCGGGATGCGAAGGGTTGTGAGGATTGTTGTCCGAGTTATCGTAGACGTATTCGAGATCGATGCGAGTTCCTTTAGGAATATGCATCGGCTCCTTGTAGCGGTACTGTCCTTGCCAGTTGAAATCCCAATCCTTGATCCAGATCAGGGGCTGGGTTGTTCCATCCGGCAGGTGCGCCGTCACCTTCATATCCTTGCCGAGGTAGTGCGCATGCGGCGTGATTCCGAATAAGTCGATGTCCTGCGGAACCGTCACGGCGGCCTTCACCACATAGTGAGAATCTCCGGCGGGAATGTCGATGCGGCGGTTGTTGAGAATGATGGAACCGCGACCCTTGGTCGGAGGTCCTGAGAGCCGCAAGCCGAGTGCGGATTGGTCCTGTTCAGGCTTGCCGGACGGATGGTAGTGGATCTGCACGACGACGTCGGTACCTGCCTGGATGGGTTGCGCCAGCGCCTGAGAAGCCGGCGGTGGATTGGCTCCCGGCGCCCACCCGCCGATCAGTCCCGCCGGCGGAAATCCCGGCCCGCCGAAGCATGGATATGCGCCGTCTGACGCGGCAGCCGCAAGCTTGCGGGCTCTGCCCGTGGCATCCAGGAATACCAGCGCGTGATGCACGACGCGCCGGTTGCCCGGGCGGAACTCGATGCCGCTCACGTAGATCTCGCGATCGCTATCCAGTGGGAGCACGAAGCAACGGTATTGGTCGGGCCCGTCGGCCGGCACATCGAATTTCCGCGCTACGGTCAGGACCCTGTCGGGCTGGCCGGCCTGCCAACCCTCCGGGAATGCCGGCAAAACGGGTTTGTCATGCGGGTCGCCTTCGGGCGCCCCATTCTTCGCCCATTGCTGAATCATCGCGATCTGCTCCTCCGAGAGCCGGCGCTCATTGGCGAACGAGCCATATCCGGGCTCGGGTTTCCAGGGCGGCATGACGCGCTTCTGAGTGACTACGGCGAGCAACGACGCACGCTTGACCGCATCCTGGTAAGTCAGCAAAGAAAACGGCGCGACCTCGCCGGGGCGGTGACAACTTGCGCAGTTCTTGTACAGAATCGGCGCGATGTCTTTGTTGAACGTGGGACCCGGAGCGACAGAGGCAAAAGCCGCCAGCGGGACGGCAAACAGGATTGCGGGTAGCTTCATACAGTTTCTTCCTTCAATTCGCATTGGTGATGGAGCAGCCGATGGCGTGAGTTCTCGGATGGGGAACGGACCGCCCGGCAAGTATCGCGTCCAGGGCGTCGCGCAGATCGAGTTCGGTCGCCTGAACGCGCGTCTTGCCGAAGTCTTCGACGCGGTTGTCGATGCGCCCAAGATACAGCAGGGCGCCGTCCGCGGAGAGCACTGCGACTTCCGGTGTGATGGTGGCGCCGGTATACCGGGACAGAATCTGATGCGGGTCGAGCAGCACGGGGAAGCGGAATGCGAAGTCGCGGGCATGCCGCCGCACTTCCTCATCGGGAACCGTGGTATCGCCCTGCACCGCATACAGCCGGACCCCGCGCGGGGCGTACGCTTGTTCGATGCGGTTCATCTCGGGCACGTAGCCGTTGCTCAGGGGGCAATCCGTGGTGACGAAGAAGATCGCGACAGCGCGCGCGTGCGCCCACTCGTCTGGCTGATGCGTAGCGCCTTCGGTATCGCGAAGTGCAAACTGGGGGAAGCGATCCGCGGCGGCGAGCACGGAAAGGAGCAAGATGAAAAGACACGCGGCGATTTTTGCCCTTGTAAGACCGCTTGCTGACGCGCGCGGCTCCGATCGGAGCCACGACCGTAAGGGAGTGGTTTTAAAGCGGTGCAGCAAGTGCAGCATCCTTTCATCTATTATCGACGATATGGACGAGTTTGGTTGGCAGGCGGAAGCGCCTGTCACAACTACTATGCCAGGAGGTTGCGGGGCCTGGGCGTGTAGCCCGGGAAGACCTTGGTCAGATCCTGGTTGCCTAACTGGCCTGTGACCAGCTCGCCGAGCACGTCGCGGAAGTCCGTGGTCAGGTTAAGGTCCCGCCCTTCGTAGAGCTGTTCCTGCGCCAGGCCGGGCCACTGGCCGTAGACTTTGCCTCCGCGCACGTCGCCGCCCATGACGAACATACAGTTGGCGTGGCCGTGATCGGTGCCACGGTCGCCGTTTTCACGGGCAGTGCGGCCGAACTCGGACATGGTGACGACGGCGATGTCGCGCATGCGGTCGCCGAGGTCCAGCCAAAAGGCGGCCAGCGCCTGTCCGAACTCGGTGAGACGCGCGGCCAGTTGGCCCTGCGAGGCGCGCGGCCCAACTTCGTTGACGTGATGATCCCAGCCGCCCACGTCGGTGAAGGCCATCTCGACGCCGACGTCGGCTTTGATCAATTGCGCGATCTGCCGCAAGCTGTCGCCGAAGCGGCCTCCCGGATATTTGGCGCCTGCGGCGGGTGCATATCGCTGTTTTTGAATGGCCTGAAGCAGGGACACGGCTTCGAAAGTTTCGCGTCCGGCGGCGCGCAGGACCGGGTCCGAGCTACCGGCATACATCGCTTCGAAGGCAGCCGCCGCGTCCTTGTTACGAACCTGGAAATCGCCGACACTCTGCACCGCGACTGCGGGGTTGGGACCGCGCATGGCACGCGGTAGGACCGGCCCCAGAGCGACGGCCCGCACCGGCGAGACCTTGGCGGTCTCTGGCGGCCGGGACGCTCCTTCGGCGCGGTTCATCCATCCATCGCCAGTGGCTTTCAGGCCAGGAGTGCCCGATTCCATGAAATCCTGCGCGTCGAAGTGCGAGCGCGTCGGATCGGGAGATCCGGCGGCGTGTACGATGGCCAAATGGCCGTTATCCCAGACCGGTTTGAGCGGCGCGAGTGAAGGATGCAGGCCGAAAAAGCCATCCAGGTCGATGGCGGCGTCCGCGCTGCCGTCAGGACCTCGCGTTGGACGCGGCACGGCAATCGTGGGACGCAGCTCGTAGTATCGCTTCTCCGCATGCGGCACGACGATGTTCAAACCGTCGGCAGCGCCGCGCTGGAAGATTGCGACCAGGATTTTCTTGCGCGGCGCGGGAGCATCGCCGGCATAGAGCGCCCGCTCAAGCCACACCGGCGCCGCTCCCATGCCTACCATGGCCAGCGCGGAATTGCGAAGAAAGATCCGGCGCGAATATTCGGTCATTTCTTTTGAAAGTCCGGAGAGCCCAGGGTCACGCCTTCCGAAGTGTGCGCGGTCTCCACCTTAACTCCCGGGATCTTGTTGTTTGCCAGCGCCATGCTGAAATTCATGCGCGCCAGCAAGCCTGCCGAGTTCAGCCACTCCTGCCCGGAGTTCGAATAACCGGTCGGCTCCACCTTGCGATAGAGCGGCTGACCAAGCTGCGTCAACTGATTGCTGAGGCCGAACGCGAAATCCACGTCGGCGTTGACGGCTCGCAAAGAACTAGCCACCATCTCGAAGGGCGATTTCATCTTCGTGCGGTAAGCGCCGCGCGACCAGAATTCGGGTGACTGGAACATGGTTCTCAGCACGGCGCGCAGATCGCCATCGCTCTTCAGGAACGTGGCAGCCATGCGGCGAACCAGCGTTTCAGGCGGATCGTCGGCCACGAAGCGCAGCGCCAGCTCGCGCGAGATAAAGCGCGCAGTCGAGGGATGGTGCGCGAGCAGATGCAGCACCTTGAAGCCGTCTTCGATTCCTCCGCCCGCCGGAATCCTCACTCCCAGGACCACTTTCTCGCCGTCATCGTGCATTCTGGGATTGAATTCGAATTCTGCGGCGCGCTGCGGTTGTTTGATGGTCCATCCGGTGAAGCAGCGGGCTACTTCGGTGACGTCCTTCTGCGTGTAGCCACCGTCTACGCCGAGCGTATGCAGCTCCAGCAACTCCCTGCCGTAGTTCTCATTCAGACCGATTTTGCGGCGCTGGCCGGCCGGCGATTGGGGGCCAGCGGATTCCCAGTTATCCAGATAGAACAGCATGGCCGGGCTCTGCGCCGTCGCCCGCAACAGATCCTCGAACTTGCCGAGGACATGCGGGCGGATGGCGTCGCGCTCATAGGCGGTGACTAAGTAATGATCCGCGCCTTTGTCGAGGTAGACGTTGAAGTGGTTATACCAGAAGTCCGTCAGGACTTCCTGTAACTGGCGGTTGTTGTAGACGGCGCGATAGAGCTTGCCGGCCGCGAGATCCTGCACCACCACTACCTGCGGTCCGGCGGCGCTTTCGATGCGGCGGCGCAGGCCGGCGGGCGCCACCGCAAACAACTGGTTGCGCATGCTCTGCCCCATGGCCTCGAGCACTTGATCTTGCCGCTCCGGGGATAAAGTAGTGAAAAGATCGAGCTTTTGTTGGGGCGTGCCGGCGCGCATGGTGTGGAGCTCTTCCGGCGTCAGGAGAACGGCCAGATCGGGCCGGCTGGGCTGGGCGCCGCTATCCTGGTCCTTGCGCTGGTAACGCGCTACCAGGTTGCGGATCATCATGCGTTTGTCGGGATCCTCCGGAAACGGGAACTTGCCTTCCACCATGGCCTTGACGAGCTGCGGCGAAGGATAGTTCTGGATCATCTGCGCCGGGCTCATGGTGAGCGAGTCGAGCGGGCGAAGCTTGGCGGTCAAAACCGGATTCTCGGGGATGCGCTCGGGATGAAGCTGCAGGTCAATCCATTTCTTGAGGCCCTTGGCGCTGACTCGCTCGATATCGCCGGGCTGCGGGCCGAAGGTGAGCCGGTTCAAGGCGTGCGGGATTTTCTCATCGTTGGCGATCGGCGTATGGAACTGAGAGGATTCTGGCGCCTTCTTCTTCTTGGCATAGGCGGAAACGCCGGGGAATAGACCAAAAAACAAGACTGCAAACCCAGCCAGACATGCTCTATTGCCCATAGTGCCTACAGTTATAAACGCGGGCGGACCGCGGGAGTTGCAAATTTAACCTTTCAGGCGCATGAAGAACCAAGCCATGCCGATCGCCAGCAGTACAGAGGCCGAGACGGGCACCGGTTTCCAGACAGCCAGGCGCTTGCCCAGGCGCGCGAACAGAAACGCGAAGATAACGATCAACGGGACTTCCGCGCAAGCCGCGCCCGTGAGCACGTAGAGCGGGTGGTACCCGGTGGTGCGCAGGAACAATTCGAAATAAAGGCCGTGAAAAGCTCCCAACACCGCCACGATCAGCCAGCGCATGCCAGCCTTAGGCAAGACCAGGATCTCCACGGCGAGGTACGCGATGGTGAGGGCTGCGGCAGCTTCCACAAATCGCGCCGCCGGCTGCCAGCGAGTGAGCGGAACAATCAGCACCGCAGCCGCCTGTCCAGTCAAAAACGCGGCGGCCAGCAGAACTAGTTCGCGGCGGCTGCGCGCGGCCAGCACCAAGCTGGCGAGAAACAGGATCTGCATCGGTCCTCCCAGGGCACGCATGAAACCCGCACCGGCCTGGGTTACGGCAATTGCCGCGGCGCTTGCCGGCCGGAAGCGCAACGTTGCCCTGGGAAAGGAGATGTCGAATAGCGCCTGATCGCGTTTGCCGCCGTTTTCGACGCGCAGCAGGTGAACGTGGTTAGGGACGGTCACCGCATGGAAACTGCATTCGACATCGAGACTGTCGACCGGGGCGGCGAATTGGTAATCCGCTTCGCATACGTAGGAGCCCTGAGGCGGGTCCTCGCGGCAGGATTTGTTCAGCAGTTTGGCTTGCCTGCCGCCGCTCGAAAGGCGAATGTGGTCGAAGAGGGACTGTTCGGGATGCTGGACGTGGGTCATCTCGTACAGAGGCAGGCGGAATTCGTAGTGCGCTTGGACGCCCCTTATGGTCAGGTCGCCGGAGCTCATGCTCATGACATGGGCGAACGCGGGAGTGGCGAGGAGGGTGAGTACAGCTAGCAGTATACTGTGGGGCAGGCGCTTTCGCCTGCCAAGTGCACGGGTTGGCAGGCGAAAGCGCCTGCCCCACATGCCCTCCGGACTGGACTTCATAGAGTCTGGGCGGGCTCGATTGCGGTAAGGCGCGGGGTCGTGCGCGCCTTGCGGATTCGTCGATAGATGATGCGAATCAGCGCCAGCACCGGCACGGAGAGGAAGGCTCCTGGAATGCCCGCGATCTCGGCGCCGGCGAACACGCCAAACAATACGAACAGCGGGTGCAATTGCACGCCCGCGCGCATCAATTGCGGAGACAAAACGTAGTCCTGGAACACGCGATAGACGACCAGAAACACGATCGCGCTCCAGACGGGACCGCCGCTTGCCGCGGTCACGATCACGATAACGACGCCGGCCGTCAGGGTGCCGATCATGGGGATGAATTCCAGCGTGGCGGCCAGCGCGGCAAGCAGAATGCTGTAATGAACGCGCAGAATGCTGAAGAAGATAGAGTAGGACATAAACGTGGCGAGCGAGAGGGTCAGGATAGCTCGCATATAGTGCGCCAGCAGCAGGTTCACATCGACCAAAAGTTCATCCACCAGCGTGCGCCAGGGCTGATTGTCTATCATTTCCAGGAAGAGTTGGCGCATTACATCGCCATCCTTCAAAAAGAAGAAGCCGAGAATAGGAATGATCACCACATAGACGACGTTGCTGGCCACGCTAAGGATCTTGGCTCCGGCTCTGGGCAGAGCGGCGATGATGTCGCCGGAGCTCTTGCCGATCTGTTCCTGCACCTTTTGAAGCACTTCGGCCTTGAAGGAGTTTACGCCGGGCGTGACAGAAGCGCTGGGCTGCTGCCAGTTGCCCAGCCACGCAGGGACGGACTTGGCAAGGGCGTTGGCCTGGTCGACGACGCGGGCGCCGATTTGCGTCACGGCCACGAAGAGCACGGCGACGAAGATCAGGTAGGCTATGGCGAGCGCGGGTGTGCGCGTGCGGCTGGTGGGCAGAAAACGATCGATCACATTCACCAGCGGCGAGAGCAGATATCCGAACAGCAGCGCCAGGATGAACACGAACAGGGTCGTGCGCATCAAAAACAACAGCCATAGCAACAGCAAGACGAACGCGGCGGTCCAGGTGTAGCGCGCAGCGCGCGCATCAATCCCCAACATAATGGCCTGTAGGCATTCTAACCCCCGCCGGGTGCTTTCGTGGGGCTCGATGCTGCGAGTCAAGAAGGGTCCAGGGGGACCCGTGCAGACCGGGGGGCTGCCCCACGATTAAGTGGCGTTGGGCTGAGAGGGGGCGGCTGGCTCGCTCAAGCGCTCGATGCGCACCCTGGCTATGCGGTTACGCTCCATCTCGAGCACCGTGTAACGGCGCCCGCTGTATTCGAGGTGTTCTCCGGCATGCGGGATGTAGCCAAGCCGGTACAGCAGGAATCCGGCCAGCGTCTCGAATCCAGCTTCTGCCGGGATCACGATACTGTATTCCGTTTCGAGGTCGCGAATGCGGGTGGCGCCGTCCAACTCCACTTCGGTGGCCTCCAGGGCAGGCAACGCCTGGCTCTTCTCGTCGTATTCATCGTGAATCGGACCGACGATCTGCTCCAGCACGTCCTCCACCGTGATCATTCCGACGATGGTGCCGAACTCGTCGACCACCATGGCCATGTGGGAGCGGCCCTCCTGGAACTCCGCGAGCATCTGGGCGACGGGCTTGGTCTCGGGGACCACCAGGTGTTTGCGCAGCAGGCGGCGTATGCGGAATGCCCGGCTGGGGCGACCCACCCGTATGGCTTCGCGGCGCTCCTCCCACACCGGAAGCAGGTCCTTATAATGCAGCAGGCCGACGATCTGCTCGGGCTTCTCGTCGTAGACCGGCAGCCGCGAGTGCTGGTGCTCGATCATGGCATGCAGCACCTGATCGAGCGTGGCGTCCAACGGAACCGAGACGATATCGTTGCGCGGCACCATGATCTCCCGCACGGAGAGGCTGCTCAGATCCAGCACACGGTGGATCATGTCCTCCTGCGCCTCGGGCAGGTAGCCCATGCCGCGGCTGGAGGTGACCACCAGCTTCAATTCTTCCGCCGAATGGCCGCCGCCGCGTTGCTGGCTGCCCAAACCCAGCAACTTGGTAATGGCCCGGCTGGATTTTTCGATCACCAGCACGAATGGCAGAGAGAGGCGGCAGAAGACCAGCAGCGCCGGAGCTACCGTAACCGCGAGGCGGTCCGCCGTAGCGATGGCCAGATTTTTCGGCACGACTTCGCCGATCACCACATGCAGGTAGCTGATCGCCAGAAACGCCAGCAGCAGGCTGGCGCCATTAATCAGGCTGGCGGTGGCGGGGCTTAGGACGGGATGAAAAAGCGGCGCGATGATCCGGAATACGGTTTCCTCTCCAGCCCATCCCAACGCAAGGCTGCAGAGCGTCACACCCACCTGCGTGACGGAAAGCAGGCGTGCCGGATTGGCGAGGAGGCTCAGCGCGGCTTGGGCGCCGGACTGACCTTCCTCGGCCATTTGCCGCAGACGGGAGTTGCGCACCGAAACCAGGGCCACTTCCGCGGCCGCGAAGAACCCATTCAGCCCGATGAGCAGCCCTACCAGGACGATGCGAAATCCAAGATACGATTGGGTCATGGGCGTGACCGTTGCCAGAATCCCGTTCCAGAGTTGTGGAGTGGACTGCAATTCACAATTATGCGATAACCTTTTTCCGCGCGCTGCGTCTTAGTAAGTAACTCCGTTACACCTGGCGGGCGCATCCACCTGTATCCCCAAGATTGCGCCCGCACACACCACTACCTAGCAGCGACCGCGATATCAAGAAAATGTCAATTATTTCCGTAGCCCCGTGGCGACCGCATCCGGCAGGGCAATGATTCCCTGGATCGTCTCCAGGGCTTTTTGCGCAGCGCGCTGGACCGCCGGCGAGAGGCCTTCGCCCAGATCGAACGACTCGGCGCCGATTCCGATCAGGACGGCTTCCGGTGCGTGGCCATACAGCTCCCGCGACCAGTCGAGCAGCGTTCCGGCGCCAAGTTGGTGAATCAGCGCCGACTTCCTTGGCTCGACAGATTGCACAGCGATCTCTCCGGGGGGGATTTCGGCATGTGCATCCACGAAGATCACGCGGTCCGCCTGGCTGACCGGCTCAGCTAACTCCGGCGTGAGTTGCTGGCAAGCGATCACGCGGAGGTTGGGAGAAGATGCGATTTGCCCCGCGATAAAGGGGCCTACGCCATCGTCCCGGCACAGCGCGTTGCCGTAACCGATGACGAGCGCCTTCATTGGCTCAACTCGTCCAACACGCTGCCATCCGGCGCGAGCAGGCGGATGTGCACGTTGGGCATTCCCGCGGCATGCGTCGAGCAACTCAGGCATGGATCGTACGCGCGCACAACAGCCGAGACACGGTTGAGCATGCCTTCCTGGAGTCGGTTGCCGTCCACGAAGTGCTCGCTCACTTGCCGGATGCTTTGGTTCATGGCCAGGTTGTTGTGGCCCGTGGCGACGATCAAATTCGCCCAGCGGATGGCGCCTTTCTCATCGACCTTGTAATGATGGATCAGGACGCCGCGCGGCGCTTCGATCACGCCGACCCCTTCGAGCGCATTCACGCTGGCATGTGCGCGCACGTGCGTGTCGAGGATGGCCGGATCCTCAAGCAGCGCCTCCATACGCTCCAGCGCGTACAGCACCTCGATCAGCCTCGCATAGTGGTAATGGAACGCGCTCTGCGCCACGCGTCCGAAGCGCTCGTGAAACTCGGCGAACTCGGCGTCGGCCTCCGGTGTACCGCAGCGGTCCGCGACGTTCAAGCGCGCCAGCGGTCCCACGCGGTAGATGCCTTCAGGATAGCCCAGCGGCGTGTAGTAGGGCGCCTTCATGTACGAGTTCGGCAGAGTTTTCTCCGCGATGTACTGCGCGTAATGCCGCGAGCGCACCTGGTCGGCCGCGAGCTTCCCTTCGGCATCGCGGAAGCGCAGCTTGCCGTCGTAGAACTGTAGCCCGCCGGTCGCATCCACGAGCCCGGCGTAGAGCGTGGGGACGTTGCCGAAATTGGCGATCTCCTCGGCAAACTGATCCACAACCCCCTTGAAGAAGTCCAGCGTGCGGTGGGCGATGACTTTGGCGGCGGGCAGCTCCGCGCGAATGCGGTCGCGGATTTCGGCCGTTAGCGGCGCATTCACGCCACCCGGCACAGTCCAGGAAGGATGCACGCGCTCGCCCGCCAGCCATTCGATCACCTGCTGGCCGAACTTGCGCAGAGCGATGCCGTCGCGTGCGCGCTCGGGGTGTTGCTCGATGAGACCCAGGACATTGCGATGGACGGGATCGTAGTCCATGCCCAGCAGCAGGTCCGGCGCGGAGAGATGGAAAAAGCTCAGCGCGTGCGATTGCACGAACTGGCCGCAGTGCAGCAGCTCGCGCAACATGGCCGCGGTTTCGGGGATCTGGACCGCCATGATGGCGTCGCAGGCTTTGACCGAGGCCAGCAGGTGGCTGACAGGGCAGATGCCGCAGATCCGCGCGGTGATGGACGGCATTTCATAGAACGGCCGGCCTTCGGTGAACTTCTCGAATCCGCGGACTTGGGTGACGTGCAGTTGCGCGTCGGTCACGCGGCCTTCATCGTTGAGCTGGATGGTGACTCTGGCGTGACCTTCGATGCGGGTTACGGGATCGATTTTGAGTGTTTTCATGGCGGTCACCTATCCGAATTTCACTTTCGCGGCAAGATCGGGCATGCGGCCCTCCAGCAGCTCGCCCAATACAAATGCGATGGCCTTGGCCGGCGGCGGACAGCCCGGCACATGCAAATCTACTTTGATGGCATCGTGCACTGGCACGGCATGCCGCAACAGGGGCGGCACGCCATCGGTGGGGATCACGCCATAGATGCCCTCGAGCAGCTTCTTCACGGGTATGTTGTTGCGCATGGCGGGCACGTTGCTGGTTACCGCGCAGTCGCCCAGCGCGATCACTAGTTTGCTGCGCGCCCGAATCAGGCGGGCCTTTTCCAGGTCGTCCCGGCTGCTGATAGCGCCTTCCACCACCGTGACGTCCACGCCCTTGGGGAATTCCTGGGCGTCCACCAGCGGACCATACACCAGGTCCACTTTGCCCGCCAGCGGGATCAGGGCTTCATCGATATCCAACAGCGACATGTGGCAGCCGGAGCAGCCATCCAGCCATACGGTAGCGAGCCTGGCTCGTTTCATTGGTTGCCTCCCCGCCTGACGGCCAGCCTGGTGATGTTATCCACCCTCTTGGTCATCTCCTCGACCGCCCAGCCCTTCTCGGCCATGGCCCCCGTGGGGCAGACCTGCACGCACTTGCCGCAGCTTGTGCAGTTGCGCGCCTGTCCCCAGGGGCGGTTGAGATCGGCCACGATCATGGTGTGAATACCGCGCGACATGACGTCCAGCACGTGCGCGCCTTCCACTTCATCGCAGACGCGCACGCAGCGCGTACAGAGAATGCAGCGGTTGTGATCGAGCACGAAACGCTCGTGGGACACGTCCACGGGGAGCCGCGGGTAGCTGTACGGATACTCCACGTAAGTCACGCCCAGCTTTTGCGCCAGGGATTGCATTTCGCAGTGGCCGTTGGAAACGCAAATGGCGCAGTAGTGGTTGCGCTCGGAAAACAGGAACTCCAGGGTCATGCGGCGATAGCGCGTCAACTTCTCCGAGTTGGTGGTGACCGACATGCCGTCCTGGACCGGAGTCGTGCAGGCGGGCAGCAGGCGGCCCACACCCGAGACTTCCACGATGCACAGGCGGCACGCGCCCACCGCACTCAGGCCTTCCAGATGGCAGAGCGTGGGGATGTACTTGCCGTTGGCGCGCGCGACCTCCAGGATGGTCTGGCCCGCGGTGGCATTCACGTATGCGCCGTCGATCTTGATGGAGACCTTATCCGGGGGCTGGGAGCTAGGGACTGGGGGCTGGTGGGTTAGTTGCTGAATGGTGGACATGACGGCTCCTTATGCCTCGACTAGTTCCAGCACGCGGTGATGGTGCTGGTTCTCGCGTATATCGCAGCGCAGGCAGCGCTCGGCTTCTTCCAGGGCCTGCGCCGAATTCAAGCCGATCATGGCTTCGTTGAAGTTCAGCGCGCGCTCGCGGGCCGGCATTTCGGCCAGTTCGTGGCGCGGGCATTCGCCAGGCTGCTCCGGAGGCGTCTGCCCATATTCGAACTTCGGCATGATGCGATTGAAACGCGCGACGCCCATCAGGCGCTGGTCCATGTTGCGGGCCGCTTTCTTTCCGTAGCCCATGGCGTTCGAAACATTCGAAGCGCCGGTAATCACGTCGCCGCCTGCGTAAAACTTGTTGCGGCTGGTTTCCAGCGTGAGGCGGTCCACTTCGATGACACCGGACTCTTTGATCTTGAGGCCCGAGCCGCGGCCGAAATCCGGATCCACCGCCTCGCCCACGGCCAGAATCACGGTGTCGCATTCATAGCGCCGGATCTCTTCGGTGGCCACCGGCTTGCGGCGGCCCGAGGAATCGAACTCGCCGAGGCGCGTCTTTACCACCTCGATGGCTTTCACCCCACCGTGCTCATCTCCCACGATGCGGTGCGGCGTGGCCAGGAACACGAACCTGGCGCCCTCGGCTTCGGCGGCGTCGGTCTCCTCTTTAATGGCCGGCATGTCCTTGCGCTCGCGCCGGTAGATCACGGTGACATCGGCGCCCTTGCGCAATGCGGTGCGCGCGGAATCGATGGCCGCGTTGCCGCCGCCGACCACCACCACCTTGCGGCCCAGTTGTGCCGGCTCGCGCTTGGCCATCGCCTCCAGGAAGACCAGCGCGGGCAGCACGCCTTTCAGCTCGGTGCCCGGCAGGTAGACCCACGATTCTTTCCAGGTGCCGATGGAGACGAAGACTGCGTTGTAGATGGTGTCGAGCTCGTTGAGCGTGATATCCGTGCCGATTTTGGTGTCGCAGACGAACTCCACCCCCATGCGCTCGATCAATTCGATTTCGCGATCCAGCACGGAATTCGGCAAACGGTACTCAGGGATGGCGTAGCGCAGCATGCCGCCGGGCAGCGGGTTCGATTCGTAGACGGTGACTTCGTGCCCCAGCAGCGCCAGGTAGAACGCCGCCGTCAGGCCCGTAGGCCCGCCGCCGACTACGGCCACCTTGCGATCCGTGGGTTGCAGCTTATAGGCGGCGATCCTATCCACCAGCGAATCGAAGCGGTCCGAGTGGTAGAGCGCGTCGGCGATATAGCGGTGCACTTCGCGCATGTTGACCGCTTCGTCGATGGTGTGGCGGCGGCAGCGGTTATCGCACGGATGCTGGCAGACGCGGCCGGTGGAAGCCGGCAGCGGATTATCCATCACCACCGATACGAACGCATCCTCCAGCCGCTGCTCTTTGAGAAGCTGCAGGAAGCGCGGGATATTCATGTGCAGCGGGCAACTGTTCTCGCACGGCGACAGCGCCAGATCCTCGCACACGCCCGCCCGGCAGCGCTTGGCGAGAATGTGGTCTTCGAATTCGTGCCGGAAATGGCGCATGGTGGTGAGCACCGGATTGGGCGCGGTCTGCCCCAGGCCGCAAAGCGAGGTATCGCGAATCATGCGCCCCATTTCGTCCAGCCGATCGAGGTCGTCCGGGCTGGCATCGCCGCTGGTAAAGGCGTTCAGGATGCGCAGTGCTTTATCGAGCCCCACCCGGCACGGAATGCACTTGCCGCAGGATTCCGAATGCGTGAACTCGATGAAGTAGCGCGCCACATCCACCATGCAGTTGTCTTCGTCCATCACCACCATGCCGCCCGAGCCCATGATGGAGCCGAGCTGCGCGAGCGTCTCGTAATCCACCGGAGTGTCGAACATCTCCCGCGGCACGCAGCCGCCGGAGGGTCCGCCCGTCTGCACGGCCTTGATGTAGCGTTCGTGCGCGTCGCCTTCGCCTACGTCGTATATGAACGTCCTCAGCGGCGTGCCCAGGGGCATTTCGACCAAGCCCGTGTTCGGAATCTTGCCCACCAGCGAGAACACCTTGGTGCCGGCGCTTTTGGTGCTGCCGGTCTCGGTGAACCAGGCCGCTCCCTTGGCCACTATGGGCGCAATGTTGTACCAGGTCTCGACATTGTTGATATTGGTGGGGCAGCCCCAAAGCCCCTTCTGCGCGGGAAATGGCGGGCGCGGCCGCGGCCTTCCGGCGACGCCTTCGAGCGAGGCGATCAGCGCCGTCTCTTCGCCGCACACGAACGCGCCTGCGCCTTCCACCAGGCTGATATCGAAGTTGAACCCGCGGCCCAGGATGTTATCGCCCAAAAGGCCATAGGCGCGCGCCTGCTCGATGGCCCGGTTGAGGCGGTGAACGGCGAGCGGGTATTCCGCGCGCACGTAGACGATGCCTTCGCTCGCCCCCGTGACGTAGCCGCCGATGATCATGCCCTCCAGCAGCCCGTGTGGGTCGCTCTCGATCTCGTTGCGGTTCATGTAGGCGCCCGGGTCGCCTTCGTCCGCATTGCAGATGATGTACTTCTGTTCGGCTTCGGCCTTGCGCAGAAACTCCCACTTCAGGCCCGTGAGGAATCCCGCGCCGCCGCGGCCTCGTAGCTTGGAAGCTTTGATCTGCTCGATGACCATCTCGGGCGTGGCGTCGATCAGGACCTTATATAACGACTGGTAGCCGCCCACCGCGATGTACTCTTCGATATCGTCCGGGTTGATCAGGCCGCAATTGCGCAGCACGATTTTCTTCTGCTTCTTGAAGAAGGGAATATCGCGCCAAACGGGGATCTCCGGAAAGCCCTCGCCGTAGCGCATCTGCGCGGTGATGTGGTCCCACTCCTCGATTTTGCAGAGCGCCATGTCGCGGGGGATTTTGCCTTCGGCCACTTCATCCATCAGGCGATCGATATCGTGCGCCTGCACGCGGCTCAAGATCACAAGCGGCCGGCCCGGCAGCCACACGTTGACCAGCGGCTCCTTGGCGCAAAAGCCGAAGCAGCCGGTGGGCGACAGCCGCACATCGCGGCCGCGCTGATGGATGGCTTCCGAGAAGGCGTGCAGGACTCCTTCGGCGCCGTTGCCGGTCCCGCAGGTGCCCATGCCGACGGCGATGCGCGGGCGGTTGGGCAACAGCTTAGCCAGGCCCGCTTCCTTGACGTCGTTGAATCTGGAAAAATCCTGTATGCGCATATCACTTCCCGCTTTCGCGCTCGAGCGCCTGCACTTCGCGGTGCAGCGCCTGCTCATTCATGTGGCCGTAGACGGCATGGTCCACTTCGACCACCGGCGCCAGGGCGCATTGTCCGAAGCAGGCCACGGTGCGCAGCGAAAACCTGTGGTCGGCGGTGGTGACGCACACTTTGTCGGCGCCGCTTTCCGCGTCGGCATCCTGAACACCTAGCTCCAGCTTCAGGCGCTCCAGCAGGTTGCGCGAGCCGCGCGTGTGGCAGGCCGTGCCGCGGCAGATGCAGATGGTGTGATCGCCCTGCGGCTCGAGATTGAACAGCGCGTAGAATGTGGCCACGCTATAAAGCTGTGACAGGGGAATATCGGTTTTCTCCGCGATGTATTCCAGGATTTCGAGGGGAAGATACTTGTGAGGGTTGTGCTCCTGGACTTTTTCCAGGATGCTGAGCAGCGCGCCGGAGCGGTCCTGGCATTGGGCGATCACCTGGTCCGCAAACGCCTGGTCGTCGAGGGTCGGCTGCGGCTTGGCCAATTTGGTTTTCATGGTGGTTCTGCCTTCACCCTTCTGTGGTGCTTTACATGTTATTTTAACACCCTTTTATCTTTTATGAGTGGGACGTGCAAAGAGATGGATTGCCACCGATGAACGCCCATACGAAACAGTTGGTTTAATCGGCGTTCATCGGCGTAATCTGCGGCTCGAAGGGCTTGGATGCTTCTTGAACAATCAAAGCACAATAGGCTGATTTTACAGTGGTTAGATGGCGGCTAGCCTTCGCGTGCGGGGCCGCGCGGTTCCGGCTGCTTAGTTGCCTCGGAATGCGTTTCTAGCGAGGCTTGTCATCGGCGTCATCCGCGAGTTGGTTCAGCGTGCGCGCCAGCTCCCGGGCGGCTTCCAGATCCAGATCCATCCACACATCGAACTTGCCCGTCAGCTTACCGCTTTCCTCGACCTGGAATTTGATCTGCACACGCTTGCCGAACAGCTCATTGTTTTGGGAGCGCCCGGTGATGGAGTTAAGCAGCAAACACCGACCCCAACAGCGCGACAAGGTGGGAATGGCGTCACGCAGCGTCTGCGGGAAGCTCATGGTGTTGCCCAAGGGCCAGCGGCGCGAGCGCGGCGGCTGCGGAGTCCGCCGCGCCCGCACGATGCTTCGCGATCTCATGGCGTCCCCCGCCCTGCCCTAGAATTGGTAGTCGGTAGGCTTGATGTTTTTTGCCCGGAGGTACACGATGCACTGGCCACGGTGGTGCGCGGTGTGGTCGGTTGCCAGCAGCAGGAGCTCAAATCCGGTCATCTTGCCGTCGCCTGTATCGATGGTTGCGTGCATCTGCTCCGGCGTCAGGCTCCCCAGAGTGGCGATCACGAAATCGTAGGAATCGTTCAGCGTCTTCAGGACGGTCGCCTTCTCGAAATTGGCCGGCTTGGCGATGGGGTTTGCCTTGCCCGAGAGCTTAGAGAACATGTACCCATTGACAACGGCGATGTGAGCCATTTGCTCACCGAAACTCATCTCCGCCGGGTTGGGTTTGAAGCCGTAATCCGCGGCCGGCATCTGTTCGGCCAGCGCCAGCGTGTACTTTTTGGAAGTCTTCCAATGGTCGATCAGCTTGTCGTGAACATTGGACTGAACGTTGCTTTCTTGCGCCAGGGCCGGCAGCGTGACGGCCGCGCCGATCATCAGAGTCGTAAGGAATCGATACATGCATCCACCTCATGTCTACAATACTTCAAAAAGCTTCGCAGCCGCATGTAGGCAAGCCCGTGGGGCAGGCGCTTTCGCATGCCAACCTGAGGGCCGGATACAATAGGGAGATGCAAGGACCGCTGGAAAAACTGGAGCAGTGGGACGATTTCGTCAAGCAGCGCTATGATCCGGAGCGCACGGCGGGGGATTTCCGGCAGTACACCGACGAAACGCCTCCGGTGGTGCGCGAGTTCTATCGGCTGAATCACACCTACCAGACGCGCGACTTCGTGCAACAGAAGAAGCGCCAATACCTGTCGCTCACCCAGCGTCGCATGAGCATTTGGGAAGCCTTGGAATATTTGAACACGCTGGTGGACGACAGCGATCCGGATACGGACCTGTCGCAGATCGAGCATAATCTGCAAACGGCGGAGGCGATCCGGCGCGACGGGCATCCGCGATGGTTCATTCTGGCGGGCCTGATTCACGATTTGGGCAAGACGCTATGCCTCTATGGTGAGCCGCAATGGGCAGTGGTGGGCGACACCTTCCCGGTAGGCTGCGCGTGGTCGGACAAGATCGTGTATCCGGAGTTCTTCGCGGCCAACCCTGATACGCAAGTCCCCGCTTACCAGACGCGCACGGGGGTTTATGAAGAGAGCGGCGGTCTGGACAAAGTAGACCTGTCGTGGGGACACGATGAGTACCTGTACCACGTGGTGAAGGATTACCTGCCGGACGAAGCGTTGTACATGATCCGCTATCACTCCTTTTACCCGTGTCACCGGGAGCACGCCTACGAATACCTCATGAGCGATCGGGACAAGCAGCTTTTCGAGGGCGTGCGCGCGTTCAACCCCTACGATCTGTATTCCAAGAGCGCCGCACGCCCGGATCCGCGGGCGCTCCGGCCGTTTTACGAAGAGTTGATTGCGGAGTATTTTCCGGCGCAATTGCGCTGGTAGATAAAGCTGCCGTTCGTGATGCCGCCGCCGTTGCAGGAAGTCGTTCGCCAACTCGGAAGCTATTATGTTCGCCCGGCGCCGCCAAAAATCACGAACCCGTTCGAGATGATTCTCTGGGAGAACGTGGCCTACCTGCTGGATGACGAGCGGCGCGCCAAGGCCTTCGACACGCTCCGAACAAAAGTGGGCACGACGCCCGAGCGCATCGCCGCGGCTCCGCGGCAGACGCTGCTGGAAGTGGCGCGGCTGGGCGGCATGTTTCCAGAGAAGCGTGTGGACCGCCTACGCTTCATCGCCGAACTCGCGGTGTCCGAATTCCAGGGCGATCTGCGCCAGGTGTTGAAACTGCCGTTGCCGCGCGCCAAGAAGGCGCTGAAATTGTTTCCGTCAATCGGCGATCCGGGTGCGGAGAAGATTCTGCTTTTCACCGGGACGGCGCCCATTCTAGCCCTGGAGTCGAATGGCTTGCGCGTGCTGGTGCGCTTGGGATACGGCGCGGAGCGAAAGAACTACAGCGCAACATATCGATCGGTGCAGGAGGCGCTGGCAGGCCAGACGGGCAGCGATTGCGGGTTCCTGCTGGAGGCTTACCAGTTGCTTCGACAGCACGGCAAGGAATTGTGCCGTACGGCGCAGCCTGCGTGCCGGTCGTGCCCGCTGGTCGCTAGGTGCGCATACGGCCGCGCTTCGCGCGACGTGGCTGGTGGTTAGTGGCTGGTGGTTGGTGGTTGTGCAACGGGGGCGGGGTGGACTGCATCTTACTTAGTGGTTGGTTATTGGTGACTCGTGGCTGGACGTCGCATTAAACCTTCGCCTCACCGTCCGAACCCTAAATTATGGGGTGATCGTGGGTTATACGCCGCGTGGCTGGGCCACACCACAGTCCTGCTGAAGTTGGATGGCACAACCATTTTGACCGATCCGGTGCTGGGCGACCGCGTAGGGCTGAGCTTCGGCCCGATGACCCTGGGGTTGAAACGCCTGGTTGCGCCCGCCATGCGCGTACATCAATTGCCTAAGATCGACCTGGTGCTGCTCTCGCACGCCCACATGGATCACTTCGACCTGGCCACCCTGCGCGCACTGGAAAGCCGCGGCACCTCCGTGGTGACAGCCTCCAGGACCAGCGACCTGCTGCGAGTGGGCCGTTATGGCAAAGTACAGGAACTCGGCTGGGGCGAGCGCGCGCGTGTGGGAGACATCCGTCTGCGCGCGTTTCAGGTGAATCATTGGGGCGCGCGCATGCGCAGCGATACCTACCGCGGATACAACGGCTACCTCATCGAGGCGGGCGGCTACCGCGTGCTGTTCGGCGGCGACACGGCGGCGACAACGGCCTTCCGCGCGCTGCGCAGCTCACGGCGTATCGATCTGGCCATCATGCCGGTGGGCGCCTACAATCCCTGGATCCATTACCACTGTACGCCCGAGCAGGCTTGGCAGATGGGCAACGATGCGGGCGCGGAGTTGTTCCTGCCCGTGCATCACCAAACCTTCACGCTGAGCCGCGAACCGTTCTACGAGCCGATCGAGCGGCTCTATGGCGCCGCCGGGCGCGAGCCGGAGCGCATCGCCATCCAGGGCATCGGGCAGGAAATGAAGCTGTAGCCCGCAAACAGCCGCGCCCACTCCGCTAACATAAGACCATGCAGGAATCCCTCACCGCCGGCGCGGTGCTGGCGCATTACCGCATCGTTTCCCGGCTCGGCGCGGGCGGCATGGGCGAGGTGTACCTGGCGCAGGACCTCAACCTCGACCGTCCGGTGGCCTTGAAGATCCTGCCGCCGGAAGTGGCGCACGATCCCGAACGCATGCGGCGCTTTATACAGGAGGCCAAGACCGCGTCGGCGTTGAGCCATCCCAATGTGGCGCATGTCTTCGAGATCGGCGAGGCGGACGGCGTCACCTTCCTGGCGATGGAATACATCGATGGACAGACGCTGAACGCCCGCATCGGAGGCGCGCCGCTGCCGCTGGCTGAAGCCCTCGACATCGCCGTTCAAGTGGCGGACGCACTGGATGCGGCCCACGCCAAGGGCATCGTGCACCGCGATATCAAGCCCGCCAACATCATGATCACCCCGCGCGGGCACGTGTCCGTGCTGGATTTTGGGCTGGCCAAGATGAAGCCGCCAGGGGCGGGCTCCGGGTCAGTCTCCACCGCCAGCCGCGCGGCCACTGAGTTCCTGACCGATCCGGGCATGGTGATGGGGACGGTCCAATACATGAGCCCCGAGCAGGCCCTGGGACGCGAGGCCGATTCCCGCTCGGACCTGTTCAGCCTGGGCGTGGTGCTCTACGAGATGGCCACCGGGCGGCTGCCCTTCTCCGGCGCCAGCGCCACCGACCTGCTCCTGCAGATCGTGCGGGCGCAGCCCGAGGCGATGGCCCGCTTCAACTACGAAATTCCGTCGGAGCTGGAGCGCATCGTGCGCAAGTGTCTGGAGAAGGATCGTGATCGGCGTTATCAATCCGCCCGCGATCTGTTGATCGATTTGAAGAATCTGCAGCGCGACGTCGAGCCGGCCGCCGCAGGCGCGAAGACCGGAGCAACCAGGGTGCGGGCCGCGCAGATCGGCGCCGTGATCATAGATGACGAAGAGCTGGCCCGCGCTCTGGTGCGCGAGATGCTCCGGACGCATCCGGAGGTCCGCGTGCTGGCCGAGTGCGCCAATGGTTTCGAGGCGGTCAAAGCCGTTTCGGAGCTCAAGCCGGACCTGCTTTTCCTGGATATACAGATGCCCAAGCTGGATGGCTTCGAAGTGCTCGAGCTGGTGGGGCGGGATGTGGCCGTCATCTTCACTACGGCATACGACACGTACGCCATGCGGGCGTTCGACGCGCACGCGGTGGATTATCTGCTGAAGCCCTTCAGCGCGGAGCGGTTCGCCAAAGCTCTGGAGCGCGCCAAGCTGCGGCTGGGCGAGAAAGCTCCCGACCCCTCGGAGTTGGCGGCGGCGGCGCGCCCGCCCGAGCAGTTCCTGCAGCGCATCGTCGTGAAAGACGGTCCGGCGGTGCACGTAATTCCCGCCGATAAGCTGGATTACGTGGAAGCGCAAGACGACTACGTGGCGCTCAAAAGCGAGAAGAAGACCTATCTCAAGCAGCAGACTATTTCCAGCCTGGAGACCATGCTCGATCCGGCGCGGTTCATCCGCATACACCGGTCGCACATCGTGAACCTGGAGCGCGTGGCCAAGATCGAGGCTTACACCAAGGACAGCAAAATCGCCGTGCTGCGGGATGGGACGCAACTGCCGGTCAGCCGCGCGGGGTACGCGCGGCTGAAGACGCTGCTGGGCGAGGGGAGCTGACGCGGGAGATAGGCGTCCAGACAAACCCCTGATCGCAGCTTTGGGGCCTCCCGCCGTTACTCAATAGTGAAGCTCTGCGTCGTGGTAAAGCTACCGTTGGGCGTAGTGATGGTGATTGGGCCGGTGGTGGCTCCGCTTGGTATCCACGCCCAGACACCCTGGCTGGAAGCTACCGCAAAATGCTCGGCCGCCGTCCCGTTGAAGCTTACGGCCGTGGCTCCCAACAGGCTCTTCCCCCACAGCAGCACCCGCTGATCCACGGCGCCGGCTTGCGGAACCACGCTCTCGATGCGCGGCTTGGGCGGCGGCAGGCCGGCGTCGAGCACCCAGATCGTGCCCCCTTGGTATGTCCCCGCTCCCGCAGACACCCCGTAAAGCTTGCCGTCGCTGCCCTGCACCACGCTGCACTCACATTCGCCCAGTGCCTGGTCCTTGAAGTTGAAGATCGTTTGGAACTGGCCGTTGGTGGGGTTCAGCCGGAAAATGCTGCTGTACCCGTGGAAGCCAGCCGCATACCGGCCGCGCGCCGTTCCATACAGCATGCCATCGCTGGCCTCCAGCAGCGTTTCGGGAATGCCCAAGTTCACCTGCGAAAACTCGTAGAGCGTGATCATCGCGCCGGAGGGCGTTACCTGGTAGATGCTGCCCGCATCGGAGGCGCCGCCCTCGGGCAGCGTGCCGTAGAAATTCCCATTACCTGCCTGCATCAGCGCGATGTCGTAGGTTACACCGTTGGTGGGGAAGCTGGGTACCAACCAGGAGAACGAGCCCGCAGGCGTGAGGCGAAAGATCCCACCGTTCGACGTGCTGTTAGTGAGCGAGAGGCCGTAAAAGCTGCCGTCCGCGCCCAGGAAAATCAAGGGTAGCTCCGGAGTTCCCGAGAAGGTATAAAGCGAAGTGGGTTTTCCCTGATAATCGAAGCGCGTGAAAGCCGGCGGGGTGCCTAGGACGCCAAAGAACCATAGAGATAGTTGTCGGGGCCTTGAACCAGGTATCCGGCTCCCCCTTGGGTGGTCCCGTTATATGGGTACGTAGTCACCTTACCATTTCCGGCCACGGAGAAGAGCTCGGAGAAGGTGGTCACTGGGCCCGAATTCGACGCACTCCCGTAGGTCTGTCCGTTCAGTGCGGGCGTCAATCCGAGGGCCCCCACGCTCAGCGGCGGTGGCGGAAACGTGTAGAAGAACTGGTAGTTGCCAGTGCTTGCGATGGAAAAGAGACCAGGGCTGGTGGCGGTGATTCCCAGGAAGTTCCCGCGGCTCACCTCCACGATCGCAGTGGGTGTTCCGCCCAGCGCCTTAAACGTGTACAGTACCTTCAACGTGGGCTGCGAACTCGGGCTCTGCGCCACCAGGCGGTCGGCCGCGCCGAGCGTGGAGAGCAGGCACACCGAAGCTATTAGCAAGAAGGACGAATTCGGTCTCATATCAGTCATTCCTCCTTGAGGGCGCCGGCGTTCTCCAGTCCGTTTCCGAGTGCCGATTCCTCCCTGTGATCCGCAATACCAGTTGCCGCAGCTCATACTTTCGACGGGCTGATCGCAACTACGATGCTGCCATCTGTTGTAGGATTGAGCGTCGGTAGATCGCCTTCAGCAAGGCGGGCCTCCTTTGCGATCCGGCGTCGAATCCGGACAGCCAGGCTGTTTCTCCCACTTGGAAACCTGAGTGTCGTTCGACATATCTACATGGAATGTACAACGCAAGGGGTTCGTGGTCAAATTGGCAGCAGTTCGTTTACCTCAGCGACAGCCGGCCGCATTCCCGAAATCTGGCAGCGAAGTCCCGCCGAAGGGTGCCAGGCGGATCGCGCAAGGGCTCACGGCGGCAACCTTGCGCTGGGCCGCACCACGGTTCTTGCCCGAGCGTCAAAGGATCGCGTACATGAAAGTCGGGCGAAAGCAGCCGGTGCACGTGCCGGGGGGGGGGCGAGGTGCCGCTCGATTTTGCGCCTTCATCCAAACGGGGACCGGTTCGTCGCCACTATTGAGACGTCGAACGTCGATATCTGGATCCTGTACGGCTTGTCACTCGGCCGGCGCCGGCTTGAATTACCAGGCCCTTGAGGCTCTGGCAAGGAGAAGGTTTTTCCAGCCCGATTGACCGCGCCCCCACAGGCGCTTGCCGGTCACCGGAGCCATCATGCCCGCCCAGTGAGGCCACTGCTAATACATCCTTCCAGTCCCAAGCCGCTCGCGAGGCGAAGACCACGGATGGCGTAAATCCACTGGGCGCCGACTGGGTCGGTCCGATTGGTCAAAGAACGGATCATCAGTAAACGCTGTACTCGAACGTACTTGAGATCGATAAGGACTCGTTGCCACCGGCGTAGCCGTCGTGAGACTCTCGTTCTGTGGCCGCACTGGGCGGCGATGATGGGCTCCCCCGGCGGCCAGCGCTCGCGAGAAGATTCTATGCACAACTTACGCGATGTATTGAATCACGCGCAGGAACAGGGAGTCGCGGTCGGCCATTTCAACATTGCCGATCTGGTTCTATTGAAGGCGGTATTCGCCGCCGCGCGCGAACTGAACGTTCCAGTCCTGGTGGGCGCGTCCGAGGGAGAACGCCAGTTCATGGGAGTTTGCCAGATCGCCGCTCTGGTTCGAAGTCTACGCGAGGAATTCGATTTCCCGATCTTTCTCAACGCGGATCACACGCATTCGCTGGCCAAGGCAGTAGAGGCGGCCAAGGCCGGGTTTGATGCCATCGTCTTCGACCTTTCCGCTCTGCCCTTTGAACAAAACGTGCGCCAAACCAGAGAGGCGGTCGAAGCGCTCAAGACCATCAATCCCGCCATCCTCGTGGAGGGAGAGATCGGCGACATCGGAACCGGTTCTGAAATACACGAAGCGGCGCCCGATCTATCAAAGGGTCTCACCACTCCTGAACAAGCCCGGCAATACGTGGATTCCACCGGAATCGACATCTTGGCGCCGGCCGTGGGCAACATGCACGGCATGCTGCAAAGCATGGTCGCGGGAGAAACGAAGAAGCGTTTGGATATCCAGAGAATCGCGCAAATCAAGAGTGCTACGCGAATCCTGATTACCCTGCACGGCGGATCGGGAACCGACGATGAAGATCTGCGCAAGGCCATCGGGGCTGGCATCAACATCGTCCACATCAACACCGAACTGCGGGTCGCTTGGAGACGCGGCTTGGAGGAGGGCCTGAGCAAACAGCCTCATGAAGTCGTCCCTTACAAAATCTTGCCGTTCGCGGTGGAATCGGTGAAGCAGGTAGCCAGCTCACGCTTGAGACTATTCAACAGCGGCCGGCAACTAGCTCAAGGCATGTAGGCCTTACGCGCGGCACGCCTCCCGGATTGTCCCGCCCGCGGATCAAACGTCAACCAGATGACATCGCGGCTGTGGCGATCGTGTGCGGACGTCACCACGGTTCCCGGCCCGCCGATGTCCCCCGGTCTTTTTCCGAGTACCGGCCTGGGTAGTGGGTCAGTCACCTCGGCCAACCTCATGCCGGGGTCCCTCGGGCAGGAATCACAACAGTCCGATAACCGCCATCCTGCTGAAAACACGAGACAATCTTCAACTGTATCGCCGTCCGCCGACCGTGACCGTGTTATGGTGTTGTCGGGTGCGGAGATCGTGGTGGCCAGTTGTTCAACCCAGCCCTTCCTGATCTTCCGACGGGTCCCGGCACTCACCTCAAGGCGTTCTTCCGGATATCCGTATAGTTCATTGAAAAACAAATTGCTTACTGGTCAGCAGGGGCATGCCGACGCATAAAAAAGATATGTGGAAATTGGCTTCGTTTGTCATATTTTTGATTCGAGCCCCTGCCGCTCCCGTGCCAAAACGGCCAAGGTGGGGCGGACGCCCTCGTCCGCGCGCGACCCCCGGTCGCGCTCTTGTACTCACTGTATATTCTTACGCGGGACAGAGCACTAGACCGAGCCCCAGCCGATTGCCTTCAGCAAGGCAGGCTTACTTTTTTGCGATCCCGGGTGGAATCCTGACAGCCAAGCTGCTTCCGCACTCGGAAGCCGAGACAAGTGCTGCGCCCACCTTCGGGGTACAGTAAAAGAATGCTGCCCCGCAAGGCCCGCTGGATCGCCGCTCTGGCGGTAATGCCCCTGTTCGCATCCGTCCCGCCGCCTTCCGCCTGGGTGCCCGCACGATGGACTTGGACCAATCCGAAAACGCTCGACCTGCTCTCCGGCACGCCCATCAACTGCCTGCTGCTGGACTCGTACACGGCGGATTTCGCCAGCCGCGCGGCGGCGCGCGGTATCGTCACGCTGGCGGTGTTCAGGCCCGGCGCCGATCCGGCTGATGCGGCTCGCAAGGCCGTGGGTGCGGGTGTGCAGGGCATCGTGCTGGAAGGCGATTTCCCGACCGGGACGGCGGCCCGCGTACGCGACGCGCTGGCCGATGCGCACGCGATCGTGATCGAACTTACCTCGCGTGCACGCATGCCGCTGGGCGGTCCGGACCCCATCGTCGGCACTTATCAGGGCGTTTGGCCCGGAGTGCAGGTGCTCGAAAACGGCGCTGCCAGAGCCGGCCCATCGGGATCGCTGTGGATCGACACCAACACCGGCTTCATCCGATCGGTGCGCGCCTGGGGTCCCGCCGCAATCTGGCTTGGGTACCTGCCGCCGGCCCACAGCGTGATCACCGGCGAGCGCTATCTGGAAGCCATCGGCGATGCGGAGTTGGCCGGCGCGCGCTGGATCGTGGCTCTCGACGACGATTTCCGCGCCCGCCTGGAGCGGGGCGATGCGGCTGCCCTGAAAGATTGGCGCGGGATGGCGGAAGTGCTTGAGTTTTTCGAGACCCATCCCGACTGGCGTACCCTGCGCTCTTACGGCAAACTGGCCATCGTGCAAGACCCCGCCGATGCGCTGCTTTCCGGGGGCATCCTCGATATGATCGGCGCCCGGCACACACCGGTGCGCGCCATCCCCGGCCAGCGCCTGACACCCGAATCGCTCAAGGGCGCAACCATGGCTGTAAATCTGGACGTCGAAGCGCTCAGCGCCGACCAGCGCCAAATCCTGAAAGATTTCACGCGCGCGGGTGGCACCGTCCTCACCGCACCGCCCGGATGGAAAAGCCTGTCCGTGCCCAAGCCCGATCAAATCACGTTAGATAACGCCGAGTTGAACCGCCTGGACGATATCTGGCGTGACGTGCAAACCATGATCGGCCGCAAGAACCTGGGCGCGCGGCTATTCAACGTCTCGACGATGCTCTCGAATGTCGTGGCCACGGAAGACGGCCAACAGGTGGTGGTCGAGCTGGTGAACTACTCCGCATATCCGACCGACGACGTCACCGTACAGGTGCTTGGCGCCTTCAAACACGCGAGCCTTCTGACGCCCGCGGGCACTCAAAAAGACCTGCCGGTTTACGCGACCGACGAAGGCGGCACGGGCGTGGATCTCGAGCACGTTTCCACCTGCACCACAGTCTTGTTTAGACTAAAGGAATGACCCGTAGAGAATGGATTGCCCTGGTAAGCGCGGCGCCCTTGCTCAAAGGCGCGCCGAGCTCTCCGGCCGCCCCCGTGGCGATCGCCAAGTGCGATTCGTACAGCGAGGACGTCACCACGCACCTGGCCACCATGTTCGATCAACTGGGCGGCCTCGATCGCATCGTGCGCGGCAAGACGGTGACGATCAAGCTCAACATGACGGGCAGCCCCGCGTTGCGAATCCAGGGCCGGCCACCCGGAGTCACGCATTACGTGCATCCGAAGCTGGTAGGCGCTACGGCCCATCTCATGGGTCAGGCGGGCGCCAAGCGGATTCGCTTCGTGGAAAGCGCCTGGGCCACCAGCGGGCCGCTCGAAGATTACCTGCTCGATTCCGGATGGAACGTGCGCCAGTTGCTGGCCGCCGCGCCCGGCGTCGAATTCGAGAACACCAATGCCTTGGGCAAGGGCAGGAAGTACGCGCGATTCAAGGTGCCGGGGGCTTACATGTTCCCCGCTTACGATCTCAATCATGCTTACGAAGATACGGACGTCTTTGTCAGCATGGCCAAGCTCAAGAATCACGAGACCTGCGGGGTAACGCTTTCGCTCAAGAATTGCTTCGGTATGCTGCCCGCATCCATATATGGCGATGATGCGGGCGTGGATGAGCCGAACGAGAACCCGACCTCCGGGCGCGGCAAGACCATGCACGACGGCAAGCGTCAGCCATCCAGATCCTCGCCGGCGGAACTGGACCCATCCTCCAGCCGCGAACCGGGCTATCGCGTGCCCCACATTGTGGCCGACCTGGTGAAGGCGCGGCCTATCGATCTGGCGATCATCGACGGCATCGAGTCGATCGCGGGAGGAGAGGGGCCGTGGATCAAGGGCATACGCCCGGTGCAGCCTGGGGTGCTGCTAGCGGGATTGAACCCCGTGTGTACGGATGCTGTGGCCACGGCGGTGATGGGGTACGATCCGCGGGCGGCGCGCGGGACAGCGCCTTTTCAGACGTGCGACAACACGCTGCTGCTGGCTGACCGGCACGGGATCGGGACCACCGAACTCCGCCGCATCGAAGTGCGCGGGACGCCTATAGAAAAGGCGATCTACCGTTATGAAGGTTGACCATCGTGGGGCAGGCGCTTTCGCCTGCCAAACAATTTATTGCGCGGTCTCACTCATATTTCTGGGGGCGGCTGTGTTGGCGGGACAATCGCGCCCCACTATGTTCCCTCCCGTGCGCGGCACTCACGAAATGGTGGGCGCGGCTAATAACCTGGAAGTGGATGCGGGAATTCGCATCCTGACCGAGGGCGGCAATGCGGTGGATGCGGGCGTGGCTACAGTGCTGGCGGCCGGAGTCACCGAGTTGGACCACTTCGGCCTCGGTGGCGAAATCCCCATCCTCATCAAGCTTGCGGGAAAACCGGTGGTGGCCATCAGCGGCATCGGCACGGCGCCGCAACGCGCCACGGTCGACTTCTATCGATCGCGCAAGGCAGATCCCTGGGAAGAGCCGCAACACATGATGCCGATGCCCGTACAGGGCATCCTGGCCGCGCCGGTTCCCGGCGTATTCGACGGATTGATCCTGGCCCTGCAGCGCTACGGCACCATGTCCTTTGCGCAGGTGGCGGCACCGGCCATTGAAGACGCGGATGGATTCCCGATCAGCGAGGTCCTCGCCGATTACATCCGCGGCACCCTGCCGCTGCTCGAACTGTGGCCCTCCTCGCGCGATTTCTTCGTTCCGGGCGGCGTTCTGCCGCGCCGTGGCGAGATCTTCCGGGAGCCCACTTTGGCGAAGACACTGCGCGCGCTGGCCAGCGCCGAAACCCAGGCCCGCGGCGACCGTGTCGACCGGCTGCGCGCCGTGCGCGACTACTACTACAAAGGTCCGGTGGGCCACCAGATCGCGGACTTTTCCGAGCACAACGGCGGTCTGATCGGCTATGAAGACCTAGCCGGCTTTCATGCGGAAACCGACACGCCGCGCACCGGCACGTATCGAGGTTACGAGATCTACAAGCCCGGTTTCTGGTCGCAGGGGCCGGTCATGCTGGAAACCCTGAACCTGCTCGAGGGCTTCGACCTGAAAGCTATGGGCTCCAATAGCCCCACTTATGTTCACACCGTGGTGGAAGCCATCAAGCTGGCGTTTGCCGATCGCGACCGCTACTATGGCGACCCCAAGTTTTCCGAGATTCCCGAACAGATCCTGCTTTCCAAAGACTACGCCGCCGAACGCCGCAAGCTGATCGATCCCAATCACGCCTCCCTGGAGCACCGCCCTGGCGTGTTGGGTGGTTCTCTGGTGGACATGCCCGCCCGACCCGAGTCGGCGGGGGGATCGGCGCGGGACACCACCTGTGTGAACGTGGTGGATCGTCAGCGAAATGTGTTCTCGGCGACTCCCAGCGGCGGCTGGCTGCCCTCAGTGATAGCCGGCGACACCGGCCTGGCGCTCAGTGAACGGATGCAGACCTTCGTGCTCACGCCCGGGCATCCTAACCAGTTGCAGCCCGGCAAGCGGCCGCGGGTGACACTGAGTCCAACTATCGTTCTGAAGGATGGCAAACCATTTCTGGCGCTCTCGACTCCCGGCGGAGACGTGCAGGACCAGACGCTGCTGCAGGTGTTCCTCAACATCGTTGAATTCGGCATGTCCCCGCAGGAAGCCATAGAAGCGCCCCGGTTCAACAGCGAGCACTTGTATGCCTCGTTCGATTTCCACGGATTCTTTCCCGGCAAACTCGATATGGAACACCGCTTCCCGCAAGCCACCATTGACCGTCTGGTGGCGATGGGACATAGAGTCACGGTGATTGGCGACTGGGGGAACCTGTCGGCGCCGACCGCGATACGGATTTCAGACGGCGTGCTGCAAGGCGGCTCCGACCCCAGGCGCAGCCGCTTCATCTACGGCCGATGACGCCCAAAACTCCGCCGATCTATAAGCGATACCGGCTGGAGTCCTGGGACGCTTTTCTGAAGATCATCAGTGACCCGCCCTACTCCAACTGGGCCTTCCGCGGGCACCGCAAAGTCGAATGGCCGCTGGCCAGCGCGCTTTCGCGCTACTTCCGCGCTTTTCGCATCGATCGGCGGGCGTGGTCCAACCAGGAGGGGCGCATCCTGCGGATCTTCAAACGCAAAGCTCACCAGTTCCTGGCGCAGCCTCCGGCGCACGATGACGACTTCCAGTGGCTGGCGCTGATGCAGCACCACGGCGCGCCCACACGGCTGCTGGACTTCACCTGGTCGCCGTACGTGGCCGCATTCTTCGCCCTGGAGCGAGCCACCGGGGACGCGGCGGTATGGGCCCTCAACCCGGCCGATATCAGCGCCGGCGGTATCCGGCGGTACTCAAAGCTGCGCAAACGTGCCATCACTTCCTCGGCCATGGATCCCCGCCGGCCAGGCAACTTCGCGCGTTATTTCCTCAAAGGAGATCGCGAGTTTCTTTGGCTCGGCGAACCCGACATCATGAACCGCCGGCTGATCGCGCAGTCCGGCACGTTCGCGCTGCCTGGAGTGCTGGACCGGCCTATGGAAGAGATCGCGCGCAATTATCCGGATCCCAAAAACATGATGGCCAAATTCGTTCTGCCGGCCGCCAAGCTGCGCGAAACGGGCCTGCGCGAGCTTTACCGCATGAACATCACCCACGCGACGTTGTTCCCGGACCTAGATGGCCTGGCCCGCTCGCTCGGTTTCGAGCTGGAATTCCACTGGGCCTTTAATCCACGCACGATGGAAACCTACCGGACACAGGATTGACCAGCCACCAGCCACCAGCCACCAGCCACGCCGCGAAGAGCCGCCTGCTGCTCTTTGCCGCAACTACGGGCTACCAGATACGAGTGTTCGCCGACGCGGCGCGGCGCCTGGGTGTCGATCTTACGCTGGCTACGGACCGCTGCCACGTACTCGACGACCCATGGGGCGATCATGCCGTCCCGGTGCGATTCGAAGATATTCCCGCATCGCTCGAGGCCTTGCGGGGACGCCGCTTCGATGCGGTTGCCGCAGTCGGCGACCAGCCGACGGTGCTCGCTGCGGAAGCCGCCTGGGAGCTAGGCATCCCGTTCCATCCGCCGTCCGCGGTGCGCGCCTGCCATGACAAGTACCTAGCGCGCCAGCTTTTTCAGGCGGCCGGCCTGCCGGTGCCGCAATTCTTCCGGGTGAAGGTTGACGAATCGGCGGCCGCATCGGCTCGCCGCGCAGCCTATCCGTGCGTGCTCAAGCCGCTGGGACTTTCGGCCAGCCGCGGGGTGATCCGCGCGAATAATCCGGAGGAATTCGTGGACGCGTTCCAGCGCATTAAAGCTCTGGTGGAGAAGAGCCCCGATATACGGATCGCGCGCGAAGAGCGGGACCAGTATTTGCAAGTGGAAGCCTACATCCCCGGGCGCGAATTCGCGGTGGAAGGCTTGGTGACGCGCGGCACGCCGCGCATACTGGCGATATTCGACAAGCCAGATCCGCTGGAAGGCCCTTTCTTCGAAGAAACCATCTACGTGACGCCATCGCGCGAAGCTGGGTCTGTGCAGCAAGTCATACGCGATACGGTGCGGAAGGCCGTGCGCGCGCTGAGCCTCGACCACGGCCCGTTCCACGCCGAGCTGCGCGCGAACGACAGCGGCGTCTGGATGCTGGAGGTTGCCGCGCGCCCCATCGGCGGCCTGTGCTCCAAGGCTTTGCGGTTTGGCGGCGGCATGCCGCTCGAGGAATTGATACTGCGGCATGCGACCGGCGCAGACGTATCCACGCTGCGGCTGGCCGACCCGGCGTCGGGGGTGATGATGATTCCCATTCCGCGCGGCGGCGTGTACGAGGATGTCATGGGCGTCGAGGAAGCTCTCGCCGTGGCCGGCATCGAGGACGTTATCATCACGGCGAAGGTTGGCCAGACGTTGGTGCCACTGCCGGAGGGCGCCACTTACCTGGGGTTCATCTTCGCGCGCGGCAATGAGGCCGCCGAGGTCGAGCAAGCCCTCCGCACGGCGCATGCGAAGCTGAATTTCCGCATCGCGACGGCGCTGCCCACGCTGAAGCCGTAGCCTGCGCCGACTGTTGAGAAAAAGGGGTTCACCGCAGGGAAATTCTGTTATGATGCTGGTAGGCGGGATTGGCTCGCGGGCCAATCCTGCCGCGGCATTACCGCTGGCCCTTACGGGTCCAACGATCAAGGCCGAAAACCGGCCCACAAATGCAAGCCGGATTACCAGCATAAGGATCATAAGCGGACCCTCCTTTCCGCTTCCGATGGAGGCCCGGGCCGAACCCCGGGTTTTCTTGTTTGAAGCCCAAGTGCTTCGCGCGAGAACCCGCTCTCCACCTTCCACGAAAAGCTTATACAGTAGGGGCCTGGCGCGGAAATCGTCACCGCCGATTTTCAAAATCCGCCGGTGTCGCGGATGCCCTTCCCTTCCACGCACTCGTACATCCGGCTCGCGCGCAGATTTTTGAATTCTTCCGTGATGCCGTTGGGCCAGTGCAGCACGGCGCGCTCGGCGATGTCCCGTTTCCCTAGGCCGAAGGTAACCGGCAGCTCCGATTGCGAGAGAAAGCTGGAGCCGCTTTTGACCATGCGCGATCCGGTTTCGCCGCCGCTGGTGATGCGCACGATGGCGCCGATGCCATCGCGATTCGACTTCGTACCCACTAGGCGGAAGCGTATGGCGCGATGGCCGTTCGACTGATCGTTGCGGTAGAGGTAAGCGGGGCCCTGATTGGTGGTGATCAGGACATCCAGATCGCCATCGCGGTCGAAATCGCCGAAGGCCGCGCCGCGCCCCACCTTGGGGTCGGCGAATCCGCCGCCCAAAGCGCCGGCTACGTCGTGGAATCCGGCGCTACCTTTGTTCAGGAACAGGTGCGGCGGCTGCGCGTATTCGGTGTCGGGCCGGGCAACCCGGATGCCGGGATCGATGTGGCCGTTCACCACCAGCAAATCCAGCAGGCCGTCGAGGTCGGCGTCGAAAAAGAAACAGCCGAAGCCCAGATCGCGCCGCGACAGGCGGCCCACATCGGAATGCGCGGCTTGATCGACATACAGGCCGCCGCGGGTGCCGCGATAAAGGCCCAGCATCTCGTTATCGAAGTTCGTAATGGCCAGTCCGGGAATGCCGGAGTTATCGTAGTCGGCCACGTCCACGCCCATGCCCGCACGGGCCTTGCCATCTTCGCCGAAAGCCACGCCGGCGTGCAGGGCGATGTCCTGAAACTTGCCATCGCGCAGGTTGCGGTAGAGCTTGTTGGGCTGCGTGTCGTTAGCTACCAACAAGTCGATCCAGCCGTCCAGGTCGTAGTCCAACATGGCCACGCCCAGCGACTTGGAGCTGCTGTCGAAGATGTCGCTGGTGGCTGTAACATCTTCGAACGTGCCGTTGCCGCGATTGTGGAACAGCCAGCAGGTCGCGCCGCGGTAGGCTTCCGGCGTGCAATAAGATTTGCGCTTGCCGTCCCAACTGCAAAACACATCCTGCGCGGGCGACCACTTCACATAATTGCAGACGAACAGATCCAGCAGGCCATCGCGGTCATAATCGAACCAGAGCGCGGAGCTGCTAAAGCCTTGCCGGCCGCCCAAACCGCTGCGCTCGGTGACGTCCAGAAACGCGCCTTTGCCTGTGTTCTGAAACAGGCGGCTCTGGCCCACGCAAGTGACATAGACATCCGGAAAGCCGTCGTTATTAAAGTCCCCCACGGCCACGCCCAAGCCGTACATCTCGACATCCAGACCGGCGGCGCGGGTCACATCCGTAAAGGTGCCGTTGCGGTTGTTGCGGTAAAGGCGCATGGTGCTGCGCTGCTTTACGTGGCCCGGCCAGTCCATGCCGTTGATGAGCAAAATGTCCTGCCATCCGTCGTTGTCATAGTCCAGAAAGGCGCAGCCGGGGCCCAGGGTCTCGGGCAGATACTTTTCTCCAAAGGCTCCGCTGTTGTGCCGGAACTGAATGCCGGCCTGGGCAGTGACGTCGGTGAAGCGGAAGCCCAGTTGCGCTTCCGCGCGAGCCCAGGCGCGCACCGGCCTCGGAATGGCGCCGGCCAGCACGCTTCCCAGAAATGCCCGTCGGTTCACGGCAAATGCACCAGACCCTTTTTGACGGCCCACACCACCAGCTCCGTAGTACGGTGGATGCCCAGGGCCGACATGAGATTGGCGCGGTGTACAGAAACCGTATTCACGCTGAGGTTGAGAATCGCGGCGATCTCTTTGTTCGAATTACCTTGGGCGATCAATTCGAGGATCTGCTTTTCGCGCGGCGTGAGACGTTCGTAATCGGGATCGGGCTCCCGATTAGTGGTCAGCACCCCGGGACCGATCACGTTCTTGCCGGCGGCCAGATCCTTGATAGCTCCGGCGAGGTCCACGTCCAGGGCTTCCTTCAGCACGTACCCGCGCGCGCCCGCATCCAGGGCGTTGCGTACGTAATTCTCGTCGGAATACATGCTCAGGATGAGCACGGCGGTGTCCGGCGCGTGTTTCAGGATTTCCCGGGTGGCCTGCACGCCATCCAATCCCGGCATAGCCATATCCATCACAATCACGCGCGGGTGCAACTCCTGGGCCAGCTTGATGGCTTCCTGGCCGTTGGTGGCTTCGCCGACCACGCGTATCTCGGGATCGTCTTCCAGCATGCGCCGGAAGCCCTTGCGCACCAGGCCGTGATCGTCCACCAGCAGGACGGAGATTTCATTGCTCATAAGCATCCGTTAAAGGAACGTCGAGCCGCACCAGCGTGCCGCCTTCGTCGGGGCGGAGGACCTCGAAACTGCCTTGCAGCAGTTCGGCGCGCTCGCGCATGGCGGTCATGCCGATGCCTCTGCGCGTGGCGCCATTGCGCTGGTCAGGCATGCCGGCGCCGCGATCTTCCACCTCCAGGTTCAGCCGTCCGGGCGGAAACGCCAGCCGCACGACAGCCAGCGGCGAGCCGGAGTGGCGCGCGAGATTGTTCAACGCTTCTTGCAAGACGCGGTACACGTGAATCGCCACGCGGTCGGTGATGGCCGGACCATCTCCCTGTTTCTCGTATCGTACCGTAATTCCGGTCTGCTTCTCGAACACGGGCAGATACCAGTCGATGGCCTTCTCCAGCCCGCCCTCGTCGAGGATGCTGGGGTGCATCAATTGCGAGAGGTTGCGGGTCTTCTCCAGCGTGGCCTGGGCCACTTCGCGGACTTCGCGCAAGCTGACGCAGAACTCCGAATCGGCGGGTAGACGCTTTTCGGCGCGACGTAGCATAGCGCCAATGGCCGTCAGAACCTGGCCGAATTCATCGTGGAGCTCGCGGGAAAGCGAGTGCAGCGTCTCCTCCTGTATCGTGATGAGCTTGCGGGCCAGATCGCTGCGGTGCTCGGAGAGCGCGGCCAAGTGCTGGAACAGGCGGCGGTTGGAGTAAATGAGGTACAGCGTGGTAAAGAAGATAGCCACCAGCATGGCGGCCAGGAAAATGTAAACGTTGCGCTCTACGCCCAAATAAATGCCTTGGATGCGCACAGCGGCTTCTTGCTCGACCTCGTTGTTCTCGACCAGGAGCCGGGCGACGGCGCTGGTCAGGGCGGCCTCCTGCGCCTGCAAAGAGGTGCGGATCAACTCGCGGGCAGCGCGGTCACCTCCCTGCGCGGCCACTTCGAACATGCGGCCGGCAGAGGTCCAGAACTGGGCCAGCGAGCCGGCCAGATACTGTTGCCGGCCGGGGTTACGTTGGACCGGGGCCAGTTGGGCTTCCAGGCGCAGGGCGTCGTCGAGATCGATGCGCATGCGGTCGAACTGCGGCTTCCACGCCTGCAGCGGATACGGCTCGTCGCCGTCCAGCATATCCCGCATTGCGTGGCCCAGTTCGTTGAGGTCGTTCTGGATGCGCAGAAGCTGCAGGGAGTCTTTGCGGTTGCGGTCCAATGTGCGGGTCTGCAGATCCTCCAGCCCGCGAATCTGGCGCAGCGCGTAGAACGAGAAGACGCCCACGGCCGCCAGAGTCACGGCGAGGCCAGCCAGCAGGCGGCCGGTGGGAGAAGCCACGGACTTCTTCATGGAACGCTACCGCCAGCATAGCAGGGACGTGCCGGAACGAACGCCCGGCTTGCGTTGTGGCGCCTGGCGCGCGGTCCCGGCCCCCGGGCACGGTCCTCTATGCCCTGCCGCGTGCGGACGACGCGGTGACGCGGCGATCCATCTCCCGTCTGTTCCACGGGGGTTCAGCAAATGGCCACGCTCTTAGCACGGCATGCCCTGCTAAGATCTGGTGTGCGGGAGGTGAGCATGGCGAGAAGACAATTACTGGCGATGGTGTTGTCATGGGTGTTTGTACTGACGCCCGCGCTGGCGCAAACCAGGAATGCCGTCCAGCAGCTCGGTTACCCGGCGGATGCCAAGCTGCTGATTATCCATGCCGACGACCTGGCGGTGAGCCACTCCCAGGATCGCGCCAGCTTCGCCGCGCTCGACCGGCACGCAGCCAGCGCCGCCAGCATCATGGTTCCCTGCCCCTGGCTAACGGAAGTGGCGGAGTACGCCAAGGCGCATCCCGATGCGGATCTCGGCCTTCACTTGACGCTGACCAGCGAATGGAAAAGCTATCGCTGGGGGCCGGTGGCTTCCAAGGACCAGGTGCCGGGCCTATTGGGTCCGGACGGGAATCTTTGGCCCGATGTTCCGTTCGTAATGAAGAACGCCAGCCCGGCGGAGGTAGAGACGGAGATACTGGCGCAGGTCGAGCGGGCAATCAAGTCCGGCATTCGCCCCACGCATGTCGACAGTCACATGGGAACGTTATTCATTCCCGCGTTCTTTCCCGCATACGTCAAGGTCGCGCGCGAGTACGGCCTTCCCTTTCTGGCCATGCGCGCCGCCGGTGCACCGGCGGAAATGATGGCGCTGTTGAGGGAAACCGATATCATGCCCGACGCGATCGTGATGGCCGCAGGCGTGGAGGCGAAGAATTGGACGGAGTACTACATGGGTGTCATCCGCAATCTGAAGCCTGGCCTGACGGAACTGATCGTCCACCTGGCATATGACGATGCCGAGATGCAGGCGATCACCGAAGAGCATCCCGCCTATGGCAGCGTCTGGCGGCAGAGGGACTTCGATGTGATCACCAGCCCTGGATTCCGCCAGGCGCTCAAAGACAATTCGGTTACTGTGATCGGCTGGAAAGAGATTAAGGAGCGCGGCAGCCGGCACTGAACCACGCGCCCCTATTCGCGTCCACGTGAGCGGGAAAAGTCAAACGGTGAGTTGCGGTATGCTACAGAGAAGCGCTCCGTCCATGCATTCCGAACCAGGCTGCGGCGGAGAACACGCGATTCCCTATCCGGAGATGAAAGCGATGACACGCATACTGACTTTGTTTTTGACGATCATTCTGTTCGGCTGCGCAGCTTGCTGGGCGGCCGACAACGCGGTGGTGGGCAAGTGGGATGTGGTGGCCACCGACGAAGCCGGGTCACCCTCCAACTGGACGCTGGTAGTGAAAGAAGACGGCGGCAAGCTGAGTGGGACGCTGAGCGGCGACCCGGGCGAGTTCCCGATAGTCGATGCCAAGGTGGACGGCAAGGCGTTCAGTTTCAAGGTGGTAGTGAACGAGGCAGATTACGTGGTAGAGGGCACCGTCGACGGCAATAAGTTCGAAGGAAAGTACAAGGGGCCGGAAGCCAGCGGGACGGTGAAGGGCTCGAGACAGTCGTGAAGGCTGCGGGCAGGCTGGGAGGCCTGCCCTCCCGTTCTGAGCAATCAAACCCCAAGTACTTGGATATAAAGTAGTTAGGCTACGGCTGGTAGCCTTGTGCGGCTGGCGGCCGGGTCGGACGCTGGGGTCCGAAAACCGACCGGCGAGCAGTGGGCAGGCGAAAGCGCCTGCCCCACCATGCAGGCGTGCCCGCGGCACGGCTATTTGCGCTTGATCTCGAGCCGCGCTGTTCCACCGTTCGGATCGGCGAACTCGTAGATCTCGGGCTTGGCCGAAACCTGCTTGATAGCGGCCTGCCTCCAGGGGAGCTTTTCACCTGCACCCTCCCGATACCAGCCGCTCAGGATATATTTGGGCGGGTCTTGCGATTCATGGGCGAAGCAGGACTTGAGCCAATGCCTTGCCACACCCGGCGGTCCCCCGCTCTCGCTCGACCACTCGTGTTTCCACCGGTCACGCCCATGCACCACACAGATGAAGTAGAGGTCCGCATGGCGGCAATACTTGCTTTCGAACTCATCGAGATGGAAGGAGCGCTGCCAGCCTCCGGGTGAGAAGGCGCTCACGAACTCCACGTCCTCCTGGAAGTTGGTGGAGCCGTCGCAAGGTATTCGGCTGGCGATTGGCAGGCCTTGGACGGGGTTTAGCAAATCTTCGGTTTTGTGTAACCCGGCGCACACACCAGCTCCCAGTCCCCAGATGAGAAGCGGCGCTATGACAACGGAAAATCGGGGCATCGAAGACCCATTTTAGCGCCAGCGAGGTGCCCTGGGCAGATTAACCACGGATTCGTGTGTTTTTTCACCAACCTTCGCCACGCGACCAGCAGCCGGTCTTTTTTTCCTTGTAGCCCTATAACGGATATTAAGGTACAATATACCGTAATAGACAAATGCAGGTCGTAGCTGCCGTCGCCTTTGGCGCAAAGGCGGACCGCGGGCCAGCTTTGTACAGTCTAGCTGGAACGACCTAGCTCGCTGCTTCGACAAAACAGTACCTCCCGGAAAAAGGAGCAGGCAACATGTACGCCGATGACATTGAGCAACCGTTTGATTCGATCGAGAGCGCGCACGACTTCATGAACGTCCTGGCCGAGACGATTCTGGACGCCATGAAGGATCTCAACCGCGATCAGGAACTGGCAGTTCGAGACGGCCAGCAACGTCGCGCGGACGCCATTGAACTGGCGATGTACAAGTTGAAGACGCTGAACTGCCACGTGCACAAGAGCCGCATCGCGTTGAACGACCTGCGTACGATTCGACGCCTCATCCTGAATGAACGGCAGCCTCGCGAGCGCGCGATGGCAGTGGGGATGGCGGCGTTTTGAGGCAGGCGGAAGGGTAGCGGCTGCGACCGGGCCGCGGAATGGCCTGGACCGTACCGGTTGCTGGAAGCAGGAGATGCCGGATTAATGATAGAGACTTTCGGTTCACCCTCGCAAGCGACCTACTGGTTTATTCAGGGACGCATCCTGTTCCTGGTCCTTCACTTTCTCGGTGTCGCCTGTTTTGCCTATATTGTGGCGAAACGCATGATTCCTCTCATGCGCGCCGAACGCGATTTTCGCTTCGACCACCCGTGGACGCGGCTGGGAAGGGTCTTGCAATTCTGGCTGGGGCAGTGGAGGCATCCGCGCTACAGGACCGCGGGGACCATTCACATTTTGATCTTTGCGGGTTTCATCGTCCTGGTCATGCGCGCGTTCTTTGTGCTGAGTCTCGGCACATCCTCCAGTTCCGCGATGCCAGGCTTGCCGGGGAGAGCCGGCCATATCTACGGCATCATCCAGGCTTACGCGGCGACCGTGGTCTTCCTTTGCATGATTGTCGCGGCCGTTCGCCGATTGGTCTTCAAGCCCGCGCGGTACGCGGTGCCGTCCAGGTACGGCAAAGCCCACACGGCCGACGCCATCTTTCTGCTGGGGCTGATCGCGATTTTGATGGCGGCCGACAGCCTGTTTGAGGCCAGCCGGGCCGCCGCTCAGGCGCAGCAAGGCCGCGAAGTCGAATTTCTGGCGGTGCTGTCGCTGCCGTGGATATTCAAGGCTGCTCTCACAGCCGCTCCTTTGCCTGTGCTCTCGACCCTTTACCTCGGCGCATATTTGATACACGATCTGGCGTTTTTCTTTTTGCTTTGCTATCGGCCGTTCGGCATACAGTTCCATGTGGAGACCTCCCTCTTCAGCATTTACTTTGCAAAGCTCAACCGCGGGACTATAAAGCCGGTCCGATGGGGCGTTCCCGATGCGCAGCTCGATCAGGTGAAATCCTTCGGAGTCAAGACGTTCGAAGACTTCACCTGGAAACACATGTTGGATTTTTATTCGTGCGCCGACTGCGGCCGGTGCTCGGACAATTGCCCGGCCAACGCGGTGGGCAGGCCGTTGTCGCCGAGGTTCATCACCACCAAGGCGCGCGACTACTGTTTCACGCATTATCCGGTACTGGGCAGCGCGAACAACGGCACACCATTGATCGGCGGCATATATTCCGAGGATGAGATCTGGTCGTGTACAACCTGCGGCGCCTGCGAGGCGGAGTGCCCGTTGCTGGTCGAGTATATCGACAAGATCGTCGATCTGCGGCGGGGAATGGTGGATGACGGCAAGGTACCCCAATCGCTACAGAAGCCGCTGAAGGCGCTGGAGAGCCGCGGCAACCCCTACGGCAAGATGGAAAAAAAGAGGGCCGAATGGGTAAAGGCCAAGGAGTTCCAGCAAACCTGCTCCGTCAAGGTCCTAAACGGGAAGCAGGATACGGACACGCTGTATTTCGTCGACAGCATCACCTCCTACGATGACCGGATACAGGCGATCGGACGGGCCACGGCCAAAATCCTCAGCAGCACTGGCGAGAATTTCGGCATCCTGGGCGCGTCGGAAAAAGACAGCGGCCACGATGTCCGGCGGTTTGGCGAAGAGACCCTGTTCATGGCTTTGCGGGACCAGAATGTGGAGGCCATCAAAGCATCCGGTGTGAAGCGGATTGTGACAGCAGACCCGCACGCTTTCAATGCACTGAAACACGACTACCGGGACGTGCCGCCAGTGGAGCACATCAGCCAGGTGATCGCGAGGGAAGTGAAGGCCGGCAAGATCAAGCTGAATCCCGTGGAAAACGAGAACGATGTGTACGCCTACCACGATCCGTGCTATTTGGGGCGGCACAACCAGGTTTACGACGATCCGCGGGATGTGCTGGATGCGATTCCGGGTTTGAAGAGAGTCGAGATGACGCGGTCGCGCGACCGCTCGTTCTGTTGCGGTGGCGGCGGCCTCGCGCTGTTCTACGAGCCGAAAGAGGATCAGCGGATGGGGGTGAAGCGAGTTCAGATGGCCGTCGAAGCGGGCGCCAACGTGATCGTGACTGCCTGTCCCTTCTGCATGGTGAATATGGAAGATGCCATCAAGGTGGCGGGCATGGAAGGAAAGATGACCGCCATCGATTTGGCGGAGTTGGTGGAGAGACAGATGGTGCGGGAAGAGCCGCCTGAAAGGCGGCTGCAGGCAGAATTGCCCGCCCCACTGGGGAGATTGTGAACGTGGAGATTTTAGTTTGCGCACGAAGAGTACCGGATACCTCGGAAAACGAGATCGAGCTTAACGCCGCGGGGAACGATATCGAACGCGACGACCTGGTGTATTCGATCAACGAGCCGGATAATTACGCCGTCGAGGAAGCTTTGCAGATCGTCGAGCGGGCCGGCGGCAATGTGACCGTCGCCACGGTCGGCGGCGAGGACGACGAGGAGATCCTGCGGCGGGAGATGGCCATGGGCGCCAAGAATGGCGTGCTGATCTCGGACGATGCCTTCAGCGGATCGGACGGCAAAGGCATTGCCACCATTCTGAAAGCGTTCGTCGAGAAGAATCATTTCGACCTGATCCTTACTGGGGTGCAGGCCGAGGATGCGGGCGCACAAGTGGGCGGGATGCTGGCGGCGATGCTGGACTATCCGTTCGCGTCGCTGGTAAACGCCATCGAAGTACTGGACGGCGGGAAGCTCAAGATCAGCCGGGAAATCGAAGGCGGCAATAAGGAGATGAATGAAATCGATCTCCCGTGCGTGCTCTCGATTCAGACGGGCATCAACGAACCGCGTTATGTCGGCATGCGCGGCATACGGCAAGTGGCCTCGGTGCCCATTCCGACGCTTGGCGCCGCGGACCTGGGCGTGGAAGGCGCGGTCGGGGGGGCCGCAGCGAAAGTGAAACGGGTGGACTACTTCGCGCCGCCGCTGGGCAAGGGCGCCGAGATGCTCGGGGGCAGCCGGGAGGAGATCATCGACAAACTGATTGAAATGTTGAAAGCCAAGGGAGGGTTGAAATAATGCCCCGCATCTTCGCATATATCGTACACAAGGGCGGCGTGCCCGACGATTCGGCGGCGGAGTTGCCAGCGGCGGCGAAAAAGATCGATGCTGCGCAATCCCCTACGGCGGTTGTGACCGGTTGGGGCGCCGATCTGGATGCCGCTTGCGAGACCCTGCGGGCTAGCTACGGCGAGGTATGGAAGATCGCCAATGAAGGGCTGGCATATCCCAATGCCGAGCTTGTTCGCAAAGCCTTGGTGAAAGTCCTGCCGCAAGGCAGCGTTTTGTTGCTGCCGCACGCCCATTTCGGGGTGGATCTGTCGCCGGGTCTCTCCATAAAAATGAACGCAGCTTTTGTCTCGGACGTGTTGGACATCGAGGGCGCGGAAGGGATGTCTCTGAAGCTAGTCCGCCAGGAGTTCGGGGGACAGGTGAGCACGCATGTGCGCTGCGATATTTCCTCCGGCGCGGTCATTAATATACGTCCGGGCGCGTTCAAGCCGCTGGAAGGCGCGCCGGCCGGCGGAGTCCTGGTCGATAAATCGTCGGCGGCCGGCGAACTGACGGCGCGGCGGCGTTACCTGGAGACAGTCGCCGCCGAGGCAGGCGCTGTGGATATCACCAAGTACAAGGTTCTGGTTTCAGTCGGCCGGGGCATTGAGGAGGCGGACAACGTGCCTCTCGCCCAGGATCTGGCCGATGCACTGGGTGGGGCGGTGAGCTGCTCGAGGCCCGTGGTGGACGCCAAGTGGATGGAGAAGTCCCGGCAGGTGGGCTCGTCCGGACAGACAGTCAAGCCGAAGGTCTACATGGCGTGCGGCATCAGCGGCTCGTTCCAGCACCTGGCCGGCATTAAGGGCAATCCCTTCATGGTGGCTATCAACAAGAACCCCAAAGCCCCCATCTTTCGTGTAGCGGATGTCGGGATTGTCGACGACATTCTGGAATTTTTCCCGGAATTGACCAGCAAGATTCGAGAAAACTGAGGCACCCATGATCGCAAAAAAGACGCTGAAATTAAGCTTGAAATCCCTCCGAGACTTCGCTAAGAAGCGGCTGCCGGACGCGGAGTTGATCGCGCTCGATGAACGCGACGAATGTCCGCTCGAGATCGTGCAGCATATGTGTAGCCCGGACAAGCTGGGCATTCAGCTCCTGTTCATCCCCGAAGAGTACGGCGGGATGGGCGGCGGGGCCTTCGATGTGTATTGCGTCTGCGAAGAGATGGCGCATATCGATTTGGGTATCGCCACGGCGGTACTGGCGACGTTCCTGGGGAGCGACCCGATCACGGTCGGCGCAACGCCGGAGCAAAAGAAAATCTGGCTCAGCCGCATCGCAGACGAGGGATTGTTGTTTGCCTACGGCGCCACCGAACCGGACGCGGGCAGCGATCTGGCAGCGTTGCAGACCACGGCGGACCCGGTCATGCAGGACGGCCGCGTGGTGGGCTACAAGATCAACGGTGCCAAACAATGGATCAGCAACGGAGGAATCGCCGGCGCGTACACGGTTTTGGCGAACACGCCCGCTGGTCCGAGTTGGTTCATCGTGGAAAAGGGCGCGCCGGGCTTCACCCACGACGAACCGGAAGACAAGCACGGCATACGCCTCAGCAACACGGCAGCACTTTCGTTCACCGATGTCTATGTGGATGCGGACCGGCTGGTGGGCGGCGTGGAAGGCCAGGGATTGAATCAGGCGCAAGCCGTGTTCGGTTATACGCGGCTGATGGTGGCGGCGTTTGGCTTGGGAGGCGGCTGGGCCGCGCTCGACCGCGCCATTCCTTATTCCACCAAGCGCATCCAGGCCGGGGCGCCGCTCTCTGAAAAGCAAGGTTACACGCATAAGTTGATCGTGCCGAACGTGGCGCGTCTGGAAGCTGGCCGCGCCTTCATCGAAGAAACCGCCGAGCGCATCGACGCAGGCGAAGGCAGTTTGAATACCGAGGGCGCCATCGCCAAGTACATGTCCACGGAAGCCGGCAATGCGGCTGCCGAAGCCAGCATACAGGCGCTGGGCGGCTACGGTTACACGCACGAATACATGGTGGAGAAGATCTCGCGCGACGTGCGCATCACCACGATCTACGAAGGCACTTCCGAGATCATGGAGATGACCATCAGCCGGGACCGCTGGCAATTGCACCTGAAAACGCGCGGCCAGTACTATCACGAGCAAGCACGCAAGTTCGAAGCGCTGACAGCGCGCCACCCGGAAGTGGGCGCTGGCGTGGCGGCGCTGGCCCTGCACGCACTGGCCGAAGTGATGGAGAAAGCGCGCATCGGCCGCCTGACGCGCTATCAACATATTCTGTTGCGGCTGGGCGAATTGATCGCGTATGCGGAGTCCGCGGGCAGCCTGGCTCGCCGCGCGGCGTTGATGGCGGAAGGCAAATTGAACGAGAAGGCCAGTCTGCGATTCGACGCCGTGGGGCTGGCGGCGGTGAGCCGGATCTTCGCCCGCGAGGCGGCGCTGAAGGTTGCGGAGGATGGTCTCCGCTGGGTTGTTGGCGCGGGCGGCGTGCACGAAGCCGATGTCGCCGCGTTTGAAGCGAGTTTGGGGCTGGCGGCTATTCACCGCGCGCAGGCGGGCCTGATTCCGGATATGGATTTTGTGGCAGATGTGTTGTATGGCCGGGCGGCCAAGCAGGTTGCTCCGGCAGCGTAGGAATAGTGAGACGGCGAACTGAAGTTCGCCGCGGCACGCTGAAGCGTGGGCCATGCAGCGTAGGTGTTGAGCCGCGGGCGGAGCGGCGGGTTGACAGGCGAAAGCGCCTGTCCCACCCCGTTGCGGAAGGAATTACAGGCATGTGGGGCAGGCGCTTTCGCCTGCCAACCGATTTTTTTCGGCTCCCAATGGAGCGGTCAAGGAGAAACATCATGGAAGACACTGGATATCGCGCGATCGCAATCGTGGGGGTGGGCGCAATTCTGCCCGACGCACCGAATGCAGCGGCTTTCTGGGAGAACGTAAAGAGCGGCCGCTACAGCATCAGCGAGGTTTCGCCCAACCGGTGGGATCCGGCGCTTTACTACGACGCCGACCACAGCGTGCCGGATAAGACTTACTCGAAGATCGGCGGGTGGGTGCGCGAATACCCGTGGGAACCCATGATGTGGCGCCTGGCTGTTCCGCCGCGGGTGGTGGACGCCATGGACGATGCGCAGAAGTGGGCCATCGCCTGCACCCGCGAAGCGTTGGAAGACTATGGCTATCCCAAGCGGCCGCTCGACACGAATCGCACGGCAGTGATCCTGGGCAATGCCATGGCCGGGGAGAAGCACTATCTCACTGCGATGCGCCTCAACTTCCCGGATTACGCCCACGAACTGGCCGAATCCGAAAGTTTCGCTGCGCTGCCCGAGGCGGCGCGCCGCAATATCACTAGTGAGTTCCACCAACGGATCAACGAGCGCGTCCCCGAAGTGACCGAAGACACCATGCCCGGCGAACTGGCCAACTGTATTGCCGGGCGCATCGCGAATATTTACAACTTTCACGGCCCCAATTTTGTTACGGACGCAGCCTGCGCGTCGGCGATGGCGGCCATCAGCGCCGCGGTCGAGGGGCTGATCCAGAACGATTTTGACGTGGCGGTCACCGGCGGCATCGACCGCAATATGGGCGCCACCAGCTTCATCAAGTTCAGCAAGATCGGCGCGCTCTCGGCGAGCGGCACGCGCCCCTACGCAGACGGAGCAGACGGCTTCGTCATGGGTGAAGGCGCGGTTATTTTCCTGCTCAAGCGCCTGGCGGATGCCGAGCGCGACGGGGACAAGATCTATGCCGTGCTGCGCGGCATAGGCGGGTCGAGCGACGGCAAGGGGAAGGGCATCACGGCGCCTAATCCAATCGGCCAGAAATTGGCCATCGAGCGGGCCTGGCAAAACGCCGGGTTGTCGCCCGCTACCGTAACTTTGATGGAAGGGCACGGCACCTCCACCGCGGTGGGCGATGTGGTCGAAGTCGAGAGCATGGCGGAAGTGCTGAGCAGCTATCATCTCCCCGCGGGCGCAGTGGCGCTGGGCTCGGTGAAATCCAACATCGGACATCTTAAAGGGGCGGCGGGCGCGGCCGGAATCCTGAAAGCCGCCCTGGCGCTGCGAGACAAGGTGATGCCGCCCAGCGTGCATTGCGAGCATCCCAATTCCAATATCGATTTTGCCCGGTGCCCGCTCTACGTCAATCGCGAGTTGAAACCGTGGACGGAGGTGAAGGAGGGCGCCCGGCGCGCCGGCGTCAGCGCTTTTGGATTCGGCGGAACCAACTTCCACGCTGTGCTTGAGGAATACATTCCCCACAGGTTGACCGGCAACGGGAAACGGCCTGCGTCGGCGCACGTGCCGGAAGAATCGGCAGCGTCCAGCGGAACCGCTGCGTCGAGAGGTGAACCGCTCCCTCACGGTCGCGGCTCCGTTAGCAAAGCCCCTCTGCGTGGCGCGCTGGTGATCGGCGGTGCTTCAGAGGCCGCGCTCGCCGAGCGTCTACGCGCGGTGCACAAGACCGCCCAGGCAGGCCAAGCGCCGCCCCCAGTCGCGCCCGCCGAAGCGGATTTACGCGCGCCAGAACGCGTGGCCATCGATTACGCGGATGCCGCCGACCTGGCGGAGAAATCGGCCAAGGCGCTTAAGGCGCTGGCGGCCAACCAACCGGCGTTATGGAAGGCTCTGCGCGCGCAAGGCGTCTTCCGCGGCAGCGGTGCGGCGCCCAAGGTGGCGTTTCTTTATACCGGCCAAGGCTCGCAATACGCGAACATGCTGCAGGCGTTTCGCGCGGCCGAGCCAATCGTGGCCGATACTTTCGCCGAAGCGGATCGCGTGATGACTCCCATACTCGGCAAGCCACTGAGCGAGTTTATCTTCGTCGACGCTGCCGACGCCAAGGCCGTGGCTAAGGCCGAAGAAGATCTGCGACAGACGGCGATCACGCAGCCGGCCGTGCTGTCCACCGATTTGGCGCTGACCCGGCTGTTGGCCGCTTACGGCATACGGCCCGACATGACGATGGGCCATAGCTTGGGGGAATACGGCGCGCTAGTGGCATCCGGCGCACTGCCTTTCGCGGACGCTCTGGAAGCCGTCGCCGCGCGCGGCCGCGAAATGACCCGCGTCTCGATGGCAGACAACGGCCGTATGGCGGCGGTGTTCGCGCCTCTGCCCGAAATCGAGCGAATCCTGAAGACCATCGACGGCTACGTGGTGATCGCAAATAACAATAGCAACACTCAGGCGGTCATCGGCGGCGCGAGCGTTGCGGTCGAGCAGGCCATGGAAGCGTTCCTGAAGGCCGGCTACAACGCGGTGGGCTTGCCGGTCAGCCATGCCTTCCACACGTCGATTGTGGCTCCGGCCAGTGAGCCGCTGCGAAAAGTGCTGGAACGCCTGCGTCTGGAATCGCCGCACGTGCCGATTGTGGCGAACGTGGACGGCGAATTCTATCCTACGGGGCCTGAGGTCGTGCCGAAGATGCTGGACATTCTGGCGCGACAGGTGGCTTCTCCCGTGCAGTTTATCAAGGGCCTGCGGACGCTGTACGATGCGGGCGCGCGCGTGTTCGTGGAAGTCGGCCCGAAGAAGGCATTGCAGGGTTTTGCCGAAGATGTGCTCGGCGACCGCGGCGATGTGCTTTCCCTTTTCACCAATCATCCGAAGTTCGGGGATATTGCGGCATTCAACACGGCGCTGTGCGGACTCTACGCGGCGGGGCTGGGAGCCGGCCAGGCTGCGGAGCCCTTGGCGCAGACGTTGCAGCCTCCACGTGAGCCTTCCGTGGGTCTGCCTTTAACCCCCGACCGCTACGCGGAACTCGGTCACATGTTCGCCGATGTCCTGGAGCGCGGCTGGCAGATGTACAACGGCCAAAACGGCGCCTCGTCCAGCCTTCCGGTCGTAATTACGGGAGCGGCGCTGGGCCTGCCGGGAACCGAGCGGATTTTCGACGATGAGAATGTCGCCCGCATCCTGCGGGGCGATCAGTTCATCGATACGATCCCTATGCGGTTCCGGCGCGCCATGCTCGATAAGAACATCACGCGCTTGGTGAAGAGCGCCAACGGAGAGCCAACGTTTGAGACTCTGCATGAGATGTCGGAGGTCATTAAGCTGGCGGGCCGCGGAGGGGCCTTCGATCTGGAGAGTGAATTCGGTGCGTCAGCCGATCGCGTGCTGGCTCTCGATCGCGACACCCAACTGGCGATCGCGGTGGGCCTCGACGCGCTGCGCGACGCCGGCATCCCCCTGGTCATGCGCTACAAGACCACCACGCTCGGCACGCAGTTGCCGGAGCGCTGGGGGTTGCCGGACGCACTGCGCGACGACACCGGCATAATTTTCGCCTCCGTTTTCCCCGGCTTCGACTCTTTCGCGCAAGAGATGTCGCGGTATCACGAGGACCGCACTCGCCGTGAGCAGATCGCCATGCTCGAAAGCCTGCGCGCGCGCGCCGCCGAGGTGAATGGCAATTCTATCCTGCGGTCTGAGATCGCGCGGCGCATCGATGAATTGCGCGCCGCCATCGACAAAGAGCCGTACATGTTCAACCGGCGCTTCCTTTTCAGAATGCTTTCAATGGGGCATTCGCAATTCGCCGAATTCATCGATGCACGGGGTCCCAATACGCAAATCAACTCCGCCTGCGCCAGCACCGCGCAATCCGTATCGCTGGCCGAGGATTGGATCCGCGCCGGGCGGTGCAGCCGCGTGATCATCATCTCGGCGGACGACGCCACCACGGACAACTTGATCGATTGGCTGGGCGCCGGCTTTCTGGCCAGCGGCGCGGCAGCCACCGACGAAGTGGTGGAAGACGCCGCTACGCCTTTCGACCGCCGCCGTCACGGCATGATCATGGGCATGGGCGCCGCGGCCATAGTGGTCGAGAGCGCGGAGGCGGCGCGAGAACGCGGTATACGGCCCATCTGCGAAGTGCTGGGCGCGGTGACCGCCAACAGCGCGTTCCACGGCACGCGTCTGGATGTCGAGCATATCAGCCAAGTGATGGAACAACTGGTGACGCAAGCCGAAGCCCGCGGCGGCGTCGCGCGCGATCGGATAGCGCCGCAATTGGCTTTCGTATCCCACGAAACCTACACGCCGGCGCGCGGCGGCAGTGCCGCCGCGGAGATCTACGCGTTGCGCCACGTCTTCAAGGATACGGCGGATCAGATCGTAATCACCAATACCAAGGGCTTCACGGGCCACGCCATGGGGACCGGCATCGAGGATGTCGTCGCGATCAAAGCACTGGAGACCGGATGTGTGCCGCCGGTGGCCAACTTCAAGGAAGTCGATCCGGAGTTAGGCCCATTGAACCTGTCGAAGGGCGGCTTCTATCCCGTCGAGTACGCATTGCACCTGGGCGCGGGGTTCGGTTCGCAGATCAGCATGACGCTGCTGCGTTGGGTCAAGGCGAAAGACGGCGTGCGGCCCGGCCCACATGCTCTGGGATACGCCTATCGCATTGCCGATCCAGCGGTCTGGAATGGCTGGCTGAGCAAAATGGCGGGCCAGTCCTCCGTGGACCTGGAGGTGGTGCAGCGCACGCTGCGCGTGAAGGATCCAGGCGCGCCCGTGCGGGCGGTGGAAGCCGCTCGGGAGGTTCGGGAGGCGGCGGCTCGGCCTGCTCCTTCTGCACCAGCGGTCGCGGCTGCGGCGGTTCCGGTTGCAGCTTCCGCACCTGCGCAGAAACCCGCCGCTCTTGGGGTGGGACAGACGCTTTCGTCTGTCAACCCGTCAACTGTGGCGCCTGCCGTGGCTCCTTCGAGACCCGCGGTGGCAGGCGATCCGGTGAAGGAACGGATTCTGGCGTTGGTGGCGGAAAAGACCGGCTATCCGCCGGACATTCTGGATCTGGATCTGGACCTCGAGGCGGATCTGGGCGTGGATACGGTGAAGCAGGCGGACCTGTTTGCCAGCATCCGCGAAACCTACGGCATCACGCGCGAGGACAAGGTCAGGCTGCGCGATTTTCCCACGCTGGCACATGTGATCCGGTTCGTGCACGAGCGGCGGCCGGACATCGGAGTGGAGGCGGCGAAGGAAGAAGTGAAAGTCCCGCTGCCGGGGCCTGCTCCAGCGGCGATCCCTGCAAAACTCGGCGCCGGCGATCCGGTGAAGGAACGTATCCTGGCGCTGGTTTCGGAAAAGACCGGATATCCATCCGACATACTGGATCTGGATTTGGATCTGGAAGCGGATTTGGGAGTGGATACGGTCAAGCAGGCGGATTTGTTTGCCAGCATACGTGCGGCTTACGGCATTACGCGCGACGACAAAATCAAGCTGCGCGACTTCCCTACCCTGGCGCACGTGATCCGGTTCGTGCACGAGCGGCGGCCGGATATCGCCGTTGAGTCAGCCAAGGAAGAAGTGAAACTTGCAGCGCCGCCGGCAGTCGCGCCCGCTGTCGTACCTACAGCCGTCCCTGCGAAAGAAGTCGCGGGCGATCCGGTAAAGGAATGCCTCCTGGCGCTGGTTTCGGAAAAGACCGGATATCCGCCAGACATTCTGGATCTGGACCTGGATCTGGAAGCGGATTTGGGCGTCGATACGGTCAAGCAGGCGGATTTGTTTGCCAGCGTGCGGGCGATCTACGATATTCCGCGCGACGAGAACCGCAAGCTGCGCGACTTCCCTACCCTGGCGCATGTCATCCGGTTTGTGTATGAGAAGCGGCCTGACTTAGCGGGCGCAGCTCCGGCTGTGCCAGTCGCTGTCGAGCCGCCCGCGGCGCCGCCAGCCCCGGCCGATCCCATCAAAGAGAAGATTCTCGATATCGTGGCCGAGCGGACCGGCTATCCAAAAGACATGCTGGACCTCGACCTGGATCTGGAAGCGGACCTCGGCATGGACACCGTCAAACAGGCGGATATGTTTGCTTCGGTGCGCGCGGCGTATAACATTCCACGCGACCCGAATCTGAAGCTGCGCGATTTTCCGACGCTGGCGCATGTGATCAGATTCGCGCATGAGAAGCAGGTGGTCTCGGTTGAGACGCCTGCGCAATCTCCAGCCGTGGCAGTCACGCCGGCGCTCCCGGTCCTGGCCACCCTGGATGCGGCCAACGCGGTGCCCCGCCGCGTGCCGGCGCCATCCTTGCGCCCTCCGCTCGCCATCTGTAAGCCGACCGGCGTCACGCTCGGCCCTGGGAGCCGCGTGGCGATCATGCCGGACAAAGGCGGCGTGGGCGAGGCGCTGGCGGAACGGCTGCATGCGATGGGCGTAGAGGTCCTGTGGATCGAAGGCGCGCCGACTGCAGATGCGCTGGCCGCCAGCCTGCAGAACTGGATGTCCGAACGTCCGATTGAAGGAGTTTACTGGCTGCCCGCGCTGGACCACGAAGGCAGCCTCGCGGCCATGGATCTAGCCACCTGGCATGAAGCCCTGCGGGTGCGCCTGAAACTGCTTTATGCCACCATGCGCAAGCTGTACGAGCAGGTGGCCGCGCGGGGCACTTTTCTGGTCTCGGCGACGCGGCTCGGCGGGCAGCACGGATACGACGAAGCTGGAGCGTTCGCCCCGCTGGGCGGCGCAGTGACGGGCTTCAGCAAAACGTATAAGCGGGAGCGCACAGATGCGCTCGTAAAAGCGGTCGATTTCGAAGCGGAGCGCAACGCCGCGGAGGCCGCTGAAATCCTGATCGAAGAGACGCTGCGCGATCCCGGCGCGGTAGAGATCGGCTATAAGAGCGGCGAGCGCTGGGCTGTCGGCCTCGAGGAACTGCCCGCGGCCGACGGCCAGCCCGGCCTGACGCTCAACAAGGACACCGTATTTCTGATCACGGGTGCGGCGGGCAGCATTGTGTCGGCCATCACCGCCGACTTGGCGGCCGCTTCCGGCGGCACGTTCTATCTGCTCGATCTGGTGCCGGAGCCCGATCCCAATAATGCCGACCTGCGGCGCTTCGTGACCGACAAGGAAGGCCTCAAGCTCGAATTGCTCGCCCGCATGAAAGCGCGCGGCGACCGCGCCACTCCGGCGCTAGTCGATAAAGAACTCGCGGCGCTAGAGCGTTTGCAGGCAGCCTTGAGCGCGATCGAAGCGGTGCGTGCGGCCGGCGGCACGGCGCATTACTTCAGCGTCAACATGGCGGACGCGGATGCCGTAGCGAAAGCGATCGACCAGGTGCGGGAGCGCAGCGGGCGCATCGACGTGCTGCTGCACGCGGCCGGCCTGGAGCGCAGCCGCTTCCTGCCGGATAAGGATCAGCGCGAATTCGATCTGGTTTTCGACGTCAAGAGCGACGGCTGGTTCCATCTGCTGCACGCGATCGGCGGCATGCCGCTCGGGGCGACGGTGGTGTTCAGCTCGGTGGCTGGCCGTTTCGGCAACGCGGGACAGGCGGATTACAGCGCGGCCAATGACCTCCTGTGCAAGATCACGTCGAGCTTCCGCACGACCCGTCCGGCGACGCGCGGCATCGCCATCGACTGGACGGCGTGGGGTGGCATCGGGATGGCCACGCGCGGCTCCATTCCGGAAATGATGAAGGCGGCGGGCATCGATATGCTGCCGCCGGAAGCGGGCATTCCTTTGATCCGGCGTGAGCTGACCACGGGCGGGACGCGCGGTGAAATTGTGGTCGCGCAGCGGCTCGGCATCATGTTGGAGGAATGGGACGCCACTGGCGGGTTGGATACGGCCGCGGCGGAAGCCTATGTCCGGCCGGCGGCGGGACCGATGATCGGCAGGATCGCCGGCATGGGCCTCTACAACGGTCTCACCATCGAAACTACGCTGGATCCAGCGATCCAACCGTTCTTACACGATCATCAAATCGAAGGCAAGCCGGTGCTCCCCGGCGTGATGGGCGTGGAGGCTTTCGCGGAAGCCGCCGTATGTATGCTACCGGGCTGGCATGTCGCGGCTATCGAAGACGTGAACTTCCTCGCGCCGTTCAAATTTTACCGGAATGAACCGCGCGCGCTGACGATCCAGGCGGTTTTCCATCCGGAAGGTGATGGCTTGGTGGCGGATTGCCGGTTAACCGGCCGCCGTCCACTGCCCAATCAGGCCGAACCGCAAGTGACCACCCATTTCACGGCGCGCGTGCGGCTCGCCAAACAAGTGGCCGAAGCTGCGCCTGTGGCGGTGTTGGGAGAACCGGCGGGTTCCGAGGTCACCGCTGACGGCATCTATCGCGTGTTCTTCCACGGCCCGGCGTATCAGGTTATCGAACGGGCTTGGCTGAATGGAAACTCGATTGTTGGCCGGATGGCGCAAGGCCTGCCGAGCAATCATCAACCGGAGGAGCTTTCGACTTTGGTGGCGCCTCGGCTGATGGAACTTTGCTTCCAAACGGCCGCGCTCTGGGACGTGGTCGGCCAAGGCCGCATGGGGCTGCCGGAGCACATTCATCAAGTCTCCGTGGGGCGTGCGCCGGAACTGGCCGCGGGTCCGTTATTCGCTGTGGCGACTCCCAATTCCGCGGACGGAAGCTTCGAGGCGGAAGTGGTGGACACGGCCGGAAACCGGTATCTGAATCTCCGCGGCTACCGCATGGTCGCGCATCCGGAGGGCATCGATCCCGAGTCGTTGAAAGCTCTGCGACCCGCCGTTGTTGAAGAGCATGCCCTGGTGGGCGCGTGAGATGGACGTCTTTTGGCTGGAACAGAGCGCGGCGGACGTGCCCGCGCATGACGATTGGCTGAGCGCGAACGAAGCACGCGTGCTGAACGGCATGCGCTTTGCCAAGCGCCGCGCCGATTGGCGCCTGGGGCGCTGGACGGCGAAACGCGCGCTGGCGGCCTATCTGAACGTGCCGGGCGATGCGCACGCCCTGTCTGCCATAGAAATAACGACGGAGCCGTCTGGCGCGCCCCAGGCCATTTTCGCGAACAAACCAGCGGCTGTTACGATCTCCCTAAGCCACCGCGCCGGACGAGCGATCTGCGCCATCGCACCGTCTGGCGCGGTGCTGGGGTGTGATCTGGAAATGATTGAGCCGCGCAGCGACGCTTTCGCTACCGATTACTTCACGGCCGAAGAGCAGGCTTTGGTTGCGCGCGCGCCGGCCGCAGACCGTTACCGGCTCCTGGCGTTGCTTTGGAGCGCGAAGGAAAGTGCGCTCAAGGCGTTGCGTGTGGGGCTTCGACTGGATACCCGGTGCGTGATTGTCAGTCTGGCCGGCGAGTTATCCCGCGAGGGCGACGATGGCTGGCATCCGCTCGAAGCTCGCTATGAGGATCGAACCTTCCACGGCTGGTGGCACAATCAAGGCAATTTCCTGCGCACCGTGGTCGGAACTCCGGCGCCGGTCGAGCCGATTCCGCTGTAGATTCGGGCTAGGGCCAGGCGCTTTCGCCTTCACAAACATTACTGGATCTTCTGTCCCTTCGTTTCGCGCGCGAACAGCAGCGCCACCATCCCTACCACGTAGATCAGCGCGATGGAGCTCGCCGCGCGCGCGAAGGTCCCAAGCTGCACCACCAGGTAGCCAGTCAGGAAAGGTCCGCTCGCGGCCACCAACCGGCCCCCGTTAAAACAGAACCCCGCGCCGGTGGCCCGAATACGCGTGGGATAGATCTCCGGCAAGTAAATCGGAAAACCGCTGAAGATGCCGTTCGAGAAGAAACCCAGCAGCGGCAGCAGCCACAGCACCGCGCTGTAGGAAGAGGGCAGCAGGAAGGTGGCCGGCAGCATCACCGCGGCCCCGAGAAGCATGACGAAAAACGCGGGCCGCCGCCCCCAACGCTCCGCCAGAATCGGGAATGTCAGGTAGCCCACGATCGAGCCTGCATTGAGGCTCATTACCGCATAGCTCACCATGCGGGCGATCCTGGCTGGCGAGAGCTGGCGCGGGCGCAGCAGCTCCGTAATCAGCGCGGGAGTCCAGTTGGTAGCGCCCCACAGCCCGAAGACTGCCACCAGCGCCAGCGTGGCACCCACCAGCGTGCCGCGACGGAGAGCGGGCGTGAACAGCTCGGCGATCCTCGGCCTGCCGGCTGCGCGCTGCGCCTGTGTCCACTTCTCGGGCTCGTGCACCTTCAGCTCGGTGAAAACGGCCACCAGCGCCGGCAGCACGCCCACGAAGAACATCACCCGCCAGCTCCGCGCCGAAAGTAGCAGATAGATGCCCGCGCCCAGAAAGTATCCGGCGCCCCACGCGGATTGCAGCAGGCCCGCGCCCTTCACTCGCAGCGATTCCGGCCACACTTCCGCCACCAGCGTGGCGCCCGCCGCCCACACGCCGCCGATCCCCAGCGCCGTGATGAAGCGGTACAACGCCAGTTGCCACCAGGTGTGCGACAGGCCCGCCAGGCCGGTGAAGATGGCGTAAATCAGAATGGTGATCACCAGCGTTCGCGCGCGGCCCAGATAGTCCGCCAGCATGCCGAATATCACCCCGCCCGCCGCCCACCCCACCAGGAAAATCGCGAAGATGATGCCGCCATACCAGCCGATGCGTTCCGGAGTGCCGCGGGTACCCAGCAGTTCCTTCAACGCCGGCGTCATCACCAGCGAGTAGATGGTGGCGTCCATGGAATCGAAGATCCAGCCCAGCCACGCGGTGGCCAGCACCAGGTATTGGTAGGACGTCAGCCGGACTCTTGCATCAGCCACCCGTCGATGGTAACATTGGTCGTATACGACGCGTCTGGTACGACGTATCTCCCGAGAGGATTGCATGCGAACCGAAATTTACCCGTACATCCTATGGACTTGGATCACCACCGGAATTGTGTGGCTGGCCGCCAGCCTGGCCACGAAGCGCACCGCGCGCGCGCAATCCGTGAGCTCCCGCGTCATACACATGGCGATCATGGCGGCCGCCTTTGTCCTGCTCTTCAGCTCGAAGCTAGCCACCGGCGCCCTCGCCTGGCGATTCGTGCCCGCGTCTACGGCCATTGCCTGGGCTGGCTTCGCTATCACCGTCGCTGGGTGCGGGTTCGCCATTTGGGCGCGCCTGCTCCTGGGAAGCAACTGGAGCGGAAGCGTGACCGTCAAGCAGGATCATCAGCTCGTCCGCCGGGGACCCTACACCATCGTCCGCCACCCCATCTACTCGGGAGGCTTGTTGGGAATACTCGGCACGGCGCTGGCGATTGGAGAGGTGCGCGGGCTCCTCGCGCTGGCGCTGGCGTTCGTCGGGTGGCTTACGAAGTCCCGCCTGGAGGAGGCGTTCATGACGCAACAATTCGGCGCGGCGTATACCGAATACCAGCGGGAAGTAAAGGCGCTGATTCCGTTCGTATTGTAGTTTGGAGGATTCCATGGCAAAGGAACCAGAGCTGGCGCGCGTGGCGCAGGAGATCGAGGCCCACTTGCGAGCGGTACGCCAGATCCTGCGTCAGCCGGTCGAAGCGGAATTCGCGCACGGCAACCTGACCGGGCCGCAGCGCAGCGTGATGCAGGCGTTATTTCACTCCGGCGGCATGCCCCTGAAGGAACTCAGCCGCCGCGTGGGGTTGGCGCACAGCACAGTGTCCGGCATCGTGGATCGCCTGGAGCAACGCGGCCTGCTGGAACGCCAGCCCAATGAAACCGATCGCCGCGCCACCAATATTGCGGTTTCGCAGATGGTGCGGGATTACATGCGCGATACGTTTCCGGCGATCGCCATCCATCCGGTGACGGCCGCGCTGCGCCGCGCCAAACCGGCCGAACGCACTGCCATTCTGGAAGGGTTGCGCACGCTGCGCCGCCTCGTGGAAGCCGCGCACGGGGGTATTTCCAACACGGCGCGCCCTTGAACTTGTTATACTCGGGCTTCTCTATGGCGAATCCGAAATATGCCGTTTCCGACAAGCCGGTTCCCGTCGCCGAACTGGTCGCCACCCTGAGCGATGGAACGAAAGTAAAGCGCCGCGTGCCGCGCATGCGCGCCTGCAACGAGAAGGACGCGAAAGGAAAGCTGTGCGCCGGGCACCTCAAGCGCTGGTATTTTTTCGGCGACGAAGTGAAGCAGAAATTCGGCGCAGATGCCGAGGTCTATCGCTGCGAGCACTGCAAGACGCTGTACCTGCCGAATTCCGAAGAAGAGCCGCGCACCGGCACGCTGTCGTTTTAGAGACAGCACTACCGCAGGTACTACCAGTCCCGTATGCGATGCCAGGCCGATGCGCCGCCTCAGGGCGGAAGCTGCTAAGCGGTCGCCGCGCGCACGGCGCCGCGCTCCAGACGCGACAGTTGCGCGTTCAGATCCGCAAGCGCCTTTTCCATCAGGCTCCGGTATCGGGGGTTCAGGCTCGCTTCCAGATCCCTAAGGACCCGGGTGCGAGAAAGCATCAAACTTTCCTTCTTGCGAAGCAATTCCAACTCTTCCGCGCCGATCTGCTCCTCGGAAGAAGGACGGACCAGAGTCTCGGCCGATTCGATCTGCGATTCGACCGACTTACTTTCCCAACCTCTTGCCATACCTCCATTATACGGCGGTACAATATCGGCTGCACGAAAAGGGGACCTTATGCCTACAACATCCCGCCGCAACTTCATCTGGGGCACTGCCGCCGGCGCGCTGGCAGGCTACGGCCCAATCATTCTGGGCGCCCAGAACAAGTCCGGCAGCGCCAAGCCGATTTTGGGCGAGGGCGACCACACTTACGAGGTCACGCACGATTGGGGCGAACTGCCGCCGAACATCAAGTACGGCAACACGCACGGCGTCTGCGAGGATTCGCAGGCCCGCATCTACGTGCACCACACGGTCAACGACGCGAGTGAAAGCCACGATTCCATGGTCGTTTTCGACCATCAGGGCAAATTCATCAAGTCCTGGGGCAAGGAGTTCCAGGGCGGCGCGCACGGCCTGCATATACGCAAAGAAGGAAACCAGGAGTTTCTCTACCTGTGCGACACCAAGCGCGCCATCGTGGTCAAAACCACGCTGGACGGCGAAGAGGCGTTCACTCTCGGCTACCCCAAGGAATCCGAGTTCTATAAGCTGGACAAGGACGGCAAGCCCCTGACTAAGTACAGCCCGACGAATCTTGCCATCGCGCCGAATGGCGACATCTATGTAGGCGACGGCTACGGCTCCAGCTACATCAACCAGTACAACAGCAAAGGCGAGTTCATACGCACTTTCGGCGGCAAAGGCAAGGAATCCGGCCAATTGGATTGTCCGCACGGCATCACCGTGGATCTGCGCGGACCCACGCCGCTGCTGCTGGTGGCCGACCGCGCCAACAGCCGATTGCAGTACTTCACGCTGGACGGCAAGCACGTGAGCTTCGTGGCCGGCACCAATCTGCCATGCCACTTCAGCGAGCGCCACGGCGAGTTCGTGATCCCGGATCTGGGCGCCCGCGTGACCCTGCTGGATCGCGACAACAAGGTGATCACCCACCTGGGCGACGACAGCGCGGCCAAAACCTGGATGGACGTGCGCAAGCAGGCGCGCGATCATTTCACGCCGGGCAAGTTCGTGTGCCCGCATGGCGCTTGCTTCGATCACGAAGGCAACATCATCGTGGTCGAATGGGTGGAAGTAGGGCGCGTCAGCAGGCTGCGCAAGGTCGCTTGAAGATCGCGGACAGGCTGGCACGCTGGGGCTGGTATCTGCTCTCCTGGCCGGTGGGCTTCGCCTTCAAGCTGCACGCGGTGGCGATCCTGCGCACTTCGCGGCTTTCGACAGGCGGGCCGGGGGCGGATTATCGCGGCCCGGCGATCTACGTGAACTGGCACCGATACCTGCCGTTTCTGGTGATGCATCACGGGCAACACCGCCGCTGGCTGATGGTGAGCCCGGCGCCTTACATGGACACGATCGCGCGATATGGCCGCTGGGCGGGCCTGCGCGTGGTACGCGGAGCCAGTGGGGACAAGGGACGCGCGGCGCTCGAAGAGTTGCTTCAGCAGTTGCAGCGAGGCGAATCCGTGTTCCTGGCGGTGGATGGTCCAGCCGGTCCCGCGTTGAAAGTGAAACGCGGCTGCGTGGATCTGGCCCGCGCCGCCGGCGTGCCGGTAATTCCGGTCGCCTACACTTCACGCCGCGGCAGGCACAATCCGAAGCGCTGGGACCGCTGGCTCATGATCAAAGCGTTCGACGCGATTGCCGTGACCTATGGCGAACCTGTATTCATAGAGGCGGGCGAAGGCGACGCTGAGGCTATCGCGCGGGTGGAAGCGGGGCTTAATGCGGTGCCAAGGCGGTTGGTGGAACAGCGCTAATTCAGAGCCGTCAGGGAGTCCCATCGGCGTCGTTTCCTTGTAACTACAAAAAGAGGTACGCTATTAATTCGAATGCGAATGGGACAAAACGAAGAACCGAAGCAACTTCGCAAAACACGGTCTCGCTTTTGAGGACGCCGAACAGGTGTTAACCGGGCCGTGCGTCACCTTCGAGGACAGCCGCTTCGACTATGGAGAGGAACGGCTTATCAGCTTGGGCCTGCTCGCCGGACGGGTGGTCATCATCGCCCATGCGCCGCGCGGCGAGGCAAGGCGCGTCATCTCCATGAGGAAGGCGAACCGACGTGAGCAGGAAATCTATCACAAGCGACTTGAAGAGAGTTGATCGCATGAAGGATGCCGATATCGACTATTCGGACATCCCGGCCCTCGGCAAGGCCTTCTTTACGAAGGCGACGGTGGTGTGGCCCCCGGTCAAAAAGCAGTTGACGATTCGGCTTGACGCGGACGTGCTGGCATGGTTGAAGGGCCACGGCAGGGGCTATCAGACGCGCATCAACCGCATTTTGCGCGTCGTCATGGAGAGCCAGCCCCCACACTCGCGGTAAGTCTTTGGAAGGCCACCAAGGAAGCAAAGCAGATGCCGAAAACACCGACGAGGAAATGCACGGCCGACGAGATCCCGAGCTTGGCGACGCGGGGAGAAGATGTTTCGGCGTACTTCAACAACAAGTTCACAGTGGTTAGGACGGTGCGTAAGTCTGCGGAAGCAACGGGCGGGCGGCGCAACTTAATATCAGCCGGTAAACGGTAATCAAGGCCCTGCTAGCGCGGGCACTTATCGAGGAGTAGGCAGTTAAGTGTGTGCCGCGTTTCCGTTCTCCGAGACGGCTGTGATTACAGCCCATGCGCCGCTGCGCAAGGCAACGCACATCGTCTCCATTAGGAAGGTACACCGGCGCGAATAAGAGATCCATCACAAGCGACATGAAAAAGAGTCGATTCGGATGAGGGATGCCGATATCGACTGCTCGGACATACCGCGCCGCCAGAAACCATATCCACCAATTGTGCGGCGTTCACGGCTCGCGCAGCGTGATCATGGGATCGACCTTGGTCGCGCGCCGCGCCGGCAGATAGCTCGCCACCAGGGCGATCGCGCCGAGAAACAGCGCCGATCCCGCAAGCGCCACCGGATCGCCCGGACTCACACCCACCAGCAGCCCAGCCGCCATTCGCATCGCCGCGATCGCCAGTACTGCCCCAATCACAATGCCCGCCAGCGTCAGCGCCATGCCCCGGCGCAGCACCAGGCCCACCACATCGGACGGCGCTGCTCCCAGCGCCAGGCGAATGCCAAACTCGTGCTCGCGCTGGCTCACTGCGTACGCCAGCACGCTGTACATGCCCAGGGCCGCCAGCAGCAGCGATACCGCACCGAGCACGCTCAGCAGCGCCGCCGCCACCTTCTGCGCATACAGCGAGGCGGCCACCATCTCTTGGAACTCCACTACCTCCGAGACGCCGGCGTTCGGGTCGATCGCGGCGGCCTCGCGGCGGACCGCGGCTAACGACCCGCTAGCGGGACCCACCGTCCGGATGAAGAACGCGGTCCAGAACTCGCCGCCGTGCCTCTGGCGGTACGGCACATAAATGTAGGGCGTGGGCGGCTCCGTCAGCCTGTAATACTTGCTGTCCTTCACCATGCCCGCCACGGTCGACCACGCGCCATCCACCATGACCCGGCGCCCCACCGGGATGCCGCTTCTGAAGTAGCGCTGCGCGAAGGCCTGGTTGACGATCAACACCGGCACGGTATCGCGGCCGTCCCGTTCCGTAAAGTCGCGCCCTTCGAGCACCGGGATCCGCAGACTGTCGAAAAAGCCCGGCGCGATCGTGGCGCTCGATACCTCCATCTGTTCGGTCGGGCCGGGAACGTATCCTTCTACCTGTATGGCCGACCGTTGTCCAGTCCCGATGGCCAGCGGCACGGAATTCGCGAAGCTTACCGCGGCAATGCCGGACAGATCCCTGATCCGGTCGCGCAGCCGGTAGCAGAACTCGGCCCTCTGCTCCACGTTTCGACAAAACGTATCGAGGTGGTATTGCGCGAACAGTACGTGGCTCGCGTCGAAGCCTGGCTGGATGGCCCGCGCATTTTGAAAGCTTAGCGCGAACAGCCCGGTGCTGACCATCGCCACCAGCGCCAAGGCCACTTCCGAAACCACCAGCAGCCCGCGCATCCGATTTTGGCCTGCGCCGGGCGTGCCGCTCCTCCCGCCTTCCTTCAGAGACTCCATCAAACCGTTTCTCACCGGGTGCAGGGCGGGCGCGAGGCCCGTCAGCAGAGAACCGGCGCAGCATAACAGCACGGTAAACGCGAGCATGTCCGCGTTCAGCTTGAAATCGAAAGCTACCGGATAACCGATCGGCGGCAGCAACCAGAGGAGCGCGCGTCCCATCCAGGCCGCCAAGGGAATGCCCACGAGCACACCCATCGCCGCCAGCAACAGGCTTTCGGTAAGAAGCTGCCGCGCCACTCTCCAACGGCTCGCGCCCAGCGCCATGCGCACGCTCAGCTCTCTCTGCCGTGCCGTAGCGCGGGCAAGCTGCAGGTTGGCTACGTTGGCACCCACAATGAGGAACAGTATGAAGCAGACGGCCATCAGAATCCGCAACGGGGCAAGCAGCATCGCCTGCATCCCGATGTGTTCCTTCCACACGGGCATCAGACTCGCACGGAAGCCGCGGCTGGTCTGAGGCGATTCCTCCGCCAGACGCCGCGCACACGCGTCGACTTCCGCGTTCGCCTGCTCCAGCGGCACGCCGGGCTTCAGCCGCGCGGTCACCCACATCTGCCGCGCGCCCCGGTCCTCCAGAAGCCAATCGCCCTGGCCGTTCATCAGCGGCGCCATGTTCACCGGGACCCAAATCTCCACCACCATACCGGGCATCGTGCCGCGGAACTCATCCGGCGCGATGCCGGCCACGGTCAGCTCGTATCGGTTCACGTGGATGGTCCTGCCCACCACGCCGGGGTCGCCCTTGAACAGGCTTCGCCAGAGCCGGTAGCTGATTACCGCCACCGGAAATGCGCCCGGCTTGTCGCCATATTCCGACGGCAGGAAGGCGCGTCCGCGAACGGGCTTCACGCCCAGCACCGCAAAGTAGTTGCCGGAGACGTATTCGCCGAAAATCCGGCGCGGGTTGTCGACCGGGCCCACGTTGAACGCGTTGAGCAGCGAGGCTGCCAGGCCGGAAAAAGATTGCAGGCTATCGCGATAATCGCGGTAATCACGGTAGGAAGTGGTGGAATATTCGCCGTTCGGCGATACAGTTTCGATCGCCGCCAGCCGTCGGTCCCCCGCCACGCCGGGGAACGGGCGCACCAGCAGAGTGTCGATCCAGCCGAAGACAGTTGTGTTCGCCGCTATGCCCAGCGCCAGCGTGAGCACGGCCACCGCCGTGAACCCTGGACTGCCCCGAAGAACGCGGATCGCATAGCGCAGATCCTCGTAAAGGCTGCGCATGATGTTCCTACTTCTATTATGCAACCAGACTACCAGGCCTAAGTATCTGATACTCTGGTAGACTACATCATGTCGATGTTCACTTCCGGATCTCTGTGTCCGCTGATGGGACGCCGCAAAGCCCGTATGTAATCAAAGCCCGCGCGGGCACTAAACCGGAATTGAGCAGGTAACTCTTTGAACGGAGGCGCACCCAGAGAAGTTTGTGAACGAGCCGTTCAGGCACTTTCAGGGGCAGCCTTCCTCGGCCATTGGGCGGGTGGATCCGGTTGGAAAGTTGGCGGAGCCGCGACGGTAAAGAAGTGCCCATAAGCCTCCCAGATGGGGCCTCGCGTTCCTTACCGGCCGACCCATCGCCAACCGTACGCCAGGTTCAACGGCAACGTCCACCATAGCTGAACCGGTGATCGTGATAGCCGTTTTGTCATGCTTGGCAGCGAATAAAAGCGCTCATTCGCATACCGAAATCCGGCCAGCAGTTCCGCAGGGCTCATTTGCTTTGGTTGATAGACTACTTCGGTGCGGCTGTTGTACTTTGACCAGTCTCGCGTCAATATGCGCCCTTCGCCTTCCAGCCTTCGAAAGAGGGGTGTACCAGGATATGGCGTCAGAATGTTGAAGGTCGCATTCTGAACCCCTGTTCGTTCCAAGAAGTCGAGGGTATCCTTAAATATCTCCGGGGTGTCGTGATCAAAACCAAAAACCATCCCCGCCTGCACAGCTATTCCGTGTGCATGAATGCGTTCAATAATCCGGGCATACTCTTCCGCCCGATTGAACCCCTTACGCACTTCAGCCATGCTGGACTGGGAGATAGACTCTAGCCCCAAGAACAACTGCTTACATCCGCTGCGAGCTGCGGCTTCCAAAAGCTCATCGTCCCGGCCCGCGTGGATAGTAGCCTGACTGCTCCACCACTTCCGGTAGGGAGCGATGGCGCTAAACAACTCCTTCGCATACTCACCATCCCCGGTGATGTTGTCATCCCAAAAGATAATTACCCTCCCCTTGAACGAAGCATACTCCGCAGCGACTTCGGCAATGGGCCGCTCACGCAACCCGTGCCGGTACATCACGGCAACCGTGCAGAAATCACAGTGATTAGGACATCCCCGGGTCGCAAACAGCACGCCACTGCTGTGGTCGTTCCGGTGGAACAACGTCTTGCGCGCCATGGGAACTCTCTCAAGAGACGGCGCGTCAGCGTGCTGATACACCCGACGGTAAGCCCCGGCTACAAAGCCCTTCAAGAATTCTTCCCATAAGCCTTCGGCTTCTCCAATGAATATCACGTCGGCATGTCGTCCAGCCTCCTCAGGCAATAACGTAACATGCGGGCCGCCCATTGCTACACATGCGCCTCGTGACCTGAAATGGGCAGCGAGGTTATAAGCGTGATTAGCACTTGGTGTGTGAAATGTAATCCCGACTAGATCAGCCTCAATGTTCCAATCGAGTTTCTCGGCTTCTTCATCAACGTGAATTACTTGCCAATCGGGAGGAACCCTGGCGGCCAGGTAAGGCATAGTAATCTGCTGAAAGTTGAGGACCCGCGACCCGCGCACTAGTTGAATTTCCGGCGACGAGGCGGTTATCAACAGAAGTTTCGGCATAGCTATCTGATCTGTCGGCAGAGTTTGTGTGGCGAATCCGGCGCGGACGCGTATCGCCGTCCAGGCGATAACCCGGCTGCTACCATGTGCCCAGCGCGAGATGTGAGGGACGATGCCCTCCGCGATCCTCATTGAAAAAACGTGGACTATCAGTGACCGGTAGGTTTGAGGACACAACGCTTCCGTCAGGCATGCTATGCCGATTATAACAGCTTTGTCAGCCACTCGGAGCTAGTCCACTTATGGCGCGGCCGTCAACACGTGGGCTGGGTCAGTTACTCTGCCGCCACCTTCTCCCACCGCCCACTCCCCGCCGACCGCAGCACCGCATCAGTCACATAATCCGTAGCCAGTCCATCGCGGAAACTGGGCCCCGGCACCCGGCCTTCCGCCAGCCCTTGCAAAAAATCCGCCACCTGATGGATGAACGTATGCTCGTAGCCAATCTGCAAGCCGGGCACCCACCAGTGCTGCATGTAGGGATGGTCGCCGTCGGTGATATGGATCGAGCGCCAGCCGCGCAGGCGGCCCTCGTCGTGGTGATCGAAGTACGCGAGGCGATGCAGGTCGTGCAGATCCCAGAGAATCGAAGCGTGCTCGCCGTTGATCTCCAGCGTGTAAAGCGCCTTGTGCCCGCGCGCGTATCGCGTGGCTTCAAACGTGGCGAGCGATCCGTTTCGGAACCGCGCCAGAAACGCGCTGGCATCGTCGATCCCGACCTTCTCCACACGGCCGGTGAGGTTGTGCGGACGCTCCTTGATAAACGTCTCGGTCATGGCCGTCACTTGGTCGATGCCGCCATTGAGCCACATAGCGGTGTCGATGCAGTGAGCGAGTAAGTCGCCGGTTACGCCGCTGCCCGCTACGTTCACATCCAGCCGCCACAGACCGGCGCCGCCCTGTGGCAGGTCCGCCGAGATCGTCCAATCCTGCAGGAACTTCGCGCGGTAATGAAAGATTTTGCCCAGCCGCCCTTCGTCGATCAGTTGTTTAGCCAGCACCACGGCGGGCACGCGCCGGTAGTTGTACCAGACCATGTTCGGCACGCGGGCCTTCTCCACCGCCGCGACCATACGCTCGGATTCCGCCGCATTGAAGCCCAGAGGCTTTTCGCACAGCACCATCTTTCCTGCCCCGGCCGCGGCGATGGCGATTTCCGCGTGCGTGTTGTTTGGGCTGGCGATATCGATCAAGTCGATGTCGGGACGGTCGACGAGCTTGCGCCAGTCCGTCTCCGTGGAAGGGTAGCCCCACTGACCGGCGAACGCGGCGAGTTTGGCGGCGTCGCGCGCGCAAACGGCCTGCAACACTGGCTGGTATGGCAGGTCGAAGAAGTGGTTCACTTGGGCGAAGGCGTTCGAGTGGGTGCGGCCCATGAATCCGTAGCCGACCAGGCCGATCTTCAAGGGCGTTTTGGTGGTTGCCATGAGATGTCCTTTCCCTACATTTCCGCCGCCGGCGCGGCAAACTGACCACATTAGCTTGTGGTGACCAGCGGGGCAAGCGAGTTGGCTGTGGAACAAATTCCGGGGTTGCGGTGTCAAAGAACGCAGTGGGCGGGGTACATATTCGATCGGGGGTTTTCGCGTCCGCGCTGGGTTGTAAACGCGGGTTGCAGCCGCGCTAACCATGCCGCCCCGGCAAATCGCTGTCGGCCGCCCAGGAAGCGGCGCCTGTTTTCTCAAAACTCGCCCGAGGGACCTATGCCCACTTGGATCAAACGCTCGCTGAAAACGCTTGTTGTCGCGATCGCTTTGGCGGCTGCCGCCGGCTTCATTTACGAGCAAGCAGGGAGATCCCTCGATCGCAAGAGACTCCCGCCCCAGCTTGGCCAATCGGTCGACATTGGCGGCCGGACGATGAATATCTATTGTTCGGGCGATGGCAGCCCGGCGGTGATTTTTGAAAGCGGTGGCAATAATCCCGGTTACGATTGGGTCCTCGTGCAACCCAAAGTCGCAAGCGTTACGCGCGCCTGCTGGTACGATCGCGCGGGAGTGGGCTGGAGCGATCCGCCGCCCGCGCCGCGAAGCAGCGCGACCATAGCGAACGATCTGCATGAGCTGTTGAGACGCGCCGGCGTGCAGCCACCCTACGTGCTCGTCGGCCAGTCGATAGGCGGCGAGTACGTCCGCGTTTTCGCCGCCAAATACCCGGCCGAAGTCGCCGGTCTTGTCCTGGTCGATTCGAGCCATCCCGATCAGCACGAGCCCCCGAGCATGAAGGGACCGGTAAGCCGTCTGCCTGTGGCGGTGCGCCGGCTGGTTTGCCTGATACAGCCTGCATTGGTGCGCTTCGGTATTGTCCGATGGCTGTCACGCCGTCAGCGCCAGTCCGCACCATCCGAGATGAGCCCGGAGCAACAGCAGGTTTACCGGCTGCTCAAGGGCCGGCCGACGGCAGTGATTGCAGGTTTTGCCGAGGTATGTCACGGAACCCGAGGTGGCATTGATCTGCCCGACACTGGCACGGGTAATCCCGAGGTGGACAATGCGGCGCGCAATTCCGGTAAGCTCGGCGATCGTCCCCTGATCGTGCTGACTGCCGGTCAATATGGGAATCCAATCGATCCCGTTGAGGCCCGCGAGATTTCGGCGTTCCACGAGGTCTGGGTCCATAAGCTACAAGCGGATCTTGCGCGGCTTTCCACGCGCGGCCGCCAGATCGTTGTCGATAACAGCGGCCACGGGATTCAGATCGAGGCGCCCGATGCAGTGGTGAATGCGGTCAGAGATGTGGTCGCCGAAGTGCGGCAGACAGCGAACTGAAGTTCGCTGCAGCACGCGTGCGCCATGTTATTCCCACCCGTGTGCAGCCCGCACGGCGATCATGGTTCCCAGAATATCGTTCCAGGTCCGCTGCTGCATCATCACCGCGTTCGGAAACATGCATCCGTCCCAGCAAATATGCCGGAACGACCGGGTTAGCTGCCCAGCTTCATCGCGCATCCAATGCCCCGCATCGCGCACAATGTCGAGCTTGCCATTCTGATCGTGCGGCAGACAGTGATGGCCGGTCTTATCGTGCGAGCCGGAGCCTTTCACTGTGCCATCGTTCTGCGCCACGTGGAAGTCGATGGTCCACGGCCGCAGCGCCGCAGTCAACTGCCGCAAGGCCGCCTGGAACCGGTCTGTCTGAGTCCAGTCGAAATCCTCCGGCAGGATGCGATCCTCGGGCGCGTTGTAGCCCAGCGTGAAGAGCAGCGTGTGGGCCATGTCCGCCTGGAAGCCCAGGGTCTTGGGCCGGTCCACCATTTCCAGCAACTTCACCATGTGCCGCCAGCTATGCATACCGCCCCAGCAGATCTCGCCTTCCGCCGCCAGGCGCTCTCCATAGTCTTCTGCCACGTCGCAGGCCTCACGAAACGTCTCCGCAATCAGCCGTGTATTAGCCGCAGGGTCTTTCGCCCAGTCCGCGGGGCTCGCTGCCGAATCGATCCGCACTACGCCGTACGGCCGGGCGCCCAACTCGCGCAGCCTGCGTGCAATCCGGCAGCCTCTGCGCACTTGTTCCACGAAGCGCCGCCGCTCATCGGTGCTGCCCATGGCCGACCCGCCTCCGGTCGGCGGCCACACCGGGGCCACCACGGAGCCTACCACCAGCTCCAGCGCGCTCAGTCTATCCGCGAGTCGCCCCAACTCGTCGTCTCTCGAATCGATGTTCACGTGCGGGTCGAACAGGAACAGATCCACGCCGTCGAATTTCACGCCGTCGACCTCCGCGCCGGCCGTCAGGCGGAGCATGGTGTCCAGGTCGATCGGGGGCTCGGAGTCCGGCCCCTTGCCTACCAAGCCCGGCCACATGGCGTTGTGGAGGCGGGGAAGCGCCGGCCGCCTGGTGAGTTTTGTCATAAGGCCTCCGTGGTATTGTATCGTCATGCGAAAAACCCGGCTTGCGGCGCTCTTGGCACTGGCAGTGGCGACGATGGGGGCGGCGCGAGGCGCTTCGAACGCCAAGCGTGTAATCTACTATTACCAGACGCAGTACGATAACGGAGTCTATGTATCTCTCTCCCCTATCTGGACCACGCTGAATCCCGCGCAGAATCCCTACGTCACGGATGTGATGGTGGCGGCGTTTCACCTCGGTTATGACTCGACGGGCGCGCCCTATATCCACTTGAACGACAATGTGCCGAGCGATCCGATGTTCACCACAATGTGGCAGGAGGTGGCCACGCTGCAGAGCCACGGCATCACTGTGCGCATGATGCTCGGCGGTGCCGCGCAAGGTTCTTACGCGGATTTGTTCAGCGCCTGGAGCACCTTCTATCCGATCCTCCAGCAGACGCTCCAGCAATACAACTTGAACGGCATCGATCTGGATATCGAGGAGGATGTGAGCCTCGTCCATGCCGAAACGCTGATTCACCAGCTCAACGCCGATTTCGGTTCGCAGTTCCTGATCACGATGTCGCCCGTGGCATCGGCCCTGTGGGGCGGCGCAAATCTCTCGGGCTTCAGTTACCAGCAGCTTTATGCCAGTCCGGAGGGGTCCAAGATCGCGTGGTTCAACGGCCAGTTCTATAGCGGCTTTGCCACCCTGGCGTCGACCGCCGATTACCAGAAGGTCGTCAATGCCGGGTATCCGCCCAACAAGGTGGTTGCCGGCATGATCTCGAATCCCGCCGATGGCAGCGGCTTCGTGCCCATCAAGACCGTCGCCACGACGGTCTACGAGCTGTCCGGACAATATCCGACTTTCGGCGGCGTCGCAGCGTGGGAGTATTTCAACGCCTTGCCCGGGAACACGGCCGATCCGATCGAGTGGGCCGTCTACATGGGGCACGCCATCGAGGATTAGGTTTCCGCTACAGCGACGGATGTTCCACACTCACGAGGAACAGCCCTTTGGCAGGCGCGGTAGGCCCGGCCCGCGGCGAACCGGACGCGCTCGTCGAGAGCAGCTCCCGCATTCCGGCTTCATCCAAATTCCCGCGGCCGGCTTCGAGCAGCGATCCCACGATATTGCGCACCATGTGTTTCAGAAAACCGCTGCCGCGCACGCGATAGAGCAGGCGGTCCGGCAGGGCCTCCAACTGCGACCGGAAGATCGTACGCACTTTAGATGGGTTCTCCTGGTCGCGCTCGTCGGAGGCCGCAAACGCGGTGAAGTCGTGCTCGCCCTCGAGCAGGGGCGCGCACGCCAGCATGCGTTCGAGCGACAGCGGATACGGATGGTGATGAACGTAGCGCCACTCCCAAGGCGGGCAGACTTCCGCGCGCACGATGCGATATTCGTAGGTTTTCGCCAGCGCTTGAAAGCGTGGATGAAAATCCGGGGCGGCTTCGTCGGCCGAGAGCACGCGGATGGAGGGCGGCAGGAGGCGGTTCATCGCCTTGCGCAGATTGGCAAGCGGGATCGGGTTTTCGAGATTGAAGGCGGCCACCTGCGCGAGCGCGTGTACGCCCGCATCCGTGCGGCCGGAACCGGCTACGTGCACTGGCCGGCCCTCGATCTCAGCGGCCACAGACTCCAGCGTTCCTTGAATCGTCGGCAAGCCGGGCTGCACCTGCCAGCCATGGAAATCAGTGCCGTCGTAGGCGAGGTTGATTCTGATGCGGCGCATTACACCGGCCGCGATCCGGGCTTTTCGACCGGGATGCCCTGCGCGCACAGGGGGCAGTCAGCCGGATCGTAGGACGGAACTGCGAGCGTCAGTAGCGCTACCCGTGGCGTTCCCACATCGGCTTGGCCGCCGCTGCGATCGACAATGGAGCCGGCCGCCAGTGGGCGCGCTCCGGCCCAGCGGAGCACATCCACCACGTCGTGCGTGCTGCCCCCGGTCGTGATTACATCTTCCACCACCAGCGCCGGCTCGCCCGGCGTCACCGCGAAACCGCGCCGCAGCGTCATCTTTCCGCTCGCATCCCTCTCGGTAAAGATGAACCGGGCATCCAGGGCGCGCGCGACTTCGTGTCCGATGATCAGGCCGCCCAGCGCGGGCGAGACCACTAACCCGAAAGGTTCCGGCGCCAGGTTCCGTAGTTCGTCCGCCAGAAGACCGCCCAACGTCGCCGCGTGCCGGGGGTATTGCAGCACCAGCGCGCATTGCAGATAGGCGGGACTATGCAGCCCGCTGGTCAAACGGAAATGTCCGCTGAGATACGCCCCGGTGGAGCGGAACAGTTCCAGGATCGACTCGGCTTGCGGCGTCACAAACGCCTACTATACCATTGAGAAAAACGAACAGCCCTTTCAAGGAAACCTATGTCTTCCATACGCTCTGTGGTTGCCGTTCTCTGTGTGCGGTTGCTGATTTCGCCGGTCTTCGCTGGGGACGCCACAACCCATCAAATCGTCGAGCCGGGCGGAGGGTCCCTCATACGTCCGTACCGCGCGAAGGAAGTGCCGCCGATCGATGTCGCGAACTCAGGCCGGCTCGACTCGTTGCTGCGCGCCGGCAGGCTTTATCTCTCGATGCAGGATTCGATCGCGCTCGCACTGGAGAACAACCTCGACATCGAGATCCAACGCTATGGCCCGCAGATCGCCGACGCCAACGTTCTACGCGCCAAAGCCGGTGGATTCACGCAGGGCGTTTCCACCTCTGTAACCGCGGGGCCCACTAGCGCGCAGCCCGGCGGCGTGGCGCAGAGCGGCGTCACCGGCAATCCCTCGACCCAGGCCAGCGCGGCGAGCTCAACGGCCGTGGGAAACACTGTGATCTCGCAGTCCGGGCCTCCCATTCCCAGCTTCGACCCGGCCTTAGTGGGCAGCGCGAGCTGGGCTCACCAGTCGGTTCCGGAAAGCAGCACGTTCATCACGGGCACGAGTTCATTGATCCAAAGACAAGACTTGTCCGGCATCTCGTATCAGCAAGGGTTCCAGACCGGCACTTTGGTAAATTTGGGCCTGAACAACACCACCATCGTCGGCAATAATGCGAACGCGAGTTTCAATCCGGCCACCAACGCCTCACTGGCGCTGACGGTGACACAGCACCTGCTCACCGGATTTAGCCTGGCGGTCAACCAGCGACAGATCCAGATCGCCCGAAACAACCGGGAGCTCTCCGATCTGACATTCAAGCTGCAGGTGATCACTACCGTCGCGGCGGTGATGGATCTTTATTGGGACCTGGTCACATTCAATGAGAATGTCCATGTGCAGGAACAAGCCGTGGCCACCAGCACGAAGCTTTATGAGGACAACAAGAAACAGGTGGAGGTTGGCATGATGGCGCCTATCGAGGTGGTGCGGGCGGAGGCGCAGTTGGCCACCGATCAGCAGAACCTGACGCTGGCGGAAACGCAACTGCTCCAGCAGGAGACAATTCTGAAAAATGCGCTGAGCCGTAATGGCGTAGCGAGTCCGGCAGTGGCGGAGGCGCGAATCGTCCCGACGGATCGCATCCACGTGCCCGACATCGAGCCGATCACGCCCATACAGGATCTGGTGGCTACCGCGCTGTCAGCCCGCCCGGAGCTGGCGCAGAACCGCATCCAGGTAACCAACCAGGAGATCACTTTGCACGGTTCGAAGAACGGACTGCTGCCGAGTCTTGACTTGGTCGCCTCGGTGACTAACAATGCGCTGGCGGGGCAGTTGAGCACATCGACATCGCCGTTCGGATTCTATCTGCCGCCGCCGAGCCCGGCCTTCGTCGGCGGATACGGCACTGTGCTGAAGCAACTCTTCGCGCGCGACTATCCGAACTATCAGGCAGGATTCAACCTGACCATTCCATTGCGCAATCGCGCGGCGCAGGCCCAGGTGCTCAATGACGAGCTGACACTGCGGCAACTGCAGCTCGGCGTGCAGCGCCTGGAGAACCAGGTGCGCGTGGACGTACAAAACGCGGTGATCGGGGTGCGCAATGCGCGCGCGCAACACCAGGCGGCCGTGAAGGCGCGCATTTTGCAGGAACAGAGCCTGGATGCCGAGCAGAAGAAATACGCGGCGGGCGCTTCGATCATTTACAACGTGATCCTGACGCAACGCGACCTGGCGACCTCGCGGCAGAATGAGCTGGCGGCGGAAGCCGCCTATGCCAAGTCGCAGGTGGAACTCGACCGGGTGACGGGACAGACGCTGAACAACAACCAGATTTCGCTCGCCGAAGCCTACCAAGGAGTGGTATCGCGTCCGCCCAGCCAGTTGCCACGCGCCGACCAGCCGCGCAATTAGACAAGCCTACGAGGATCCCGATTCTTCAGGCCCTCTCACCGGGATTCCGGCAATTGCCTGTTTGATCTCGCCGAGGTTGTCATTGATCTTGGATAGGACCTGGTAGAACTTCCAAATGACGAAGACCGTCAAGGCGAGGGGAAGAAATCCGAAGAGGGTAATCGGAATGGCGTTGAGGATTTGACCAACTTGACCCATTTCACACTCCTGTGCCGGTATTATAGCCGTTGGTGGTATGGTATCGCACTCGACCAGCCTTATTAAATTCGCCAGGGGGAACCATTTTAGTATTTGGGCGTGTGCCAGATTTGGACAAAACCGGCTGAACACAGCCAGTTTTGTCTCGCCGGGCGGCAGCCAAAATATTGATTCGATTGAAAACAAACGGTTTGCGGTTTGGTAGCGGGATTGCACTCTCAGAGGGCGTGATAAACAGCAAGCAGGCCCAGAGAGAAGCGATTGCATCCCCGGTTGGTTGCCCGCCTAAGCAGTCACCTCAATTAGAATCCCGCTGATTCCCCAACAATTCCCCAAAATCGCTTCTCCCTGGGCTTGTAAGTCCCGAGGTGCGGCGAGTGTTACGATGAGCACATGAGCAAAGGCTTGTTTGAGGTCGAATGCCCGTGTTGCAAAGCGCTTCTAAAGATCGATCCCGAGACGCGCGCCGTGATCGCTCACACGGTTCCCGAGAAGCCGCCACCGATTGAGGATCTGGCGGCGGCGGTGGCCAAGCTGAAGGGCGAGGCGGGACGCCGCGACGAGGTCTTCCGCAAGCAGTTCGAGGCGGAGAAATCGCACGGCAAGGTGCTCGAGAAGAAATTCGACGAGTTGCTCAAACAGGCCAAAGAGAATCCCGATGTGAAGCCGCCGCAGCGCGATATCGATCTGGATTAGAACCAAATCGTTTCACGCGACGTTCCGGCAAAGCCCGAGTCACGACTAAATTACTTCGCGGCCATTTTCTTCTTGTGCTCGACAGGTTTCGCGCTGGCGATCTCGATGTAAGTCCGGATGATGCGTTCCTTCCGATCGGCATCGAGAATCAGATAGCGATGCTGGCCCTCAGCCGAGGCAGTGAACTGCGTTCGCCCGTCGTCCCGAACCGAGATCGTGCCAGGTCTGGAGAGCTGGAAGTAATTCTCTTTGGGACGCACGGCGTAGAGCAGCGCGGCCAGCGCCCAGCTAGGCGCGTCGTAGGGCATCGGCCGGTAAGCGCGGTACGCGTCCGCTATTGGATGAGTGGCAGACCAGGCAAAATCCTTTTCAATGCTGGCGGCGGGAAAGGGCGACGCCGTGCCGATCTCGTACCCCGCAGCGACGATGGGCGTGGGCCATTCCGCGAAGACCCTGCGCGCGGCCGCGATATCCTCCATGATGTTCGGTTCCGGCGGGCCGTCCGGAAAGGCGCCGGCGGCCATCGAGAGCACTTTGACTTTATGCGCGATCAGGTCCTTCGCGCCGTACATGTCGAGCAGTTTCGCCAGATCGGTCGCCGGCCCGGAGAGCACGGCTGCGGCATTCCTATCGTATTGCGCCGACAGCGCGTTTCGGATCACGGTCGTCACATCGGCCGTATCGTTGATACTCTTCACGACGGTGGCGCGGACCGGCGCGCTCAGCATCGTAGACGCACCGGCGGAGCGCCCTTCCGCCAGTCCCACCGGGAGCCCGCGCGCGGAGCCGGCGCCGAGGCCAGCCGCGCCGGCATAGAAGATGCGCACCGCATCGCAGAACTGGGCGGCCTTCAAATCCGGATTGCTGATGCCGATCGCCGCGATGCGCGCTTCGTCCCGGCCCTCAAAGCCATGCAACAGGGCCAGGGCCAGCGCGTCATCGATCTTGTCCATCGCCGAATCGAACACGATTCCCGTGGGAGGCTTGGCTGGGCCCGGGAACTGCATGTCAGGCCAGGTCCAGACCGTCCAGCCGTCCCGTCGAATCGCCGAAATGCTCCACGTGCACCCCCATGCGATCCATCATGGCCAGGAACAGATTGCACATGGGCGTTTCTTTCCTATAGACGATCCGCCGGCCGGACTTGATGTACTGGCCGCCGCGACCGGCGATCAAGGTTGGCAAGTCTTCGTGCAGATGCCGGTTGCCGTCGGAGAGCCCGGCGCCGTATACGATCATGCAATTGTCGAGCAACGTGGCATCTCCCTCTTTAATCGACTTCATCCTGGCGATCCAGGCGGCGAACTGCCGCAAGTGATAGCAGTTGATTTGGGCCACTTTCTCAATCAGGTCAGGCTGGTTGCGGTGGTGCGTCAACGGGTGATGGCCGTCGGGTATGTCGATCTCGCGGTACGGGCGCGAAGTGCCTTCGTGTGTTACCAAAAATGTGATCACGCGTGTGAGGTCCGACTGAAAGGCGACGGTCATCATGTCCGTCATCAGCTTAAAGTGCTCGGCGAAATCGGCCGGGACGCCGTACGGCTTCTCCATGTGCGGATCGATTTGCGCGTTGTCCTTCTCGGCTTTCTCGATTTGCCGTTCAATTTCGCGGATCGACGCGAGATACTCGTCGAGCTTGCGCCTGTCGGCCGGGCCGAGGCTGGTTTCCAGCTTCCGGGTGTCATCGCCGACGAAATCCAGAATGCTCCTGCGATACAGATTCTCCCGCGCGCGGTCTTCCGGCGTCATCGCGCGGCCGTTGCCGAAGAGCCGTTCGAATAGGGCGCGCGGATCCAGCACCGGCGGCAGCGGCTGCGTCTCGCTACCCCAGGCCAGGTTATTCGTATACGCGCAGGAGTAACCCGAATCGCAATCGCCGGCTTGCCGCGCATCTTCCATACCGAGTTCGAGCGACGGGAAACGCGTCTGCTTCCCAACCTGCTTCGCCACGATCTGGTCGAACGAGATGCCGGCTTTGATATCCACCAGGGTCTTCAAAGGATGCACGCCCGTCAGATAAGAAGCGCAGCAGCGGCCGTGATCGCCGGCCCCATCGAGCAAAGCGCGACCGGTGTTGTGGGTCAGATTCCCGAGCAGGAGGACATCCTGCCGTAAGGGCTCCAGCGGCTTCAGAATGCGCGGCAGCGTGCCAAGCTGGCCTTCGTAATCCGGATTCCAGCCATCCATGATGATGCCGTTCGGTACGTACACGAAGGCCATGCGCACCGGCGGCTTCGAGCCTCGCGTGCCGGCCAAGGCGGGTACCATCGCTTCCAGAAATGGGAGCGCAACCGCCGTGCCCATACCTCGCAGGAACGTCCTTCTGGGCAGAGCCTTCCCGGTAATCATCGTTGCGCCACCTCCCTCGGTTTGACATCTTTATCCGGAGCGCTATCGCCGCGGCCCAGTTGGAACGGCGCGCTATGCACGATTTCGAAAATCATGGACTGAAAATGGTAGCCGTCCGCCGCCAGGTTGCGGTCGATCGTGTCCAGCGTGCGGCGATCATACGGCTGCAATCCGCGCCCCAGCGCGTAGGTCAGCATTTTCTGGCTCAGGCAGCGCGCAAACTGCGGAAGCTGGGTCAATAGCAGCGCCCGCATCTCGTCCGGCGTCTTAAATGACTTGCCGTTGGGAAGCGTACCGCTCGAATCCACCGGAAATTTCCCGTCGGTAGTGCGCCACTGTCCAATGGCGTTATAGTTCTCCAGGCCGAACCCAAGCGGGTCCATCTTGCTATGGCAGGACGAGCACATGGGGTCCGCGCGATGTTTTTCCATCTGCTGGCGCAACGACATCAGGGTTCCCACTGCGCTTTCATCGAGCGCCGGCACATCCGGCGGCGGAGGCGGAATCTCCGAACCCAGGATGTTATTCAGCACGTATCTTCCCCGCAGCACCACTGAAGTGCGCGTAGGATAGCTCGAAACCGTCAACACGCTGGCCTGGCTGAGAATCCCGCCACGCTGGCCGCCGGTCAGATCCACGCGCCGGAAAGCAGCTCCGGCCACACCCGATATGCCGTAATATTTCGCCAGCCGCGCATTTAGAAACGTGTACCGCGCATCGATGAAATCCGAGAGCGGGCGATTTTCCCGCAGCACGTATTCGAAGAACATGCGCGTTTCGGTCTTCATCGCATCGCGCAATTCCGGACCCCACTCGGGGAACTTCGCCGGATCCGGCTTCACCACGTCGAGATTACGGATCTCCAGCCATTGGCCCGCGAAATTTTCGGCCAGCGCCGCCGCGCGCGGGTCCGCCAGCATGCGCTTTACTTGCGCATCGAGGACCGCCGCTTCGTGGAGTTTGTTCGCTTCAGCCAAATTGAGGAGTTCGTCGTCCGGCATCGAGCTCCATAGGAAATAACTCAGCCTGGATGCCAGTTCGACATCGGAAATCCGGTGTATCTCCCGCGGGTCGGTGGGGTTGGGATCGCGCTCAATGCGGAACAGGAACTGCGGCGACACCAGCATGGCCGCAATCGCCAGCTCGATGCCCTGCTCGGTGGTCTGCCCTTGCGACTGGGCCAGGGTGACGAACTTGACCAGCGATGCGACCTCGCTGTGCGTCACCGGCCGCCGGTACGCGCGGTGCGCCAGCGTGGCGACGATCTTCTCCACGCAAGCCTTACCGGACTTCGGATCGCAGATCAGGATCTTCCGGCGGCTGGCTGGCTCCACATTCGCGGCAAAAGGCCCAACAAAGGTCATCGAACTCAGATATTTGTTCTTCTTGTTGTTGTACGCGTCTTTCTCGGGCAAGCTTTTGACGAAGTCGTCGTCGATAAACCCCGTGCGGAAGACATGGTCGCCGGAGGGCAAATAGACGCGCACCTCCGCTTCCGAGTACGGGTCAAAGTACACCAGGTTGGAAGGCTTGGTCTCGACGGCCAGCGTCTTCAGCAGAGTGCCATCCATCCAGAAACCGAGAGTCACCGGCTTGGCATCCGCGGAGCGCTCACCGGGCATTCCAAATCGGACGATGTAATCGCCGTCCCATTCGACGCGGTGCGTCGCCTCGATAGTGCTGAGGTCTGGGCGCCGTATGGTCTTATCCTTGGCGTGATATTGCACCTCGAGCGGCTTCTTCGGCAGCGGATCGGCGCCCATCGCACGCGCCGCGATATTCTCGGCGGCGTCCACGTACTTCTCCATCAGCACCGGAGAAATAGTGAGGACATCGGCGATGTTATCGAAGCCGTAGCCGGAGTCGTCGGTCGGGAAATCTCTTTCCGCCCGGAAATCCACGGCGAGCAGATCGCGAATGGTGTTGGTGTATTCGCTGCGGTTGAGGCGGTGCGCGGTGACATGCCCCGGGTCCGGCTTGCTGTTACGGTCGTCCTTCTCGAATTCGCCTTCGACGTAGCGGATCAGAGCCTGTAGCTGCGTATCCGGCGGCCGCGGAATGCCTTTGGGCGGCATCTCCCCGGCGCGCAGTTTCTGGAGGATGGTTTCCCAACCGTCGCGGTATTGCGTGATGGAATTCGGCGTCAGAAAAGCGTTGATATTGAGGCCCCCGGACGACAGGCGGTCGTTGTGGCACAGTGCGCAGGTCCCGGATAGCACCGGTTTGACGGCTGAATCGAAGTTCGCCGCAGGGGCATTCCCGGCGCGCAGAAAACCGGTTATCAAGATGGCGATAGCGATTTTCCGCGGGTTCAAGGGCACCGCATCCGGCTCCGAGGCGACAATGCTTCTATCATACAACTCAAAGCGAAGCAGTCTGGAAAAGGCGCGTAGCGCGGCGGGCTCACAGAACAGACCGTTCATTTCCCGTCGGGCCATTCTGCGGAATACTATAGAGGATTCATGCGGAACGAAGAGGCAATTGTGGAGGCGCTTTCGCCTGTCAACCATCGGCTTTCAAGCTGTCGGCTTTCAACCGGCAGTTGCTCTCAACGCCGGTTTCTGGGCGGCATTGCCTCGGTGGGCATCCGGTAGCTATGCGCGCGGTCGCGCGCGTTCAGACGCCGCTGAAGCGCGCGCCACGCGATGCTATCGCTGACTTTTCGGTAGGTTGAACGACCGCTCCACCATGTCGTGAACGTCTGTGGAAACGGCTTGGTCACGCCATAGCCAGCGCATCATCTCGGGGAAAACCGTCTGGAGCATTTTTTGACCGTGCCGCTGAATGCCCCACGAGTAGTTCAGGTCGTAGCCCTTTTCAGTTAGCGCCTGCTGCATACGGACGTTTTGGTAGAACCAGTCGCGCGCCTGATCGTAGCTTCCGTCGGCTCTCAGAGCGCGATTATCGTTACGGCCATCAACCAGGAAGACGCGCAGGGGCTTCTTCTCGCTCTTGCGGATAATGTCCGGATAGGCATTTCCACCGCGAATGTTGGTGAAACTACCGACGTTGCTCAGCACTTTTCGGAAATCGCCCGGCCGCTCCCAAGCGACCGTGAACGCCGCAATGGCTCCCGAGCTCGACCCACCTATTCCATGGCGCTCGGGATCTTTCGATATGTTGTACTCCTTGTAGAGCACCGGAAGCAATTCATCGACGATGACGCGCGCGTACTTATCGTCCAAAGTGTTGTACTCGGTGGGCCGGTTCGTAGTGCGGTCGCCCCACTCGCTGCCGGACGGCTCCGGCTGATCGGGACGGCGGCCCGGATTGATAAAGACTCCGATCATTACAGGAATCTCGCGCCGGTAGATCAGGTTGTCCATTACGACCTGCGCCCGGACATCCCCTTCCGGAGCCATGAACGCTTGACCATCGTTGTAGATCATCAGGCTGGCGGGAACGGCCGGATCGTACTGGGCGGGCACGTAGACCCAGTAGGTGTGCTGCGTCCCGGGATAGGCCTGGCTGGGTAGAGTAAAGGGTCCTTTGACTTCGCCCTTGGGAACTCCTTCCTGCGAGATTGCATCGGGCGCGAGCTTGTAATAGATGTCGGTGTTCGGAGTCTCGGCCATTGCGGGGCGCTGGCCCTGACTCGGCGTGGGTGACTGAGCCGGCGGGTTCGTGGCTGGGGGCGGTGTTTGCGCGAGCGCGGCTGCCGCCAGCAGGGCAAAGATCAGTGAGAGATCCCGTTTCATGGTGTCGGAAGCCACCATACCACAAGGCATCCGCGCGTCAAGATCCACCTTCAGACGCTCCGGCGGCTCGTGCGAGACCGGCCGGGCCGGCTAGCAAGAACCCGCGACGCTGGCACGCATCCAAGCGGCCATCAATGCTTAGGAACGAGGTTTGCGCCACCAGCACACAACATCGTTCCAAGCTGCCGCCCACGGCCTAAACCGCCGATGGCGGATAACAGGCTTGAATTCTTGGGGGGCCAACGCTTGGTATCCAGTGCCCGTTAGTTCGTGGAACTGGCCGTGCCGGTCAGACCGTAGATCGTAGCGCCTCCAGTGTCGACCTCCAGCTTTGATCCTGGTCCGGTCGGGCTGGTGGCCGCCGTTATGTTTTGAGGACTGGGACTAAAGGCCGTAATATGCTCCAGCACCGTTTTGTTCCAGCTACCAGGCTTCAGAAAGATCGTGCCTCTAATTTGGGCAAAGGCGAAGGTGCTTATGTCATTCTGGAGGACACCGGACAGTACGCCGATGTCGGCTTCCGGCGTGAATACGGCCGCGACTATCGGTCCCGTTGATGTTGGCGTTGAATACCCGCTAAACGGGGTCCCAGACACCGTTGCGGCGACGTCGCTCGGCGTAAGTTGGTACTCAACCGCATGGGTATTGCGTTCGAGGGGCGACAACGACTCGCTTGTGGTAATGGTGAGCACAACAGGGCGGCCATTTAGGCCCCACCGATCGTTCCCCGACAGAACCGGCCCTAGCGTACCGCTAACAGTGAGCGTGAGCGTTGTGGATTGACCCAGTAGCGGGCAAAGTCCCACCACGAGAAGTGTCGCAAGAACCAACCATCGCCTTGCGGACATTGTTTTCCCTCCTTAGCCGGATTTCCATTTTGGAACCCAGTTTCAGCGATTGTACACCCGGCCGCCTCCATTTGGACCAGTTTTCTTGATATTTCTTCATCCCGACCGAGTCCGACGGCTCGGTCTTGGGGCCGACGCTACCTCCTGTTCGTGACGTAAGAACCTGTAATTGTTTCATTCCAAGCCGCAATACACCTCTCCATCCGCTTTCTTCCTACTTAGCTAAGGAAGCGGCGCGCCCATGGCGCAGGCTCGGACGACGCATATGACACCTGACGAGGAGCAGTTGCGGCAAGCGCAGGTAGGCGCCCAGGGGGCTATTGCGCCTTCATCTCCTCAATCACTTTCTCCGCCGTAGCAAATTGCCCGACCGTTCCTGGCCAGCGCGTCGGGCGCATTGTGAAGGAACATCCGGGCAGTTCCGGCGGTGACTCGGACCCGGCAAGCTACCTACCGATGGTCCTGCTCGGACTGGGAGCCAGCGAGGTATGGATCACTAAGCGTATGGCACCTTCTCCGGTTTCTATCGTCCCGCGTAAAGCGGCGCGACCGAAATCAGGCCCAGACCGGCAATAAACAGCACGAACATGATCAGGACGAGCGATTTGACGCGCGAGTCGGCCCCCTCGAATTCCTTCCATACCAGGAGGCCCCAAAGGGCGCTGACCATGGCCGCGCCCTGCCCCAGCGCCAGGCTGATGGCCGGTCCGACCTGTACCTGCTCCGGAGCGCTGGATCCTACGAAATTGGCGATCGTGCCACCGCACCAGATGGCGCCGCCCACCAAGCCTAGCAGATGCTGTTTGCGCGATCCCTTGAAGTAATCCGGAAACTCCAGCGGCTCACCCTGCACCGGCAAGTTCATGAAGAACAGGTTGAAGACGAAAGTAGAAAAGAAGACGCCCAGGGCGAAGACAAATCCGATGGCATAAGGCCCCAGGCCGTTCTCTCCCACTGCCGTACCGCCCCACTCGGGAGACTTAGCCATGACGACCAGCGGATAGAACGAACCCATCAGTACGCCACTGGCCAGGCTCAGAAAGATGCCCTTCAGGCTGACGGTCTTCCGGGTGCTCTTGGCCCTGCCCTCCTGGGCCTCGAACTCCATGCGCATGGCTTCCATCGCGCGATAGGCAACGGCATCCACGATAATCGCGCCGACTACCAACGTGCAGCCCGCGAACAGCAGGATCGGATTCCCCTGCGGCCGGATCAGGTAGTTCCAAACGACCCCGATGATCAGCGCCAGGCCGATGCCCACCGGAAAAGCCACCGCCAGCCCGGCCACCGCGATAGCCGCCACCAGCAGCATGTTCGCCAAGTTGAAAATCACCCCCGCGGCAAAGCCCATGGCCTCGTACCGCTTGGCGGCGTTCAGCATGTCGTCCATGAAGGAAAAGCCGTCGTAGCCGAGAGAACCGAAGGTAAACGCGGCGATGACGGCGATCAGCAGGACGCCAAAGGAGTAATCGAAATAGAACAATTCGAAGCGCCATTTGCCGGACATCTTCTGGGTATTGGCCCAGGAGCCCCAGCAGATCATACTCAGGAAGACGATCAGCAGGGTAACGGAATAAGTGTGCGGTAGGATCATGGAGTCCTTTTCGGGCTAATCCTAGCACATGGCGCTTTTGAAGGACCGGCTGATGCGCACCTCGTTACGGTGTCTGGACGGCGAAGACCACTTCCTCGCGGTCGTGGCTCCGATCAGCGCCGGGCGAGTTGTTAAGCGGCACCAACAGGGTGCATCAAGACGTGTCGCCGCGTCAGCGCATCGCCCGCATACGATAGTCGGCCTGTCGCGGGAGAAGCCGCCGCTTGCAGGGCTCCCCACGAAAGGTAGCGTCCGCGTGGCGGTCAGGCTTCGCCTAAGCGGTGATCGGGAAGGCGTCCGCCACTCGGAACTGGGCCTGCGGCGCGGCCAGCGGCGAGGCGCTCTCATGCTCGCTATAAGCGGCCACGTCCGTATAATTCCCCGATTCCGGTTTCCGGTGCACCAGCAGCCTGCGGCC
>Ga0181518_10000090_pt1 | contig 97015 bp, 70 predicted proteins | sample PEATcosm2014_Bin_28_FD_119751 | JGI IMG/M metagenome (GOLD analysis project Ga0181518, IMG submission 119751) | Peatland microbial communities from MTU Mesocosm Facility, Houghton, MI, USA - PEATcosm2014_Bin01_60_metaG | ecosystem: Environmental > Terrestrial > Soil > Wetlands > Peat | place...
CGGGACCATGAAGGAGCCCCTCCTGGACGGCACCCTCGCCATCGCTCGCCCGGTCAAGCTGGTGCCTGCCGGCTTCGGTCCTGCCATCGCTGTGCCGTCGGGCGCGGTCCACCTGCAATCGGATGTGGTGGAACTCAAGGATCTGGCGGTATCAGTTGCCGGGGCGACGTTACGTTTGAGCGGCCGCGCCAGCCTGGGCGCCAACTTCGTGCCCAGAAGTTTGGCCTTGCAAGCCAACGGAGAGGTGAGCGCCTCGTTGCTGGAGTCGCTGGTGCCCGACGCCGTATCGGACGTCTCCGGCAGCGCGCGCATCGACGCCAAGGTTTCGGGGACGCTGGACCAGCCCAATGTTTCGGCGCGCATCGATCTGGGTGAGATCCAGATGCGCTTACGCGGCATCAGCGGCAAGGTGGCCGTCGAGAGCGGCACCATCGAGCTGTCGAGCCACGAACTGCTCCTGCGCGAGGTCAAAATACGCGTTAACGACGACGGGCGCTTGCTGATCGGCGCCGCCGGGGCACGCCCCGGCCGCATGCACATCGTGAGCCTGCGCCCCAAGTTGGTGCTTGGCAAAGTAGACCTGCCACTAGAGGGCGAACGCCTGGTCTACCGGTCGCCGAGCCTCGAGATTGACGATCTTTCCTTCACGCTGGAGCTGCTCGGCGACTTGCACAACTCGCTCAGCCTGGGCGGCGACGTGCGTCTGGTCTCTGGGAGATACATCCAAGATTTCAATGTGCGCAACTTGATGCTCACCCCGCGTATCAACGAGTCCGAATCGCGTCCTTTCTGGGAGGGTGTGCCTCTGCTCGAAAACCTGGGTCTCAATTTGCGCGTGCGCACTCTGGGCGACGGTTTCATGGTGCAGAACAACCTGGCGACGGAAATCTACCTGCAAGTCGATTTGCTCGTGGGCGGAACCCTCTCGTCACCCACCCTGGCCGGGGACGTGCGGCCCACCGATGGGCGGTTTCACATTCTGGGGCTACGCGGCGATTTTGACATCACGCCCAACGTAAACCACATCACCTTCGTTCCAACCAAATCGCTGGCCGCGGGCGATACCCCCGAGCTCAACATCGACGCCACAAATCTCTATCCCGACGCTTCTGAGAACGAGCACACGGTTCAGATACGCATCACCGGCCCCATCAACCAGGCAGCCATCGACCTGTCGACTACCGACGGACTCGACCGCAACCAGACCCTGATGCTGCTGCTCTCTGGACGAACCACCGAGGACATTGGCACGGGAGCACGCACCATCGGCATCAACGCCCAGAGCGGAATCGACATGATGGGCCAGGCTTCGCGCGATGCCGTGTCGAACCTGGTCGAGCCCTACATCGACGATACCCTGCAATCTCTCACCGGCCACAAGTTGAATCTGCGTCCTACCGTGGGAGCGGACGGCTTCGAAGTGAAGGTGTTGGCGCGTGCGAGTCGCGAATTCACCCTGGAGCTGTCCTATCTGCGTGGTTTTCAGACCCAGGTGCGCTACCGGGCCCAAGCCAACGCTTGGTTGCGGGACTACCTCACGGCCCGCCTGATTGGCGAGCAGCTCAACTACTCGCCCCAGCAGGGCATTAACGATTCAGTGGGAAGTCTGAAGTTGGAGATGACCATCGACTACCCAATCCGGTTCATGGGTCTGCCATGACCGGAATCCACCGAACCACTCTCTGACATCCGTGCTGAAACCATTGTTGCGACAGACTACTCACGCCGCGCTCTTCGCGGTGCTGCTGGCCACCAGCCTTGCGACCGTGGCGCGTGCGCAGAACGCACCCTCTCCGCCGCCGGATGTCCGCGCCACGACCTCGGCGCCACCCATCGTGTCGGTCTCGATAGAGGGCTCGACCGACCCCGCCGGACGCATCGAAAGCCTGGTGGCCACCATCGCCCCTTTGGGTGCGCCCTTGGTCGAATCCGGCGACGCTGATCGAGTTGGGACGCCCATCGGGACGGTTCCCCGTCTCAAGAATCTGCTCAAAGCTATGGGCTATCAGGCTGAGATTGCCGTCCAGACGGATGCCGGCGGAGTGCGCCTGCAGATTCGTCTACGAGCCTTCGATCGCGTGCGTCAGATCTTCGTTTCGGGCAACCAGCCCATCGTCCGTCCGGGCGTGCGCCAGGAAGAGATCCTCCGGCAGCTCAGCCTTCGCAACGGGCAAGCCCTGCCCCCGGCGGGGGAGCGGCGGGACACCTTTCTCGACGCGGAGGCTGTACGTGTGCGCGACTACCTGCACGCGCAGGGTTTTCAGGACGCAGAAGTACACATCGTTGAACACAGCACCAACAAGGTTCCGGCCCGGGTCAACTTGGACGTACGCGTGAAGCTAGGGCCGGGCTATCCCTTGGGTAAGATAAGCGTGACCGGCAGCCGCGCCATTTCCGTCGGCGATATCGCGGACAGCTTTCGCCACGTGGATTTGCACTTTTGGCGCTGGCCGTGGCTGCGCCACGAACTATTTCGCCGCAACGTCTTGCGCATCGACGAGACGGCTCTCGCCCGGCGCTACTCCAAGCTCGGCTATCCCGGGGCACGTATCACCGATGACTTTGACCCCAATTCCAGCGTGGATCACAGCGCGAAGGAGGTGCACCTGGGCATCCAGGTCAAAGAACGCCGACGCATAGAGCTGGCCTTCGAGGGCAATCACTCACGGTCCGCGGGCGCGCTGACGGGCGACGTCGCCGCCCTGTCGCACGGTGTGTACGATGACGTCGACGCGGCCGAGGCCGCAGAATCGCTTGAAAAAGCCTATCGCGAGCGTGGCCACATGCTGGTCAAGGTCACCTGGCGGCGCGAGCGCATCGACGAGGAGGCTGACCGTATCGTCTTCACCATCGATGAAGGGCCGGTTCTCAAAGTGCGCGGGGTGGAGTTCGCGGGCAACCACCAGGTGTCGTCTTCCACCCTGGTGGAAGAGATTCGAACCAAGGAGTTCCCATTCCTGGGTGCGATCGGCCTGGGCGAAGGCGGCTTTGCGACGCCGCGCCAGATCGAACTCGACGTGCAGAGTCTGGTTGACTACTACGAGAGCATCGGTCGCCCGGGAAGCAAGGTGCGCGCCGAGATTGCGCCAGCACCCGACCAGTGGCGGCCGGCGCCGACCGGCCCCAAGGCCGTCATTCCGCGGGACGAGGAGCCACTGTGGCGACAGGCCAACGCGCTCTTCGTGCGTTTCCTCATTGAAGAAGCGCCCCTGGTGTGGGTAGCGGACATGCGTTTCGTATCCACCGACCCTGCCACGCCCCTGCCCCGCGACGACATCTTCCTGCGCAAGTCGCTGCGCACGGTGGCGGGAGCGCCCTACCAGCAGAAGGTTGTGCGTCGCGATGAAGAACGACTCAAACGCCTGATGGGTGACGAAGGCTATTGCAACGCCAGCGTAGAAGCCCACATCGAGCGAGAAGGCGATCACGTCACAATCGTCTGGACCATCAAGCTGGGCTCGCAGGTGCATGTGGGCCCCGTGTTCCTGCGGGGCAATTTCCTGACCACGGAAGACACCATCATGACCTGGGCCGAGATTCGTCCGGGATCGTTGCTGACCACGCGTGCCGTAGAACGGGCCCAGCGCAACCTGGCCATGATCCAGCTTTTCAACAATCCGAACCCAGTCAGCTTCCCCAGCGAAAGCCCAGAGCAGCCGGTGGTTCCCATGGTGATCGAAGTCGAGGAACGACACGATCATTTCGGCATCGTGACCGTCGGTGGGGGCATCTCCACCGACCAAAAATCACCCACCTCCAGCTTCCCCGTAGGCGGATACGCGGCGCTCGGCTACGAGCACCGCAACCTCTTCGGGCACGGCTGGACCTTCACTTCCCAGGGAGCCTATGGCCTCTCGCTGACCCGGGTCAGCGCAAGTTTCGTGGACCCGCGCTTCTTCGGTTCGCTCTTTCGCCTGGAGATCGGCGCCAACTACTTGCGCCAGGCCACGGTGCGGCTGGGCGATCTGCGTTCGGGTGCGACCTTCATAGGATTTGCCCGCGAGATGTTCCCCGGCGTAGATGCCAACGTCCGCTACAATTTTCGCGACACCTTCCACACAGAATTTCTCGCGCGGGGCGCGGGTGCCGACGAGGATGAAAGCACGGTCAGCATTGGCACCATCGTGGGCAGCTTCAGCACGGGCATCGAGTGGCAGCGCCTCGACAATACCCTCGTGCCGACCCGTGGCTTCAAGGTCGGCGTGGGGGCAGAGCTGGCCCTGCCTCGCTTCTCGTTCGACCTGGGGTCCGACTCGTTCGTCAAGCTGAGCGGTCATTCGTTCGCGGTGGTGCCGCTGCTACCGTGGCTCAGCCTGCGCCACAGCCTGCGCTACGATCAAGGGTTTCCGCTTGCGGGCGCATCGCTTCTGCCTAGGGTGGAACGCTTCTTCGCCGGCGGCGACACTACCGTGCGCGGATACGATCTGGACCGCCTGCTGACCGAAACCGTGTACATACCGATTGCGCCAGGGGTATTCGCCGTCCAGTACCAGCCGGTGGGCGGCAATCTGCGGATCGTGCAGAACATCGACCTGCAGTTTCCCATCTTGCGTCCCTGGTACGGGTCGGTGTTCCTTGACAGCGGTGTGGTGGCGTTCTCGTTCGATGGGCTGTCAGCCTCGGACTTTCGCCATGGCCTCGGGTTCGCGCCCTTTGTCTTCAAGTTGCCCATCGGCGATCTGAGCCTGGCCTTTGCCATCCCGCTCAACCCGAAGCCCGGCGACAGCTCATGGCGATTCCACCTGAACGTGGGATTGATGTTCTGAGCGAGGTGCTCGCGTGATGGGAGCACAAGACCGGACGGGAACGTCGGCTATACTGACCGCGATGTGCCTGGACCCCCTGTCTTGCCTGCTGAAGCCGATGTGCGGGAGTCGCTCGTAGTGTCCCGCGCGATTGCGCCCACGCGCGTGGGACTGCTGTTGTTCGCGTCGGGGCTTTCCGCCCTGGTGTATCAGGTGGCATGGCTACGAGAGTTCCGTCTGGTGTTCGGCGCCAGCACTGCGGCGACCGCGGCGGTGCTGGCCGTGTTCATCGGGGGACTTGGGGCAGGAGGGTTGCTGCTCGGTCCCCGCGCCGATCGCTCGTCCCGACCACTCGCCCTCTACGGTGCGCTGGAACTGGGCGCCGCTCTGCTTGCGGCTCTGTCTCCCGTGTTGCTGTGGCTGGTGCGCACGGTGTACGTGGAGATCGGCGGCAGCGCCCGCTTGGGACTCCTGGCTGGCACCGCGCTTCGCATCGTGCTGGGTGCTTTCGTTCTCGGTGGCCCCACCTTGCTCATGGGCGGCGCCATGCCGGCCGCCGTCGCCGCCGTGGAGGTGGACGAGGACGTGGGACGCCGACGGCTGGCCGTGCTCTATGGGCTGAACACGCTCGGCGCGGTCGTCGGCTGCTTGCTCGCGAATTTCATTCTGCTCGAGGCCTTCGGCACACGGAGGACGTTGTGGAGCGCAACCGTGCTCGGAGCCTGCGTGGCGCTTGCCGCCCTGGCCTGGTCGCGCAGACTCCCGGCCGTCCGCAGCGAGCGCCCGGCTGAGGCAAGCACGAACGCGCCCACCGGTGCAGCGCCGGGATTCGTACTGCTCGCTGCTGGCGTAGTGGGTTTCGCATTCTTCCTCATGGAGTTGGTGTGGTACCGCATGCTGGGGCCACTCCTCGGGGGAACCGTGTTCGGTTTTGGAATCATCCTGGCGTTGGCTTTGCTTGGCATTGGCCTCGGCAGTTCCTTCCACGGGTTGCTTGCGTCCCGCCGCCGTTCGCCGGCGACCTTGCTGGATTTCGCCGGCATTTGCCTGGCCGAGGCTGCTGCCATCGCGCTTCCCTTCGCCCTGGGCGATGGGGTGGCTTTGCTCACGCTCTTCCTGCTCCCGCTCGGCGGTGCTTTCGGTTTTTCGGGTCATGCCGTGGTTTGGGTGGTGGTGGCTGGCCTGGTGGTCTTGCCCGCGGCCATCGCCTCGGGCATTCAATTTCCCGTGCTGATTGCGCTGCTCGGACGTGGCCGCGCTGGGGTGGGACGCCAGACCGGGATGGTCTATGCCGCGAACACCCTGGGAGCGATTGCCGGATCCTTGGCGGGTGGGTTCGGCCTCATGCCGGTGTTGACTGCGCCTGGTTGTTGGCAACTCGTCGCGGTCATGCTCGCGCTCTTAGGCCTGCTTGCTTGTCTGCTCGGTTTTCGACGAACCGAACGTGGCGCAACCTTGCCAAGGACGTTGCCCTGGCTCATCGCAACCGCCGCCATCGCGGTCGTGCTTTCCGCGCGAGGTCCGACCGCGGTTTGGCGACACAGCCCCATTGCGGTGGGCCGCGTCGACGCTGGTTCGCTGGCCAATCCGACCGCGCGGCGAGACTGGGAAAACGGAGTACGTCGCTCGATAGCCCGCGACGAGGAGGGCGTGGAGAGCAGTGTAGCCCTCGAAGCTGCGACCGGCTACGCCTTCGTTCTCAACGGCAAGACCGACGGCCACGCGCGCATGGACGCCGGGACGCAGGTCATGGGGGGACTGTTCGGGGCGTTTCTGCACGGGCATCCCCGACGCGCATTTGTCATCGGCCTGGGCACGGGCAGCACCTCCGGCTGGCTGGCTGCCATCCCCTCCATCGAGCGCGTGGACACGGTTGAACTCGAACCGGCCATCTTGCAGATCGCACGCGACTGTGCCGCCGTCAACCACGACGCCATGGCGAATCCCAAACACCGGGTGATGATCGGCGACGCGCGCGAAACCTTGCTCGCCAAGGGCGAGGCCTACGACATCATCGCCTCGGAACCGTCGAATCCCTACCGTGCGGGAATCGCCAGTTTGTTTACGCGTGAATACTATCGAGCGGTCGAGCGGCGCCTGGAGAAGGGCGGCATCTTCTTGCAGTGGGTGCAGGCCTACGCCATCGACGGACAAACCCTGCGCACCATCATGGCCACCCTGGCCCAGGTCTTTCCCTACGTTGAAACATGGTTCATGGCTCCGTCTGATCTGCTCCTGGTCTCCGCCCGTGAGCCGCTGGTCTACGACGTGGGCGTCTTGCGGGCCCGCGCGGCCCAGGAGCCCTTCCGCAGCGCCTTGCTCTCGGCATGGAGCACAACCAGCCTGGAAGGCGTGCTTGCCCACCACGTGGCACGGCCGTCCTTGGTGCGCCGTATTGCCGAACTAGAGGGCGCTCGCATCAACACCGACGACCGCGCTTTCGTCGAGTTCGGCTTTGCACGTGCACTCACTGGAACACGCGCCATTCACGTACGGGATGTGGCAGCCCTGGCGCGCGCACGCGACGAACATCGCCCCCTGCTCACCGCTGGCGAGGTGGACGCTGCCCGAGTTGCCGACGAGAGAGTGGCCTTCGATGTGTCGCTGGGATTGACTCCCTCGATCCCTGCCGAGAGTACCCGCGATCAGCGCGCGCGCTACCAGGCGCTGAGCGAGTGGCTCGGCAGCCGGTATGCCGACGCTTTGGCCAGTTGGCACCGTCAGACGTCGGACCCACAAAATCCCGTCGAGATGATGGTAGTGGGCGATGGCCTTGCGGAGACCGCCGATCCCGACGCCCTGTCCGTGGCTGAGAGGCTGCGCCCGCTCTGGCCTGCCGTCGCCAACGGGATCGCGGCGCGGTACTTCTATCGCCAGGGCAATCTCGAGGAGGCGAATCGCTTCTTCGAGGCCAGCTTCCTCGCGTACCGCACCGATCCCTGGCCGCCTCCCAACTTCATGCTGCGAACCCTCAACCTGGCCGGCGAAGCTGCTCGGCGAAGCCCGGCGGCTACCCGTCGTCTGTTTAACCTGCTCTCTGTCCCCTTTGCCGTGCACATGATGGACGAGTCACGAGCCCTTGCCCTGGTTTCTCTGGCCGAGGTGCTGCCGCCTGGGCCGGAGTGTGCGCAGGCCTTGTCCCTCTTTGAACCCGATGTGCCCTGGCAGGCGGACTTTCTCTCCTTTCGCCTGGCTTGCTACCGGGCACTGGGCATGGGCCTGGTGGTGGACGCCCGGAAAGACCTGCATCGCTTCACGAGAGATAACCCGGCTCAATTCCCTCCTCTTCTGACCGAAGGGCGCGTTCAGAGGTGAGCAACTGACACGCATGAGCCCGGCGAGACTTCATCTCCCAGGCAAGGGTCGCTATCGCTGTGCCACGTAGGCAATCACACCGTGCTTCTTCTCGAAGGCCAACTTGCCGGCTATGGCGTCTTTGGCCGTGGCGAAGTCGCCCGCGCGCACGCGATACCAGGTGCCCTTGCCCGGGATCTCCGAAACCACCAGATAGGTCTTCTCGGAGCCGAACTTCGCGGCAAACGCCTCTGCTTCGCTGCGGTCCTGGAATGAGCTTAGCTGCAAGGTGAAGTGCGCCCTGCCCTTGGCCGAATCGGTGGCCGCGGCGCCGATCACGGGGACGGGCGCATTCTTCGGCAGCGCTGCTGCCGTCCCGGCGGTCTGCTGCGCGGCGGGAACCGAGGCAGCGACGGCCTTGCTCAACGCTGGCGAGGCGGACGCGGGCTTGGGTGCCGGAGCAGCCTTAGCCACGGACTCTTCGGTGCCGGGCGCAGACTTGGGCTCCGAAGCCTTCGTGGACTCGGCCGGCTTGCTGTCGAGCAACTTCGGCAACTTGCCGCTGGCCTTGGACGAAGCCTTGTCGGGCGCGGCCAGAGCCATCTGGGTTGGCTCGCTGTTCTTGGTGGTCGGCTTGCCAGCCTCGGCAACCTTGCTGGATTCACTCCTGTTCGCATCAGTCGTCTTGGACTCGAGTAATCTCAAATCGGTCTTCTTTGCGCCGTTCTGGGCATTCTTGCTGCCGAAGAGGGCCTGCGGGAAGGTCAGGGCTGGCGTCTGGGTGGGCCGTGGCGTGGTCGCGACCTTGTCGAGCAGGGCCAGCGGATCCTCCACCTCGGGCGCAACCGCGCGGCCGCGCGATTCCAGTCGCTTGCCCACCACGACGCCCAGCACGAACAGCAGACAGGCAACCAGCGCGCTGCCAAAGAACAGAAAGAAGACCTGGCGGTTGTCGAGCCGGACTTCGATCTTGTCCCGCCAGCGTTCGACGTCGCGCAGGCCTCGTTGATCCATCGCTGCACCAGAAGTGTAACCCATGCTCTGCTCCTGCGAAAAAGGTGGACTTCGAGCCGAGGCGTTACGACGCCTCCTCGCCCTCCTCGCCTATGCGTTTCATGACGGCCGGCGCCGAGACCCCGACCAAGCCCAGAGCGGTCTCGATCACCTGCCGGATGGCCTCGACCCAGTGCAGGCGCGCTGCGGTCTTCTGCCAGTCCCAGGTTGCACGCCAGTCGCCCACGCGCTGGCGCTCCTGAGGCAGAACCGAGTCGCCGTGCACCTTCTGCAGCCGCGTGTAATAGCTCTGGAAATCGCCCGCCAGATCCGCGATGAAGGACACCAATCGGTGCGGCTCGCGCGCCGCCGCGGCGTCCTCGACGAAATCAGGGAAATCGGACAGCCGGCGCAGCAGCGCAATTTCTTCCGGCAGGCTCAGCCGCGCGAACAACTCGGCCGTGGGCGGCATGCGCGGGGCTTCCAGTTCAGCCGCGCGCCGCAACAGCGAGGCGCACCGGGCATGGGCGTACTGGGCGTAGTACACGGGATTATCCATCGACTGGCGCTTGGCCAACTCAAGGTCGAACTCAAGCGGCGTGTCGTGTCGCCGCATCAGATAGAAGAATCGCGTGGCATCGCGGCCGATCTCGTCGATCACCTCGTCGAGAGTGACGAACTCCCCTTCCCGCTTGCCCATGGCGACCGGCTTGCCGTCGCGCAGAAGGCTCACCATCTGAATGAGCAGAACCGATAGGCGGTTCGGGTCGTGCCCGAGCGCTTTCAAGGCGGCCTGCATGCGCGGCACATGGCCGTGGTGGTCGGCACCCCATATGTCGCACAGCTCGTCGAAGCCGCGTTCGATCTTCTTGCGGTGGTACGCGATGTCCGCCAGCAGGTAGGTGGGCAAGCCGTCTGACTTGACCACCACCCGGTCCTTGTCGTCGCCCCACAGCACCGTGGTCTTCAACCACACAGCGTTGTCGCGCCGATCGATGAAGCCGGCACGATCGAGCGCAGCCAGGGTGTCCGACACTTCGCCGCTGTCGTGCAGGGCTCGCTCGCTCTGCCACACGTCGAAGCTCACGTCGAACTTGCCCAGGGTTCTGCGAATCATGTCCAGGCAGCGACCGATGGCGAACTGCTTAATGGGCTCCATGTCTGTCGGTGGATCCGCACCGACGAAGCGCCCCGCCTCGCGTTCCAGCAACTCGCGTCCCATATCCCGGACGTAGTCGCCGCGGTAGCCGTTCTCGGGAAACGCCACCTCGGGCACGATCACGCCGGTCCAGTCTTCACCCTTTGCCTCCTCCATGTAGCGGGCCCACACCGAGAGCGCCAGCATGGCGACCTGATTGCCGGCGTCGTTGATGTAGTATTCGCGCAAGATATCGTAGCCCGCGAAGCGCAGCAGCCGCGTGAGCGAATCGCCGACCGCCGCGTGCCGGCCGTGAGCAAAATGCAGCGGTCCGGTCGGGTTGGTAGAGAGGTATTCGACCAGCACGCGCGGCGACGGCTTTGCCTCTCCCTGTCCCCAGCGGCCGCCTGCCGCGAGAATCTCGAGGAGGCGTCGCTGCCAGAACGCATCGGACAGGCGCAGGTTGATGAAACCAGGGCCTGCCACCGATACCTCCGAGATGTCAGCGCCGCCCTCTGCCAGCAGGTACTTGACGACTATCTCAGCCAGTGCGCGTGGTTGTTTTCCAGCGTCCTTTGCCAGAGCCAAGGCAACATTGGTTGCGTAGTCGCCATGCTCAGGGCGCTTGGGCCGCTCGACAGGAATGCTATCGGGAGCGGTCGGCAGAACGCCCTCGCGCTCAGCCCGATCCACGGCGGTCTGGAAAAGGGCGCGAACCGTGCTTCGAACACTGGAGGTCATTTACCTACACTGTAGGCCCAAGTCTTACCACCTGTCAATTTCAGCAAGCGTCCCGGGAATCGCGCCCTTTGGTGCTACTGAATCTGGAAGGGCGTGGTGCCGCTCGAGGCCGGGTCGAAGGTGGTTATGGCGTTATCGCCCTTGCGGGCGTTGATGCGCACGATCTGACCGCGGCTGTTCGGGGTAAGCGCGGTACGCCCCTGGTCCAGCACGTAGACATAGGGATATGAAAGTTGACTGGTGGAGTCGGTCATCAAGGGACTGTCTGGCACCATGGTCGGTCCGGTGAAGATGCGAATTGGTTGGGTCAACGCGATCTCGTACGAGGGGACCGCGACGGTCATCGGGATGAATCCGCCGATGAGGCTCAGTGTCGTCGTGAGGCTGTCGCCGCCGTACTGATCGAGATTGGTGAGGATGAAACGCAATTGCGGATTCTGGAAGATGGCCTTGACTGGCTTCTTCGCCACAGTGCTACCAGCCCCGGCGTCGGCAGGTCCGGCGCTGGGTGAAGATGCGGCGGATGCGTGCTCATCGTAGTTGAAGTCTTGGTACAAGCACGGATTCGGTCCAGGCGACGCGACGGGTGAGTAGGGAGGGTTGGGCGTGGCTCCTGTCCCATCAGGAAGCGGCGGGGTCGCCTGGCCGAACAAAGCCACTTCCGTGTTGGTCTTGTCGGTGGAGGCCTTCGTCGCGTTGTTGATGGGCACCACGCCGTCGATCGTCGCGCACGCGGGCGCTGACAGCGCGATCCGGTTGGCCAGCGCTGGATCGCGGTTGGGATCGAGTTGACACTGGCCATTGACGACCGTCGTGGTCGTGAGATCCGGCAGCGAGCTTCCCTCGATCAGAAAGCTCGTACCGACATTGACGTGGTATCGATTGCTGGGCTGGGGCCAGCAGGTAAGATCGAGGGGCGGCGCCTCGACGCAGTACTTTCCCGGCCCTGGCTGCGCCGCTGCGGCGCCCAGCACAGGCCCAAGAGAGCCGGGAAGAGTCTCACACACGAAGCCAGGGCGGCAGTCCTGGTCGTCCGTCGCGCCAGTTGCTGTCGTCGAGTAGCCGCAGGCTTTCACACAACGCTTGAAGTTCTCGCCCGGCCACACCTGTTGCCACTGGAAGCCCGGATCGTTGCGCGACGGTTTATGGGCGGCGGTAGGCTGACATTCCGTATCGTCGCCGGTTTCCGTCGCAGCCACCCGATTGAAAGCCGTCTTGGGCACCTCGTCCAGGTGCAGCCCGAGCGTCAGGTGCGTCGGAGTCGCCGCAAGAACTTCGTAACGCCGCCGACTGCCCATGAAGCGCGCGCAGTTGTCGACCAAACTTTGCGTGGCGCCTATCAGCAGGCACAGACCGGTCGCGCCTCCGACCGGCTGACGGCACGAAAAACTATCCTGCGGGTTGCAGTCGGTGTCGGCCGTGCACCCTGGCAAGACAACCAGATCGCCTGTGAGCACGCCGTTGCCACAGAAGTCAGCGCCCACATCGTCCAGAGCACCGGCTGACGACCCTGCCGTTGCGGGATCTTGGAGCGTGCCGGAGCTGCGCGCCAGGCCGGGGAGAGCGGCCTCCCAAGCGATGGTGAACGTGCGCGATACATAGGTCGTCTGGTACGGGAAGTTGGCCCAGTAGTTCGTGGTGGTGTTGTTCGAGTTCCCCTTCGCGGGCGGCGTGGTATCGTTTTCCACTTCCTCGAGTCGGGGGCCGTTTATCGAAGACAGAATGGGCGTGGTCGGGAACAAGAGGTCGGATGGCACGGGCGTTCGCAGCGGCGGCGTGGAGGCCAGGGCCAACGTGTCGGCGGTGTATTGGCCGCTTGCGCGCACTTCGCGAAACGAGTGTGTCATGGTATCGGATTCGTCGATGATCACGGTTGACTTGGCATTGGCCAGAGTTTGCGGCGCGAGGTTGAGGATGTAGACAGAGTCATTCGAGGTGAGCAAGAACGCGAACTGGCCAAACAGCGTCGAGGGGTTCTTCACGATGGCCGCTGCGTTGGCCGGCGGCAAGTCCACGAACGCGATGTCGCGTGGAACGGGCGGCGCTGCGGTACGCGCCGGAAGCGCGGGAACGCGAATCCCGGGCCCCTGAGCCAGCGGTCGCCGGGTCGCCGGGTTCACGGGGAAGCACCCGGTGGTGGCCGGCATGTCGGGTGTGGGCTGGGCGTTCACGTCGCATTCCTGCTCGGGCTGCACGCCGACGTTCACCACACGGACTGATCCGTCGCGCGCGAAGGCATAGAGAAAGTGGCCCCTCCCCGTCTCGCCAGGCTGACAACTTGGGTCGCCTGGCATCCCGCACAAGAAACTGCCCTGGCTGTCGACCACGCTGCCGTCGGCCAGGGTGATGGGCGCGGGATTGAAGGGATTGACCGAGAGACGCAGGTGATCGATGCCAATGGCCCCCGGCTCGAGCGCGATGCGCCCACCGCCCGCCGGTACCACGAAGGCTCCGTCCACGATGTCCAACGCTGTGAGGAAATCGTCGGCCGCGCTAGCCCCGACGTAGACACGACTGCTGTCGGGAAGCAGGGCCAAGGCGCCCACTCCGAGAGGCGATGGCGTCTGTGCGCCAGCCTCGCCCTGGTCGCCACCATCTGCGGAAGCAGGGGGCACCTCCCCATCATCGGACGCGATCCCTGCGTCCGAGACGGACAAAGGCCCGCAGTCCGCCGGACAGTTCGGCTCGTCGCCTGCGGGGACGACGCCCTCAGGACGGATGAAGACCGAGTCCTTGATTGTCGCTGTCGGCATGTCGAGCAATGCGACCAGATCGCAGGACGGAAAACTCACCAAGACGGACGGGGCCTGGTCGGCCTGGCACAGCCCGGGTGCAGTGCCAGGCAGCAGGAAGACGATTTCTTGCGGAGAGGCGTTGAGCGGACGCCCGGACTTGGTTTTCGGCGCCACGCGGGTAACCGGACTGCCGATTCCGGTCGCAGGGTCAGCCGGACTGAACCGCAGTGACGCCAGCAGGCGCGACGGATCAACCAGCCCGATATCACAGGAATCGCGGTTGGCGCTGGCGACCCAGCAGCCGTCAGAGCTGGCGGACAACGACCCGGGCATGGACCCGACCGGCACCATGTTGAAGCCGAACACACCTGGATCGAGGTCGACAAGACTGCCCTTGTCGATATCCACCACAGCCATCTCGCCACGGGCGGTATTGGTCACCAGCGCGAATGTGCCCAGTTGCCGCGACGACTTGCCGGCCGGCTGGATCACAGGGGCTTTCTCGCCCGGCGGGTGGCAGATGCGCATGGGCTGACCCGACAGGGTTCCGGTGCCCGGATCGATCGCGAGACACACGAACCCCATGTCGCTGGGCCGCTCGAGGTCATGCGCTGGGTAAGCGGTTGGCGTACTGCACGCGCCAAGCAAACCACAGATCGCCATCGTGGGAACGGCTCGCGATCTCATTTCGCCGTATCCGTGTGGGGGAAGCCGAGTCCCTGCACGACCATGTACTCGGTCGGGCTTCCTGGCTTGAGGTCAATGACCTCCACGTTGTTGTCCGCGTATCCGGCCACGAAGGCGATCGTCGGATCAGTGGGCGAAAACGTCAGGGCTGTGGGCCCGTGCCCCGCCTCGATGATGGCTACGACCAAGGGTGCTTGCGGGTCGACCACGTAAATCTCTCCCCCTTCGTAGCAGGTGATGAAGAGCAGGCTGCCTCGGCCCGCATCGTGGAACTGCATGTAGTTGGCCCCGCTGCAAATCTCGAGGATGGCGCTTGGTGTGTTGGCGGGCTGTCCGTTCTGGTCCGGTCGACGGTCGAGCACGATCAGCGCAGCAGGATCGGTGGAGGTTGATACGTCCGGTGAGTTGCGGTGGAGGACGTAGGCCTGGGTGCCATCGGGCGACAGGAGAAAACCACGCACATCCGTGCCCGACGGCAGGAAGGCGGACGACTTGATCTGCTCGCCCGGGACCAGGGACAGGTCGCGAATCGTGCCGTCACAAATCTGTCCCGGCGATTGGCACTGCAGAACCATCCCCGTGATGTCCGGGCTCGTGCGGGCTACCGCATAGAGCACGCCGCTGGGATTGCCGGGATCGTTCAGGGTAAGGGCGGTGACACCCTGGACCGTGCTGGTCGGGAAGACGACACGGGCGATCGAGTTGATAACGTTGGGCGCCTGGGGGTCCAGAAGGCCGCTGATGTCGATGGTTGAGATGCCGCCGCCCACGGTCTTTCCGGCCGCCGTGATGGTCAGGTGGCTGACATACAGGATCCCCAATGTCTGATCGAGGGCCAAGGCATGGGGCTCCTCGGGCAAGACATTGTCGGTGATGGCCGAGCCGCCCGGACGACGCACGCGCCAGTTGTCGTCGCAGAATGGGTTGTGAAGTTGCGGGTCCGCACTTTGCCGCGGACCGTTGCAGCGCATGTGCACGGAATCGCCGCTGTCGGTGACGTCGACGAACGTGATTGACGGTTCGGCCCGAACCACCATGAAAACACGACGCACCAATTCACCGGCTGGATTCTGATAAGTCTGGATGGCCGCCTCGCCACCAAAGCTGCCGATCTGCACCGTGGCGTCGGATTGCACGTAGGCCCGCTCGTTGCAGTTGAGGACGTGCGGGCGGAGCAAATCGAAACAGCAGAACCTGTCCGACGTGCCGTCGAGGGTTGCCGCAGTCGTGTCGTCGGTGAAACTGTTCGCACTGCACTCGGACCAGGGAAAAGCCACGCCCCCGTCCGCAGACCACGGAGGCGCCGCGCCCCCATCGGTGGCCAGCCCCAGTCGATCGCTCTTCGCCTTCTGTAAGTCGATCGCGACCAGGGTTCCGGCGTTGAAACGAAGGTCGTTGTTCGAATTGACCACGTAAAGCCAGTTGCCATCGGGATCAATCGCCAACCCAGCCGGCCAGAAGATTTGGTCCATGGGCGGATCGATCCCAGTCTGGCCGAGGCCGCAGCCGGCTCCGGCCAGGACAAGCGCCAAAAACAGGGAAAGCCAGAAAATCGGAACGCGGCCGACGGGGGATTTCATCCGGACATTTCCCCCGTCGGTAAGTCGCACCTGCCTGATGTCTCTCTTCCCTGTGACGGGCGGCGAGTCACTACTTCTTGAGCACCGCCTGGGCGGCGGCTAGACGCGCGATGGGCAGGCGATACGGCGAACAGGACACGTAGTTGAGACCAAGCTCGTCGCACAACATCACCGAGCTTGGATCGCCGCCATGTTCGCCGCAAATGCCGATCTTGAGGTTCTCACGTGTCTTGCGACCGGCGACAACCGCCAGACGCATGAGCTGACCCACGCCATCCCGATCCAGACTGACGAATGGATCGACGTCGTAGATGTCCTTGGCCACGTAGTCGGCCAACACCTTGGGCACATCGTCGCGCGATAGACCGAACGTTGTTTGTGTCAAGTCGTTGGTGCCGAAAGAGAAGAACTCGGCAGTCGCGGCAATGGCGCCTGCAGTGAGCGCCGCGCGCGGCACCTCGATCATGGTGCCCACCAGGTACTTCAACTTGCGTCCCCTCTCCGTGAAGACCTCTGCGGCCACGCGGCGAACGATGGCCGCCTGGTGATCGATCTCTTTCTTGCTGCCCACCAGCGGAATCATGATCTCCGGCTCGACCACCGTGCCCTCGGCAGCCACATCACAGGCAGCCTCGAACACCGCGCGCGCCTGCATCTCGGTAATCTCGGGATACGAGATGCCCAAACGGCAACCGCGGTGGCCGAGCATGGGGTTGGATTCCTTCAACTCATGAATGCGCGCCTCGACGGCGGCCACCGTCTTGCCCGTGGCACGTGCCAGTTCCAGCACGCCCGCATCGTCGTGGGGCAGGAACTCGTGCAGCGGCGGATCCAGGGTGCGGATGGTCACAGGCCGCTTGCCCATGGCGCGGAAGATTCCCGCGAAGTCCTCGCGCTGCAGGGGCAGCAACTTCTCCAGGGCCTTGCGTCGCGCGGCCTCGTTCTCGGCCACGATCATCTCGCGCATGGGACCGATCTTGCCTTCGCCGAAGAACATGTGCTCCGTACGGCACAGGCCGATGCCCTCGGCGCCAAAGGCCACCGCCGCGGTCGCCTGGTCAGGCTGGTCGGCGTTGGCACGCACGTGTAGGCGACGGATCTTATCCGCCCAGCCCAGCAGCCGAGCGTAGCGCTGATAGGCCGGCGCGTCCTTGGAATCCAAGTTCTTTTCGATGAGCACGCGGATGACCTCGGACGGCGTGGTGTCCACGCGGCCGTTCATCACCTCGCCGGCGAAACCGTCGATGGAGATCCAGTCGCCTTCACGCAGCACCACGGGACCGTGAGCCGTGTTCACGCTCATGGTGCGGTTGTGGTAGTCGAAACTGACCGCATCGCATCCGACGATGCACACCTTACCCATCTGACGGGCGACCAGGGCCGCGTGCGAGGTCATGCCGCCGAAAGCGGTGAGGAAACCCTCGGACGCATTCATGCCGCGGATGTCCTCGGGCGAGGTCTCGTGCCGGCACAGGATGGTCTTCTCGCCGCGCGCGGCCCAGGCCTCGGCGTCCTCGGCAAAGAACACGATGCGTCCCGTAGCGGCGCCGGGGCCAGCAGGCAAGCCCTTGGCCAGCAGCCGGCCTTCCTTGACTGCGGCTTGCTTGGCGGCCGTCTCGAACACCGGGCGCAGAAGTTGGTTGAGCGCCTCGGGCTCGACGCGACGGATGGCTTCCTCCTTGGGAATCAGCTTCTCTTCCACCATCTCGACCGCGATGCGCACGCTGGCGAACCCGGTGCGCTTGCCGTTGCGGCACTGGAGCATGAACAGCTTCGAGTTCTCGATGGTGAACTCGATGTCCTGCATGTCCTTGTAGTGCTTCTCCAGCTTCCTGCGGATATCGAGAAGCTGCTGATACGCCTTGGGGAAGCTCTTCCCCAGTTCGACGATCTTCTGTGGAGTGCGGATGCCGGCGACCACGTCTTCGCCCTGCGCGTTGACCAGATACTCGCCGTAGAATTCGTTCTCGCCGTTGGCCGGGTTGCGCGTGAAGCACACGCCGGTCGCCGAGTCCTCGCCCTTGTTGCCGAACACCATGGCCTGCACGTTGACAGCGGTGCCCCAGGAGGCGGGGATGTTGTTGAGCTTGCGGTAGGCGTTGGCGCGGTCGTTCTCCCAGGAGTTGAACACCGCCATGATGGCGCCCCGGAGCTGATCGATTGGGTTGGTCGGAAATTCGACACCCTTGCGGCGCTTGATCTCGGCCTTGAACTCCTCGACCAGTTCCTTCAGCGCGGAGGCTGGAAGCTCGGAGTCGACCTGGACGCCCAGGGCCTTCTTCTTGGCCGTGAGAAGGACTTCAAAGGGATCGTGGTCCTCCTTGCGCTCCGGCTTCATGTCCAACACCACGTCGCCATACATGGCGACGAAGCGGCGATAGCTGTCATAGGCGAAGCGCTCGTTGTTGGACACCTTTGCCAACCCCTTGGCGGTCTCGTCGTTGAGGCCCAGATTGAGGATGGTGTCCATCATTCCGGGCATCGAGGCACGCGCGCCCGAGCGCACGGAAACCAGCAGTGGGTTGTTGGGGTCACCGAACTTCGTGCCCAGCAGCGCTTCCATCTTGGTGATGCTGGAACGCACCTCGTCCTCAAGCCCTTTGGGGAGCTTGCGTCCGCTGGCATAGAATTCGGTGCACACGTCGGTCGTGATGGTGAATCCAGGCGGAACCGGCGCACCGATGTTGGTCATCTCGGCGAGGTTGGCGCCCTTGCCGCCGAGGAGGTTCTTCATTTCCTTGTTGCCTTCGGCCTTGCCGCCGCCAAAGAAGTAGATGCGCTTGGCGCGCTTCGGGGTTGCGGACTTGACCTTGGCTTTCTTGGAGGCTGGGGCTGTTTTCTTTTTCATGGTCCTGCTTCTAGTGGTTCGGGTGGAAGGGAACGGCGCCGTTTCTATCAGGGAGCGCCGACGATGAAAAGCCCCGCAAGGGGCGACGAACAAGAACTAGCGCAGTCGTGTCAGGAGTGTCGGGCCGATTTCGCCGAGTGGCGCCCTCTCCTGCTGCATGCTGTCCCGATCGCGCACGGTCACGGTCTTGTCTTCGAGGCTCTGGAAGTCGACTGTGATGCACCACGGCGTCCCGATCTCATCCTGGCGCCGATAGAGCTTGCCGATCGCGCCGGTGTCGTCGTACACGGCCCGCAAGCCGACCCGCTGCAAGTCGCGCTTGATGCCGCGAGCCAGTTCAACCAACCGGGGCTCGTTGCGCTTTAGCGGGAAAACAGCAACGGTCAGGGGCGCCAGGCGAGGGTGAAGATGCAGCACGGTGCGGGTGTGCTCCTCGGCGATCTTCTCCCCCACCCCGCGCACCTTCTTCATGACCTCGATCTTGCTGGCTTCCGCGTCATCCATCAGGCCAATCAGCGTCGGAAGCGTCGCCGGCAGACCGGCGGCAATTGATTCGGCGGCGGCCTGCAGGCGCTGCTTCACATCCGCGTCCATGCCTTCGCGTCGTCCCACCGAGCGGGCGAAACTCTCCACCAGCTCGTGCAGCTTGGCCGTGTCCTCGGCCGGCGGCTCCTTGACCAGCGAATCCTCGTAGGCGTCGCACAGGAACGCCAAGGTGCCCCGGTCCGCGCCCGCCGACGGCTCAATCACGTAGGGCACGTAGTGCTTCTTCTGTTCCTGATCGAAGTAGTGCAGCTCACCCACGGCGTCGGGGTTCTCGGGCGAGCGGCTGTGCGCTTTCAGGTCGAAGTCTGTACGGTTGGCGATGCCTTCCAACTCGCTCCAGCCCATAGGGAACAGGTACTCCAGATCCACGCAGCGCTTGGCGTAGTGGGCCAACTCGTGCTTCTCCTGTTCGCGCACACGCAAGTTCTCGGCCCGAATTCCCAAATCCAGGTACCACCGCTTGCGCTCGGCGATCCACATCTCGTGCGCCGCCTCGTCCTCGCCCGGGCGCACGAAATACTCGATCTCCATCTGCTCGAACTCGCGGGTGCGGAAGGTGAAGTTGCCTGGCGTGATCTCGTTGCGAAAGGCCTTGCCCACCTGGGCGATGCCAAAGGGCAACTTGCGACGCATAGTATCGAGCACGTTGCCGAAGTTGACGAACATGCCCTGCGCGGTCTCCGGGCGCAGGTAGACCAGTCCCGATTCGTCGCCGGTGTCCACGGGCCCGACGCTGGTGCGGAACATCAGGTTGAAGGGCCGGGCCTCGGTCAGATCCTTCGAACCGCACTTCGGACACGCCAGTTCCTTGGCCGCGATCGCGGCGTTGATCTCAACTAGACCCTTGGGATCGTGTCCCTTCTGCGCCACGAAGACATGGTCGGCTCGCGGGCGGGCCTTGCAGGCACGGCAATCGGTCATTGGGTCCGAGAAGGTGGCCTCGTGGCCGGAATACTTCCAGACCAGGCGATTCATCAGAATGGCCGCGTCCAGCCCCTCCATGTCGTCGCGCTCATGAACCACCGAGCGCCACCAAGCGCGCTTTACGTTGTTCTTGAGTTCCACGCCGAGTGGACCGTAGTCCCAGGTACTCCCGAGTCCGCCGTATACAGAGGAAGACGGGAACACGAATCCGCGGCGTTTGCACAGGCTGACGATGGTTTCCAGTGATGACGCTGGCATGGGGCGGGAATCTACTTGAGGGATTGTCCACAGTCGACTGGTTAACACTGGGAAGGCAACCCGAGGTGCGTGTCCCCTAAACAGCCACCTCCCGCCGAGACCACAGAGTTGAGAGGAGAGGACACGGAGGGATCCGGCGGGGTCGATGGAAGAACTAGGTGTCGCCTCCCATCTTCTCGATAAAATCCAGTGAACGCAGAGGCCCCGAGATGTGGGTGCGCACCAGCCCAAGGATTGCCCGTCGGCAACCAGCGTTGGTCTCGCGGTCCAGGGCTGCGGTTTCTGCCTCGGCCAACGCCATCCGGGATAGCCGGGCGAGTGCCTGGCGTGTAGCCGTGGTCAGGAGATCGCCCCGCCGGGCACAGGACGCACAGACCACCCCGCCCTGCTCCGGGTGCCAGCGCGTATTCTCATCGCCCAGATCGCTGCGCCCGCAGACGAAACAGCGGTCGAGCGCGGGGCCGAGTCCCAAGCGGCCGAGCAGCCCAAGCTCGAATACGCGCAGGCGCTCCGCACTGGCGCGCCCTGCTTCCAACCGTAGCAGGAATTCTTGGAGCCAGTCGAATACCGCCGGCTCGACGTGCCGGGGCGGGCACAGCCGGTCGCACAGCTCCAGGACATAGGCCGCGTGGGCCGTCTTGCCCATGTCACCCGCCAACCCAAGGCGCGCCTCTCTCGCTTCGAACTCCTCCAGCAGCAGCAGTTCTGCCCCTGGCCGTTCGCGCAGAGTTGCTTGGCCTTCGGCACCCATGCCCAACCCTCCGCCGAATCGCCGGGTGCTCTTGCGCGCGCCGCGGGCCAGGGCGGACAGCCTCCCGGTGGTTGCCCCGAGCATGGTCACCACCCGATCCGACTCACCATAGGCGACAGTCCGCAGGACAATAGCTCGCGTCGCGAACCTGGCGGCCACAGGATCAGGCTACCATGCTGCTGCGGCCATTTACCGGCCGCTCCCCCTCAGGCCCTGGCGATCAGGTGAGGAACGGGGTCGGCCGATTCGAGGCTCAGGCCCTCGCCCGATTGTGGCTGCTGGCGCAAGAACAGGGAAAGCGTGATGGTCGCAATGAGCAGCACGATGATAACGAAGACGGCCAGGCCAATCCCGTGCCGGGGCGCTTGCGCATCGTCGTCGCCGCTCGCCTCGGACGGCGGAAGGACTGGCGCCCGCTGCGAGCGCGAAGCAGGCGACAGACCGGGCAGGGTCTCGGCATTGTAGCGCGCTGCCACGGCTTCGTCGAAAAGGCTGAGCGCCTCGACGTGGGAGACGCCCACGGTCCGCGCATACGAACGGATGAAGCCACGTACGAAGGTCTCGTGGGGCAGGTCCGCGAGTTGCCCCTGCTCGATGAACTGCAGCGAGGTAAGCGAAACCTTGGTCTGCCGGGCGACATCTGCCAGCGATACCTGGCGTCGTTCACGAGCTTCCCGTAGCACCGTGCCGAAGTTTGCTGTTTCCATTCGCCAAGAACCTCTTATCTCACTGAATCAACTGTGCGTAGCGCCGGCATTCATCCGCGATACAACTGCGTGGGCCCATGTCGACGCAACGCTGAAAAAGTTCCCGTGCCGACGGAAGATCCCGCTTGCGTTCGTTGAGCAGTCCACCAAGGAGCTGCGCCTCCTGGATAGGACACCGTTTGACATCAGCGATCACCGGAGCCAGCGCGTCCACTGCTTGGTCGATTTCGCCGCGGTCCACGTAGATCTTGGCAAGCCGGTAGCGGGCCACGCAGAACCCAGGTGCACGGCTCACGGCCTCGTGCAGCTCTTTCCACGCGCTCTGGATATCCTTTTTCTGGTAGTAGGCCCACCCAAGGTTCGCGCGCGCCATCTCCGGTGTGCCGTAGGCGGCGTCCTTGAGCGCGTTCTGGGCCGCCTCGATGGCCGCGTCCCACGACTGGAGTTGGAACTCGGCCACTGAAAGGTTGTTCCAGGCCTCGGGAAATTCAGGCCTCAGTTCCACGGCTTTGCGCAAGTTCTTGATGGCTTCGTTGAACTTTGCTTGAGCCTCGCCGCGAACCAATTCGGCGTCCTTGCCCTTGAGACACGACGCACTTTCGAGCTGGACGACATAGTCGTGCCCCTGCCGGAGAGCGATGATCCCAAGCATGTTGTAGGCATCTGCATTTTCTGGATCAGCCTGTAGCGCCTTTTGCAGCTCCTCGATTGCGGCCTCGATCCGTTGCTCGCGAAAATTGCCAGCGGCGATCTGGTACCTAATCTGCGATTGCTCAGGATCTCGCTTGGGGCGCGAAGCGCACCCGGCATCGAGCAATAGCACAAGACAAGTCCCCATTGTTATCAGGAATCCTTTCGAGCCGCCGGCAAAATTCGTCGTCTTTCCCAAAGGTTCTCGCTAGGTTAGCCTACCTGGCGCGGCAGGACGCTAGCAGGGCATCGGATCTCCTGTCAATGTGAAAGTGACAGCCCAGCGAACACTTCGCCACTGCCGCCGATTCCGGACCCACGATGCTCATACGCCGCGCGTCGCTGCACCCCAAATGTACTTGTGTACTTGCAGGTTGAGCCGGACTGGGAGCCGGTCGCGCAGGATCCACGCCGCGAGGTCGCGGGGCTCGATCTTGCCGGCGGCTGGAGAAAAGAGAAGCTCAGCCCGTCCTGAAAGACCACGGCTGCGCACCACCTCGGCTGACCACAGGTAGTCGGCCTCGTCACACAAGACGAACTTGATCGCATCCTGCGGCCGCAGACCGTGCAGGACGTCCCAAGAATTGCGCTCGACCTCTCCGGAGCCGGGCGTCTTTATGTCCACGATGCGTATGACCGCGGGCGGGAGATGGGCCACCGGGTGCGTTCCCGAGGTTTCCAGCATGACTCGGAACCCCTCGCCCACCAGCCGCTCGGCAAGGGTGGAAATCTCAGCTTGCAGCATCGGCTCTCCGCCAGTCAGAGCCACCGTGGAAAGGCCGAGTCGGCGAACTTCCAGCATGACGTCGTCGATGCTCATCTCTTTCCCGCCTGAAAATGCGTAGGTTGTGTCGCAGTATGAACAACGCAGATCGCAGCCGGTCGTCCGCACGAGCGTGCATGGGGTGCCGGCATACTGAGTTTCGCCCTGGATACAGGCGTAGATTTCGGTGATGCGCATGGATGACTGATTCGGACTATGGCCCGCGGCCACCGGGACGTCTATGGTATCCCGTGCCCATGAGCGCCGCATGTGAACCCACGCAGGCAGAAACCCTCCTTGCAGGAGGTTTGGCGCTACATGTCGAGCACTTTTCTTCCGCCGGCCCTCCACGATTGCTCCTCATCACGGTGCATGGATTCGGCGCCCATTGCGGGATCTATCGCCATGTCGCCGGGGCACTGCGCGCGCGGAATCGCGGTGACTCAGTTTGACTGTCGCGGCCACGGCCGTTCGCAAGGGCGGCGCGGGCATGTCGACCGCTTCGACGACTACCACTCTGACCTGAGCCTGGTCGTGCGCCGAGCGCGCGAGCGAACGCCCGGCGTGCCCTGGGCGCTGATGGGACACAGCCTGGGTGGCGCGATCGTTCTGGATCATGTGCTGCGCCAGCAGAGCCATCCACAGGCCGACCGGGTGGTCGCGGTAGCGCCATGGCTGGAGTTGAAGGTGAAGGTATCGATGCCCAAACGTGCGGCGGCAGAGTTCTTCTCCCACCTGAAGCCAACCCTGACCATTGAAAATGGCATCAAGGCCGAAGATGTGTCGCGCACTCCAGAGGTAGTGGCCGATTTTTCCCGCGATCCCCTCGTCCATCACGTGGCCACTGCCGGCTGGTTCGCCGGGGTTCTGCGCACGCAAGCCGCTCTGCGCGCGATGGCCGCCCGGTTGCAAGTCCCCACCTTGCTGCTGGTTGCCGGCCAGGATCGGATTGTGTCGACGGAAGCGTCGCTGGCCTTTGCCCAGGCGGCTGGAAGCAGAGCCGAGGTTCGTCTGTACCGGGAACTTTACCACGACCTATTTCTCGAGCCGGAACGCGAGCAAGTCGTCAGCGACGTGGCAGACTGGTTGCTAGAACCGAAGTCGTGATGAGGTGCTCCCGTGCCGGCGTCCTCGATCAATCGGAGGTCTGCCCTCACCGACCGAGGCGTCGCTGCCTACGAATGCCATACTTGGCTGGGAGAACATCGTGAACCGGCTGGTTGCCTACATCGGGAATGACCCGGACCGTGTAGCGTGTGCGCTCTATCCTGGGCGTCATGCGCTGCGCGCGTTCTCCGCGGGGTCGGCGGCAGATTGGGGTCTTGGTTTCGTCCAAGCGGGTGACGTGCTTCTGCAAAAGCGATCGCGCAGCAGCACAGCCCAGGTGGATTTCTTCGATCTGGCTTCAGACCTGCGCGCCGACGCCCTGCTGGGGCGTGCCACGCAGGGCGAGGGAGCGCGAGCCGCAGCCACTGCCGACCCATTTCGTTTTCGCTACTGGCTCTTCGGCGCTGTGGGCGAATTCGGTGAATTCTCGCAGATCCGCGGGCGATTGCTCGACAGCATTCCCGAGTTCCTACGTCGCAACATCCGAGGACCTTCGCCCAGCGAACAGGTCTTTCACCTCTTCCTGGCCTTCCTTCACGACGCCAGTCTGCTTGAAACGCTGTCGGCAGAGCCCGAATCGACCCATCGTGCGCTCGACGAAAGCATCGCCTTCGTTGATCGCCTGCTGGCGGCTTCGGGCGCAGCGTCTACCAGGCTGGCTGTCATGGCGACCAACGGCCGCTGTCTGGTGGCCCTCTCACATGGCCATCCGGTCCAATACCTAGAGGTCCGCGGCATTCCAGCCTGTCCCGTCTGCCGCAGCAGACAATCCGACCAGGTGCACGACCGCGCCGTCTCCCATGAACAACTGAGGGCCGTGATCATCGAAGCTGACCATCAGGCCGAAACACACACTGGCTGGCGCCAGATTCCGGCTGGAGGCGCTCTCTTAGTCGGACCGCAACTCAACCTGCAGCCGATATCGCCCCGGTGAGCCGGGGCGGCGTCCGCTTGATGATCGCACCTATTCCGTCGGTTTCTTGGGCGCCAGGGCGGCGAGCTTCTCGCGCATCACATCGCCGAGTGTGGCGGTGGGAACGCCGGCGCTGAAGCCCTGAGCGTCGGCCACTTCTTCGGCGCGCGTAGCGCCTCGGAACGAGAGACCAATCTTTCGTTCGGCGCCGTCCACCGAGATGATCTCGGCCTTGACCGTCTGCCCGGGCTTGACGAACTGCTTGGGATCCTCCACGCGCTCGTCGGAGAACTCGGACACGTGGATGAGACCCTCGACGCCCTTCTCGATTTCGACGAAGGCGCCGAAGTCGAGCACCTTGAGGATCTTGCACTCGACGATCTTGCCCGCTGGATAATCGTAAGGAATCCGATCCCACGGGTCAGGCACGAGCTGCTTGATGCCGAGTGAAACCTTGGGCTTCTCGCCGTCAAACTCGATGTTGAGCACGACGGCCTCCACCTCGTCACCCTTCTGGTAGAGCTCCGACGGATGCTTGACCCTCTGGGTCCAAGAAAGATCCGAGACGTGGACCAGACCGTCGATGCCTTCCTCGATCTCCACGAAGATGCCGAAATCGGCGATATTGCGCACCACACCCTTGACCACAGTTCCCGGCGGATACTTCTCTTTGAGCGACGCGAACGGGTTGGGTTCGAGCTGCTTGATGCCCAGGCTGATCCGATTCTGCCGCGGGTCGATGTCGAGCACCACCGCCTCGACCGTGTCGCCGATGGCCAGCATCTTCGACGGATGTTTGACCCTGCGGGTCCACGACATTTCGGAGATGTGGATAAGCCCCTCGATACCCTGCTCGATTTCGATGAAGGCCCCGTAGTCCTTGAGCGAGACCACCTTGCCGCGCACCACGGTTCCCGGCGGATACTTCTCCTGCGCGTGACTCCAGGGATCCTCCATCATCTGCTTGAGGCCAAGCGAAACCCGCTCCGTCTCGGAATTGAATTTCAAGACCTTGACGCGAACGTGGTCTCCCACCTGGAAGAGTTCCGATGGGTGAGTCACGCGGCCCCACGACATGTCCGTGATGTGAAGCAAGCCGTCGATGCCGCCCAGGTCGATGAAGGCCCCGTATTCGGTGAGGTTCTTGACGATGCCTTCGACGATCTGTCCTTCCTTGAGCTTGTCGAGGGTCTGCTCCTTCAGTTCTGCCCTCTCCTTCTCCAGCAGCACGCGGCGGGACAGCACGATATTGCCACGCTTCTTGTTGAACTTGATGACCTTGAACCGATGGGTCTTGCCGATGAGCGCGTCCAAGTTGCGCACCGGCCGCAGATCCACCTGTGATCCGGGCAAGAAAGCCTTTACGCCGCCGCGAATGGTGACCGAGAGACCGCCCTTCACCCGTGTGCTGATGGTCCCGTCAATCAGTTCGTCGCGCTCGCAGGCCGCGGAGATTTCGTCCCAGACCTTGAGTCGATCCGCCTTTTCCTTGGAGATGATGCAGAGACCATTGGCGTCTTCACGACTTTCCAAGAAGACGTCGATTTGGTCGCCGACCTTGACCGTGATGGTGCCATCGGTGGCGAGGAACTCGTGAGCGGCGATGGTGCCTTCCGATTTGTAGCCGATGTCGACGATGATGTTGTCCGGGCCGACGTGGATGACCTTTCCCTTGACGATATCGCCCTCTTTGACCTCATCGTGCCGGAGAGATTCCTCGAAGAGCGCCGCAAAGCTCTCCTCCGAGGTTGAGAGTTGATCGTCGGAAGAAGAGGGAGTCAAAACCATGAGAATCCTTTTGCTGCTCGCCGCTGCCCGACCCTCGCGGGTCGTCTAGTCCAAGCTGTCCGGTTGCCCCATCTGAACGGCTCGGCGCTTGTTGTCAATATCGAACACTCCGACCATCGGAGTGGCGAAGGGCGGCGAAAACTACCGCTCCGACAGGAACCTGTCAACGTGCGCTGCGACCGGGGGACCGGCTGCCCTTCCGGCGCGGTGTCCGCCACGTGTGCAGCAGCGAGAGCCGAAATGCCCAGCGAGGAGCGGCACAAAAAGGAATGGTTGCTCTGGATCAGCCACCGCGCTCGCGCACTAGGGCAGCCATGCGTCCCACCACTTCTTCGGGCGTCAGGCTAGCAGTATCAATCTCGATGGCGTCCTCCGCACGTCGTAACGGCGCGATGGCCCTCGTGCTGTCGCGCTGGTCACGAAGCCGCATCTCCGCCAGCACAACGTCAAAGTCCTGGGGTCTCCCGCTCGCCGCCAGTTCCGCGGCTCGGCGCCGCGCTCGCTCCTCGATGGGCGCCGTGAGGAAGAACTTAGCGCGGGCGTCGGGAAACACGACGGTGCCCATGTCCCTGCCCTCCGCCACGACGCGGCCGCTGGCGCCGATTCGGCGTTGCAGCGCGAGTAGACCCGCGCGCACCTCATTGAAAGCCGACACCTGCGAAGCGCCCTCAGAGATCTCCGGTCGACGAATCTCCTCAGTGACGTCCTCGCCGTCGACCGTGATGCGATTGGCATCATCGCGGCCGTCGAATCGAATGTCGAGATCGTGTATGAATTGGCCGAGTCCGCGACCATCGGACCAGGCAATGCCCCGGCGACGCGCCGCCCACGCACCGGCGCGATACAGGGCGCCCGAATCCAGAAACGTGTACCCGAGTCGCCGCGCGAGGGTCTTTGCTACGGTGGATTTGCCGGCCCCGGCGGGGCCATCGATGGCAACAACAAATGAACCGGCCTGTGCGGACATCAGCCGGGCCAAGCTAGCAGCCCTGCCGGACAAAGGCCACCTTGGGTGCCTGCAGCAATCTGATAGACTGCATCTGTGAAGCTTTTGCCGTCCCTGATCCTGGTTCTTGGCAGCGTTGCGTGCGCGGGGCGGGGTCAGCCGCCCGAGACGCCCTGGGTTCCCGACCCAGTCCCCGACTTAGGTTCGGTGATCGCGCACGTCGGCTCAGTCCCAATCTATGCGCGCGAGGTGGAGGCGCAGATGGTCCGCTCTGGGGGCACACCGCGCGAGGCTCTGGATGAGCTGGTTTCTTTGCACCTGCTGTCCGAGGAGGCCCATCGCAAGAACCGGTTTCTGCCCGACTGGCTGGATCCTGAACTGAGGAGCGCATTGGCCGAGCGTCTGATCGATCGTGATATCTGGCCGCAGATTCAGAGAGACAGCCTGCCAGACCAGGAACTGCACACCATCTACCAAGGCGCCATCAGCACGTTCGTGCACCCTCGTCTAGTTGATGCCGGTTTTCTCATCGTGTTCACGGGATCTCGCATGAAGGCAAAGGCGCGGGCCGAGCGGACGGAAGCCGCCAGGGCTCTCGCAGCCACCGTGGCCGCGCGGCGCATCCACGGCCCTGAAGACTTCCAGGCCATCGCGAACGACCCCGCCTGGGCAGCCCGCCACGTCAGCTACCGACGGAATCTTCAAAGCCCGGACCAGCCATTCTCGCGCAAGGTTGGTGCAGAGGTTGTCAAGTTGAAGGCCGCTGGCGAAACCACACCGCTCATCGAGGATGACGACGGGTTCTTCATCGCAACCTACGCGGGGGAGCGACCGGCTGCGGACATACCTTTCGCGCAAATTCGAGAGGAACTACGCCAGCGCTACTACGACCGTTGGCGTGCGCAGCGACTCGATGAACTTGCCAGAAAGCTGGCCGAAGGCCATCGGGTGGAGAGTCACCCGCAGTTGCTCAACCAGGGCGCGGCCGGGCGCGGATCCTAGCTTTTGCGAAAGCGCGAAAGTGAGGCGGGCAAACTGGCGAGATCAGGGAAGGTCTTGTCCGGGTGGAGTTGCTTGGCGCGCGCCAGAAGGACTTCCTCGGTCTCCGGGTTGTTCGGATCGGGAACGCAGCATTCCACCGGGCACACCGCCTGGCAGGCCTCGTGGTCGAAGAACCCGACGCACTCACTGCACTTCTTCGCATCGATCAGGTAGATGCTGTCACCCTCGCTGATCGCATCGTTCGGACATTCCGGCTCACATGCGCCGCAGTTGATGCATTCCTCGGTAATGTGAGTAGCCATTGTGCTCCTTTCGCTCGGGCCCTCCGCTCACGCGGTTCGTCCGTCTCAGAAAGGTCGGAAGTGTAGTGACCTGAAGCCCGCCCGTCAACCTGGTTTAGGAAGAAGTCGATCGCACCATGCTCTCGGGTTCGGACGGGGCCATGTCTCCGGGCAGCGGCGGCGGCGCCAACTTGCGTGAAGCCCGCAAATTAACGGCGACCAGCTTCGAGACGCCGGGCTCTTCCATGGTAATGCCGCACAAGCGATCGGCGATCTCCATCGTCCGTTGATTGTGGGTGACGATAATGAACTGCGAACGGTCGGTCATCTCACGCACGGCTTGGTTGAAACGACCAACGTTGGCTTCGTCGAGCGGGGCATCCACCTCGTCGAGGACGCAAAATGCCGACGGCCTGACCAGGAAAATCGCGAACAGGAGGGCGACAGCAGTCAGCGCCTTTTCGCCGCCCGAGAGAAGCTCGATGTTCTGCAGAACCTTCTTGCCCGGCGGGTTGGCGACGATCTCCACCCCGGTCTCGAGCAGGTCGTTCTCGTCGGTGAGAGCCAGGGCGGCGCGCCCGCCGCAGAACAGATGCGGGAACACTTCTTGGAACTTGGCGTTCACAGCATCGAAAACTTCGCGGAACCGCTTGCGCGAAGCGCGGTTGATCTTCTCGATGGCCGATTCCAGCCGCGCGATGGCGGATTCCAGATCTGCCTTCTGGCTGCTGAGGAAGTCGTAGCGTTTCTGCAACTCCTCCGATTCTTCGATCGCCATCAGGTTGACCTCACCCATCCGATCGAGCAATCCGCGCAACTCCTTGAGGCGGCTGTCTTCCTTCTCGCCGGCCAGCGGCCGTAGATGGAAGTCGGTCAGGATATCGGCCAGCCGCAGTACGTCCGGGTGGCGTTCCCTGACTTGCTCTTCCAGCGAGCTGAGCAGCAACGCGACCTTCTGGCAGCGCAGGTCGAGAGCCGACAGTTCTTCGGCCAATCTGGTGACCCGTGTGCGGGTTTCCCGTAGGTCGGCCTCTCGGCGCGCCAAGATGCCGCTGCGTTCTTCCACCGCGCACTGGCGCTCGCCATGAACGCGGGCTCGTTCGCTCGCTTCAGCCTTCAGCAAGGCGGCTTCCCCTCGCAGCTGCTCCGCCTCGGCGCGAAGAGTCTGGGTTCGCAGCAGGTCGGAGGATACTTCGGCTTCGAGCTGCGTGCGGCGACGCTGATGATCCGCCGTGTCTCGCTCCAGGCGGTCGTGATTCTCGCGGGCCGTCTTGCGGCGGTCGTTGGCCTGGGCCGCGGCCACCCGGTGCGACGACAACTCAACGGCCAGCACATCGGTTCTGGCCTGCAGAGCCTCGGCTTCTGCCCGCAGAGTCGCAACACTGTTTTCGTGAGCGAGCGAGGCTTCGCGCAACTCGGCCAGCGCGGCAGCAGACTCGGAAAGATGCTTCTCGTTCTGTGCCAGGGCGACGCGCAACTCATCCGCAGTCGACCGCAACTGCTCAAGACGGGCTTCCAGTTGCCGCCTCTCGCGTAGCGCCTGACCGCCGTCTTTCCGCTGTTCCAGCAACTCCATGTCGTTGTGGCTGGCCGCAGTGATCAGCTCTGCAAGGGTCTTGTTGACCTCGGCCAGAGATTGCTTGTGGCCAACGTGGCGGTCGAGCGCAGCTTGATAGTCCGTCTCCAGGCGCGCCACCACCTCTTCCAGTTCGCGCATCTCCCGCTTCTGGGACAGCACGCCGACCAGGGCCGATTCACGCGATCCCCCGGTGACCACGCCGTGCGGATCAATCACTTCTCCGTCGAGCGTGACCAACGTCTTGTCGGTGTGGGTTCTGCGCCACAACTCCAAGGCCGAGCGCAAATCCTCAACCACCACCACATCACCGAGGAGGTAGGCCGCCACGCGGTCGTAGCGACGGTCGTAGCCAATAAGCTCCAGCATGGGGCCGCGCACACCCTCACCTGACGGCAATGCCACCGGCATGGCCACGGGAGCCTCCTGCTCGACGGCCAGACCGTCCCCCGTGTCAAAGACCACCGTGCCAGCGGGAGCGGCCGCCAGCGCCGCGGGCGAACGCAACTCCACAGGAATGAAACTGGAACGGCCCTCGCTCTTGGACTTCAGGTACTCGATGGCCTCAACGCCCACGTCATGCGACTCGACGATGATGTTGCCCAGTCTCTCACCCAGCACGGCTTCCAGAGCTGTTTCCAACTCGGGCGGCGGCTGCACGATATCGGCCACCACGCCCCGCACACCGCCCATGCTCCAGGCCCGATGGCTAGCCACAGTGTCTTGACCAGGCGTGGGCGCCTGCCCGTCGTCGCGAACTCGCTGCATGATCGCACGCACGCCGCGCTGAAAACTCTCATAGCGCGCCTGGATCTCGGCCAACGACTGAAGCCGCGAGCGCCGACGATGAGCCTCCTCGCGCAATGTCTCCAGCTCCAGTTCGCCACGGGCAACCTCCTCGCGCAGGCTGGTCGCCCGGGTTTCGGCAGCGGCGCGTTCCGCAAGAAGCTCTCCGGCACGGGTCTGCAGCTGAGCAAGCCGCTCGTCCACAGCCGCACCCTCGGTCATCAGACGTTCCACCTGTTCGACGGCGACACCATCGTCGGCCACCGCCGTCTGCAGGCGCTCAGCGAGTTCCTGAGCGCGTCCATGAGACGATTCTATGTCCGCTTCCAGACGGGCAATCCGCGTGGCGGCAGAGGTTGCCGCCGCCATCGCCTGATCCACCCCATGACGCGACGCGATCAGGGCGGAACGGGCCTCGGCGTAGGCCCGCTCGGTCGCGTCCAGTTCTAGGTTGCGTGCCTCGGCTTCTTCGTCGAAGCGGCCCACCTCGCCCTGCAACTCGGCCAAGGTCCGCAGGTCGTCTGCTTCCTTCTCGACAAGCCCCTCGATCTCGCGCCGTGATCGCTCCGCCCTTTGCCCCAGGCTGGCAGCCTCGTTCGCGTAGGATTCGGACCTCTGGGCCGACAGCCCTGCCTTGTTCTCGATCGCGAAAAGCTCCTCCTTGGCGGCAGCTAATTCGGCCATCTCCTCGCTCAGCGCCAGGCGTTCGGCCTCGATCGCGGTGTCCTCGACACACAGGTCGGTTGTCTGCTGGGCATGGCACTCCGCCTTCCGGGCGCGATCGCCTAGCAGAACTTTCTGTTCAGCGACGAGACCAAGGTGCTTCTGCGTGGCAGTGCACAGCTCGAGATCCTTCAATTCCGCCCTGTAGCGCTTGTAGCGCTCGGCCTTTTGCGCCTGCAAGCGCAGGGAGCGCAGACGTGTCTCGATCTCGACGATGATGTCCGAGACGCGCAACAAATGCTGGCGCGAGGCCTCAATGCGCCGCTCGGCCACTTTCTTCTTTGCCTTGTACTTCGTGATGCCCGCAGCCTCGTCGATCAGGCCGCGACGTTCCTCTGGCCGTGACGAGACGATGAAGCCGATGCGTCCCTGCTCGATGATGGCGTAAGCTTTGGAGCCTACGCCCGTGCCGAGAAAGAACTCCACGATGTCACGCAGACGGCAAGGCACACCGCTCAGCAGGTACTCGCTTTCGCCGCCTCGGTAGAGGCGCCTGGTCACCACGACTTCTGCTGGGCCAGCCGCGCCCCAGGGCACACCTCCGGCAGTCGTATCCCCGGGCAAGCCGGCGGTATCGAAGGTCAGCGAGACTTCCGCCATGCCAGCCGGCCCGCGGCTCTCAGAGCCGGCAAAGATCACATCGTCCATGGCGCGGCCGCGGAGGTGCTTGGCAGACTGCTCGCCCATGACCCACCGGATCGCGTCTACAATGTTCGACTTGCCGCACCCATTCGGACCAACAACCCCCGTAATGGGATCCTCGAAGGTCAAGATGGTTCGGTCAAAGAATGATTTGAAGCCGCAAATCTCGAGACGTCTTATCCTCATCCTGGCACCACCAGATGACGTGACAATATGTGACCATAGAGGTCACTTCATGACTGTCATTAGGTACCACCCGTTGCCTATCATGTAAAGGGCTTCGAGCCCCACGTTCCACTTTTCCCACCAGATCCGAGAAACTCCAAAAAACTTACCACGTTGCAGTCGGTTGTTTGTTAAGTTTCGCGCCCAATGGAGGGAGGGTTCCACACCGATCTGATCGCAGCCCTAGTCGCCATCGGCGGCCTGGTGGCCCTTTCTGGCCTAGCCATCTACGCCATTCGGCGAGCCAAGTCGGCCCGGCGCCGACAAATAGAGGAAGCGGAAAGCGGCGTGCCAGGGCTGCGGCCAAAGCGCCCGGCCCTGAAACCCGAAGATGTCGAGGGGAGCGCGGCCGATGCGGAACTGCCTGCGTCAAAATGGCCCGTGGCGACTGGCCAGTCCCTTGAGTCGACTCCGGCCGATCGAGATTCCCCAGCCTCTGGTTCGCGTGCCGCAGTCCTTGAACCGCTCGCACCCGCGGTACTCAAACCAGGGCACTTCGACGCGGCTTTGCGAAAGTCTTCGGCCGAACCCGCGCCCGAGCCAGTCACTCCATCAGCGCCAGCCGCCAGCAAGATGCAGCCCGCTCCTGTGGTGGAAAAGCCACGCGGACCTGAGCGTCCGTTGCCCGCGAAAAAGCGGAATGTCGCCGCCCTCGCGCCCGGACTGGAACCGACTCGCTCAAGTTGGGTCAAGCGTCTCGGACAGGTCTTCGCCGGCAAGAAAGAACTGGATCCCGCGCTGATCGAGGAGATCGAGAGGATCTTGCTGACTGCCGACATTGGCGTGCGTACCAGTCAGAAACTGCTGGGCGAGATTCGCGAATCGTTGGACAAGAGGGCGATGAAGGAGCCCAGCGCGGTTTGGGGCTACCTTCGTCGCCGGAGCGTGGAGATCCTGACCATGGGTGCTCCGGCGGTCGACTTCGCCGCCGCCCGCCCCTTCGTCCTCCTTATCATAGGTGTCAACGGGAGCGGAAAGACGACGACGATTGGAAAGCTTGCCTCCAAGCTGCGGTCCCAGGGCAAGACGGTCTTGCTGGCGGCTGGTGACACCTTTCGCGCCGCAGCCACCGAACAACTCGAGGTCTGGGGCGCAAAAGTTGGGGCACCTGTCGTGCGCGGGAAAGAGGGTGGAGACCCTTCGTCGGTAGTTTTCGATGGAGTCAAGCGAGCACGCTCGGAGGACGTCGACGTGGTCATCGCGGACACGGCTGGCCGCCTGCACACAAAGAAGAATCTGATGGAGGAGTTGCAGAAGGTGCGCCGGGTGGCTGGGAAGGCCCTGGAAGGCGCTCCCCACGAAACCTGGCTGGTCATCGACGCTACCAGCGGCCAGAACGCCATCGCCCAGGCTCAAGAATTCACCAAGGATATGTCCGTCACTGGGATCGTGCTCACCAAGCTGGATGGTACCGCCAAGGGCGGGGTGATCTTGGGGATCGCCGATCAACTCCGTATTCCGGTCCGCTACATCGGCGTGGGCGAGCGGGTCGATGACCTCCGCGAGTTTGAGGCCGATGACTTCGTGGATGCCCTTTTCGGTGAGGCTCCAGGTGGCACGGAGGATGTGCAGTAGGGCCGCATCGGCGGATTGTCGAAACAATACCTAATTTTAGTTGATCTGAAGATTTTGCATGTGTTACATTGCCCGCACCTCGCCCTTCATAGCCAAGCCTTTGAAATCAAAGCGATTTTTGACATGGGGTGAACGGCGGGCCCCAAGCAAGGAACCGCATGAAACGTCTTGCGTTCGGCCTCTTTCTAGTTCTTGCAAACCCAGGGATCGCGGCAGCAGCAGAGGCACCTGCGGCTGGCGCGGGTGAAACCGCGGACGAGAAAGCCCCCGAGGCGGAAACTCCCGCACCCGAAGCGTCGGAGGTCAAGAAGGACGAACTTCCTGACCTGTCCGATGAGGTGAAGGAGGCGACCTCCGAGAAAGAGGAGGCTACCGCTGCCGCCACAGCGGCGCGCCGATCGTGGGAGGACATCGTGGTGGTTCCACGAAAAGCATTCCTGAAGGGGGGACGCTTCGAGTTGGCGCCGTTCTCGGCGATCTCGATCAACGACGCCATGATTCGCCATTACGCCTTCGGCGGCGACCTCACCTACTATCTTACTGACGTCTTCTCGGTAGGAGCGGAGGGACAGTACTTCATCAAGGAACGCTCAGAACGCGAGTCACTGGTCGGTTATCAGTTCAATCGTGTGACCACGCTGAACCGGTTCAAGTACTCGACCTCCCTGGTCTTCGGCTACGTACCGGGCTACGGAAAATTCGGCCTATTCAACAAGTATATCGTTCACTGGGATGTGACGGTGAATGCAGGCATCGGACTCATCTGGACAGAGATCATTCCGGTCATTCCCGATAATGCGGCTTGGGGCAATCTGGACATCTGCCCTCATTTCGCAATCTCCACCCGGATGTTCGTGACGGACTGGTTCGCACTTAGCATCGGACTACGCGACTATATTTTCCTCGACAAGTTTGAACCGTTGAACCGCGCCAGCTTGGTTCCAACCCAAGCAGAGATCAATGCCAAGACGCCGGAGGTGCAGATCGCTAAGGAACACGCCACCTCCTCGCTTACACAAAACGTCATGGTGTTCGGGTCGATTGGGTTCTTCCTGCCGCCCTCCTTCCAGTACAAGACGCCCCGCTAGCGAGACGATGCCATGACGAAGAAAGCGCATACCATGAAGAGAGGAATCGCGTTGCTCGTCGGATGTCTCGTCGGCATCCCTGCTGTCACGCAGGCCGCACAGGAGCGCAAGAGTCCGCTGGCTGATGCGCCCGCGATCCGCAAGCGCTTCGAGCTGCGCGACAAGCGCTTCGAACTGGGCGTCGGTGTGACTTCTACCATTGGGCAGGACTTCTACAACGCCTTGATGCTCAACGTTCGGGCTGGCTTCCATTTCACTGACTGGCTCGGCGTCAGCGTCTCGGCCGGGGTTCTCAACATGACCCCGAACTGGCGGAGCTCATTCAACGACCAGTTGAACTCCGCGCTCGCAGGCTCCTGTCGGGTTCCCGGCGCTCCCACCAGTCCCGGATCCGCGTGCGACGGTCAGAACGGCAGACCTTCGGTCGCATCCGACAAGACGCCCACGCCAGCCAATGCCGCGGCAGCCGAGAATCGCATCGGACAGGTCATTCTTCCCCAGATCGATATCGTGCCGTTCACCGGCAAGTTTTCGCTTTTTAGCAAGCTGTTCATGAACTATGACGTCTACGTTTCGGGCGGGCCTGGCTTCGTGAACCTTGTCAAGAAGGGGACGGTCGACAACACTTACTGCGACGCCCCGCAGGACCCCAATAACCCGAATAGCCCGCCGACCTGCCGGCATGACTACGCAAGTCCCTACACCGGGATGAAGCTGGCGGGAAACGTGGGCTTCGGGATGCATGCCTTTGCCAATAACTATTTCGCCATCAACGTCGAGGTGCACAACCTCATTTTCAAGAACAACGCCGCGGGCCGCAATGTTGTCTCCACTCCTGATCAGCCTGTGACCAATGCGGACCTGCAGTGGACGTACAACTGGATGGCGGGGTTGAACTTCATGTTCTTCCTTCCTTCCCACGTCAAGGTCAGTCACTAGCGTTTCCGGGATTGACGGGTTAGGAGGCTGTTGTGTCGCAGAAGAGGAAGGTGACGCTCTACTTCAATGCCGCGATGCTGGCGGAGACACAGAAAGAGGCCCTCCGGCAGGATCGGTCAATCTCCTGGATTATTCAGGCATCATGGCGGATTGCCCGGGACGTGGTGAAGCAGATGCCGTCCGCTGTGCTTCCCTCCCCGCATGCCGAGGCTGGCACTCATCCGGTGCAAACCGGCATTTCCGGCCAGTCCTCCTCTGGGCGTGCCGTGGCCGCCCGTACCCAGGCCTAGTGAGAATTCGCAGTCGGTCGAGCGGTTGAGAGGAAGAGGAGACAGATCCGACGACCCTGCGGAGCAGATGCTCTTACTGTCGGTCCCGGCCCCGCAACCTACTGGCAGGGTGTGTCGGCTAGACCCACACGCAGCGGCCAGCATATGGTGTCATTGTCCGAGACTCCGAAGCCAAACAGGATCCGGTCGCCTTCTTGGCCCTCTATTCGCGTCGAGTAGGAGCCATCCTGAGCTGTCAGTACGCTCGCACCGGTCCCCATGTCGAGGTTCCTGAGATACACCCAGATATCACTCAGGTCTGAACTGGGCGGGCCGGTTACAGCCCAGTAGGTGTGCGTGACGCCAGCGCTGTCGATCTCCGAGGCCGGCGCGCCGAACGTCGGAGGAGGAATGGGAACGTATGAGTATGGACCAACCGGAGGTGAGGTGCAGGCGGTGCCTGCGGTCAGCAGGAGTGAGAACACCAGGGCCGCTATCAAGCGCAAAAGAGATCTGCTGCAGAGCAAGTTTCTCATGTCTGGATCCCATGGCATGCAGGCGACGCGCCAACCCCTTTCTCACCGGATCTTGCCATATTTCCTCCGGGTTGTGCCAACTGTCGTGTCATGCGATGGCAACTGAGTTGTCACGTGGCAATGCGGTAACGACGCAGTTTCTTCTGCAGGCCGTACCGCGAGAGTCCAAGGGACTTGGCTGCCTTGGTCTTATTCCCGTCGCATTTTGTCATCGTCTCCCGAATCAGATTCCGTTCCAATCGTTCCACGCGAGGCCGCAGGCGCATTCCGTCTCGCTCGTCGGCAAACGTGGCAGATGCGTCGGAACCAGCGCGCACCTGGGGCGACAGGTCGGCGACCGTCACGACTGGGCCAGAAAAAGCCGCCGCGCGCGTGATTTCATTCTCCAACTCGCGCACGTTGCCAGGCCAGCGATAGCAACAGAGTTTCGCCAACGCAGACGCGTCGACTGATTTGGCCGCGGTGCCGGACGCCGCAGCCGCTTTCTGCATGAAGTGCTGCACCAGCAGGGGGATGTCTTCACTTCTGTCCCGCAGCGGAGGTAACACCAGGCGCACGACAGAGACCCGGAAGAACAGATCCTGCCGAAACTTGCCCTGCTCCACCAATCGTTCGAGGTCTTTGTTGGTTGCCACCAGAACACGGACGTCAACTTTCTGCGGGCGCTCGCTTCCCACGCGGTGGAACTCACCGTCCTGGAGCACGCGCAGGAGTTTGCCCTGCATGGCCGGGGACATATCCGCCACCTCGTCGAGGAACAGGGTTCCACCATCGGCCACGGCGAACAACCCTCGCGCCTCTCGATCGGCACCGGTGTAGGCGCCCTTCACATGGCCGAAGAGGGCAGATTCGAGCAGGGTTTCGGGAATCGCCGCGCAGTTCTCCGAGACGAAGGGTCGGTCCCGTCGAGGGCCGTTGAAGTGGATGGCACGAGCGACCAGTTCCTTGCCTGTTCCACTCTCACCCTCGATGACCACGGGCAAAGCCGTATCGGTCACCCGGTCGAGCAGGTGAAACAGGTCCAGCATGCGCGGGGTTTGCCCCACGAGTTGTCGATAGTCATAGCGTAGAGCGGCGACCTGACGACTCTCTTTCAACTCCTCGCGAACGCCCTGCAGAGCTTGCTCCTGGACGCGCAGTTCGTGCTCCAACCGCCGGTTGAGAGCCTGGACTTGGTTCTCCCGACGGCGAAGCTCCGACACCAAGCGTGCGTTCTCTATGGCGATTGCGCCCTGCTCGGCAAAATCCATGACCATGGCCTGCGCCTGGTCATCGAACACGCCCTTGCGTAGACGATGATCCACGTAGATCGTCCCGACCACGTTTCCCTTGACTGACAACGGGACGGCGAGCACCGAGCGAAGGTGCAGATCGCTTACCGAGGCCGCCTCTCGGAAGCGTCGATCTCCCGCGGCGTCCACCGTGACCACAGGTTGCCCGGTTTCGGCGGCCTGCTTGGCGATAGATCGCGACAGGACAAAGTCGGGCGCGTCCAGGGTGGTCTGGTCGATGTTGCGCGCCACCTTCACCACCAACTCACCCGATCCATCTTTGAGCAGGAGAAACCCACGTTCTGCGTCCGTCATCTCGATCGCGGTGTCGATGACGGTTTCCAGCACTCGCGCCAGGCGCAAATCGCTGTTGAGGCGCTTGTTGATGCGCTGGAGTCGGCGCAGCCGTTCCTCGGCCCTCGCCGCTCGTTCGACCAGGAGTGCTGTCGTGGTTCGCGCATCGCTCGCGACAAGATTGACCGACGGCGCTTCGGGATCCTGGTCGATGCCAGAGCGATACTGCGTGGGCGTGTTCATCTTGATCTCCTCGAAGACGTGCGCGGCGCGGGTCTGTTCGTGCAAAGCGCGGGGATCGCCAATCCGGCCGAGAAGCCGCGACGCCAGCCAAGCTGCCCGCCAGGCGGTGGGCTTGCGTCCTTGCGCCAAGGCGGCGTCCGCCAGCGCCGATATATGGCGGCCGAGTGTCGCATCGCTCTCGGCGTTGTCCCTCGGCAGGGCCAGGACGATGCGCGCCCGCGCCAGAGCGAGCATTTCATCGTCTGAGGACGCGGTGCCGCCGGACGAGACGACCGGGCTCGCCTTGCTCGAACGGATCCGGTCCCATGCGATGAGAGCTTCCGCAGGCTGTCCCGCCTCTGCCAGTGTCTCGGCCCGGGCGAGTGCGCTGGTCTCGGCCATGGGTTGATTTCCCGCGCGCGCAAATGCTTCCTCGGCGGCAAGGTAGAGAGGCAGCGCGGTGCGAGGCATCCCCTGGCGGCGCGCGATGTCGGCATCGAGCGATGAGGCGTAGGCGAGAAAAGCTTCTGCCTTGGCCGCGCCTGCCTCGTCGCGGAGACGACGGGCCGTCCGGCCTGCAGCCTCCAGGTCTCCGAGTTGGAGGAAGAGCAATCCGGTATTGAAGAGCGCCAGCGCGACATCGGTCGCGATGCCCAAGCGGCCGAGATCACGAAGCGCGCGTCGGAAGGCATCAAGGGCCTCGCCGAACTGGCCCGTGTCAGCCAGAACACAGCCAAGGTTGAAGACCGCAGCCGCCTGGCCGTGAATGTCGTGAAGCTCATCGCATCTGCGCGCAGCCTCCCGATAGGCTTGCGCGGCAGGCACGGGTTGGCCAGTCAGTTGCCAATAGAGCCCACGCAGGGCTGGCAGGCGAGCTGCAAGCGTCCTGTCAGCGGAAGATTCGGCCGTCTTCTCCAGCGCCGTCACCAGGGAACCAGCCTCGGAGAGCCGCCCAGCATAGGTCAGGGCCAGGGCAGCCGCCTCCCGCGCGAAGACTCCCGCGTCGGAAGTGTCGGCCAGCGCCGGCTCAGCCGCCCGTAGGGCCTCCGAGTAGAGACCGCAGGACACCAGAAGACGGGCCAGCCGCGCACGCAGGCGCAGAACCTGGGAAGCCCGTAGCTCTCCCGGCAGCCCGAACTCATTCAGCGCAGTCTCGAGCACGCGCCGGGCGGCGACCGGATCTCCGCGCCGGCCCAGCAGCCAAGCGCGACGTTCTGCCAGTTCGACCTTGAGCTGCACCACCCCGTCCCGCGCCGACGCGTCCAGAACGGCGAGTGCGTCGTCATACTGGCCCACCAGCCCCAAAGCTGTCGCCCAGTCGATGTGTTCAGCCGGCGTGCCGGCCTCAGGGTCGACCGCATGCGCGCGCATCGCGAATCGCGCCACCTCAGCGAAGCGCCCGGACTCGCCCGCGGCCCGCGCTGCGGCCCGAAAGCATGCGGTGGCTTGTTCCGGCTCTCCCAGCATCAGGTGCGCCTCGGCACGCCGAGGGTCTGACTCGGCCAAAGAATCGATAGCCCGGCGCACGAGGGGATGCAGGGTCTTGTCGCGCTTGACCGCGCGAAAAGCTGCGGCCACATGAGATTCCGTGGGAAGCCTCGATTCCGAGCCATCCAGCCAGCCCGCGATGCGGGCCTCCACTGTCGCGGCGGCAGCGTCTAGCTGGCCCCTCTCGACCAAATCGGCGGCTGACTTCGGCGATCGCGCAAACACCAGAGCGGTCAACCAACCGCGGGCATTGCGGCTCAGGCCAGCCAGGTTCGCATCAAGCAGGCGGCCGAAGTCGGCATCATTGTCGTCGACCCGGAATGCCTCGGGTCGTCCTTCGCGGACCTGTTGCACCCAGCGGCGCACGAGCAATGCGGCCGAAGCCGCGAGCCCGCCGGAGGCCCGCACGATTTGCTCGACCGCTTGCGATGCCGGCTCGGTGCCTGCCGCGTGACCGGCGAGCGTGCGAATGCTCTCGGCCCCCAGCGGACCGAGCTGCAGATTGACGGCTCCAGCGCTGCGCAGGGCACGTTCGGTGGGCACGATGACGAGCAGGCGGCCGCCGGGCGATCCTCTTGCGACCGCTTCTGCGACCAGTTCCTCTTCACGGCCGAGCCCAAGCACCAGGCAGAGAGGTCTTTCTCTCGCGCGCCCTTCAAGCGTATCGACCAGCGCGACCGTACGAGCTTGCAGCGAGTGAGAAGGCTCGTCCCAAGATGGCGCTGGCTCTGCAGGACGGGCGGGCAGGTCAGCTTGCAGCGCTGCCAGCCCGCGCTCGTCAACCGTGAAGGCCGGCAAGGTCTGGGAAAGAAGGGCCAGGCGCACGTCGCGCAGAACCCGCCGAATCAAGGTGCGACGGCCCGACCCAGATGGACCGGAAACGGTCACCACGGCGGTCGGGGTATTCCCTTCCGCGAGCCGCTCCACCAGCGCCCACAGCGCCTGTTCTTCGTTGGCGCGGCCGACCATCAAACCGGCCAAAGGATCACCGGCGGGATGTGGCACGGACAACTCCAGGTCAACCGGAGTCACATTGTCCGGGAGAATCCGACGGATCTCCCGCAGCAGACCGCGCGCGCTCGCTGGCCGTTCTTCGGTCGCCACGGCCATCAAGCGGCCGAGCAGAGCGTCCCATTCTCCCGGCAGTCCCGGACAGAGCGAGGATGCTGCCGGCGGCTGGCCTTCCATGAGGCGGCGAACAGCTTCCATTCCCACACCGAATGGCGGCACGCCTGTCCACGCGGCGTACAAGGTTGCTCCCAGGCTGAAGAGGTCAGCGGCCGGTCCACGCTCGCCAACCAGAGCCTCGGGCGCGATGAAGCCCAAGGTTCCCGACGCACCCGCCGCCACGGTCCCCGAGCTGTCGGGAGTTCCTGGGAGGGGCACTAGGCGTTCGGACAGCCCGAAATCGATAAGCACCGGACGGCCTTCACGGTCACAGCGCACATTGCCTGGGCTGATGTCGCCGTGGACAAGGCCACGGCCGTGGAGGTAAGCCACGGCGTCAGCCAGATCCTCCGCCGCGGCGGCAAAGCGACGGAAGCGGTCTTCCCCATGCGCGGCGGCCAAATGCGCAGACAGATCGGGCCCGGATAGGTGGTCGGTCACCAGAAAGAGTCGGCCAGCCAACGCCCCTTCGGCAATACGTCCCGCGTCCCGGACCCTGACGATGCTACGGTGGCCGAGATCGCTCAGGCGGCCGAACTCGTCGAGCAGGCGCGCGATGGCTGCTGGCTCCAACCCCGCCGGAAAGAGCTTCACGGCGCAGGCAGTGTGGTCGGCTAGATCCTCGGCGGCGAACACCTCGCTGCTGGCTCCCAGCCCGAGTCGCTTCCCGAGTCGATAACGATCCACGACAAGGGGCCATGGGCGATCACCAGCCCCATTCGAAGTGCCAACTTCATTGACCGCTACCACCAAGGCTCATTATACGATTTTAAAAGACTTTTGGAAGACGGCCTATCTTGTTGTCAGATTCACTGCTGCAAATACAGCGCTATAAGTCATTCAAGGAGTTTGCGATCTGGCGGGGCTCCTGCCCTTCAATCTCAGAAGCGCCGCTGTCGCCATGTTCCTGATCTCCTCGTCTTCATGTGCATCGGCTACGAAGCTCAGGTAGTCGGTGGCTTCTTGTCCCCCAAGTGCGGCAAGTGCGTCTACGATCTTGCGCATCTCCCGGCGGTCCTTCATCGACTTGGTCTTGGTAAGCGCTGGGACGGCTCGCGCATCGCGCATCTCGACCAGCGCGCCAAGCGCGGCGTCTCGAATGTCTTCCTCATCGTCAGACAAGAGCGAGACCAGCAAGGGCACCTCGTCGCGTAGTCCGTGGGCTGCGACCACCCGAATGGCTTCAAGGCGCATCTCGCCCGGAGCGAGTAGTGCCGCGTGGACGGCCTGATGGTCGGCAGACCAAAGCTTCTGGCGCGCAATGTAAGCGGCCAGCAGGTCGCCTACCGCGCGTTCCGCCAGTCGCTGGAACACTGCCTTCTTGTCGGGATGGGTGTCCGGGTCGTAGAGCATCTCGGCATTCGCCCGAACGTCTTCGGCAAAGTGAGAAGCAACCGCGCCAGCAGGTCGAGTGGAGACGTTCAGGCGCACGTCGGCGCGCACGGCGGTCCTGCTGTCGGCCCGCACGAGTTCCATCGATAGGGTGATCCGGGGCCTTGCCACCGCCGCGTCGCGGTCGGTGCTCTCCACGGCTTGGCCGGCGAAGATCCCAGCCTGCAAAAGCTGCAATCGCACCTTCTGCGCCAGCGTCTCACGGTCGACGAGAGAAGACTCGTCACTTGCCCCCGCCGCCGTCGCGATGGCAACTGGCCCCAGCCACAAGGGCTGTTGCTTCGCTGCGCTCGGCCGCCTACAGGTGACGGCTCCCGCAAGCAGCATCGCCGAGATGGCGCACGGGATCCACCCGACCCGCCACCACGAAAAGCTCATGCGCGCTGGCCTCAGGCGGATCGAGCACCGCCCCGACGAACTCCCGCGGGGGCAATACCCCTTCCGGCAGGCAGGGATTCCCCTTCTTCCGCTAGAGCAGTCTCGCCGGGTGCCTCGGCCAATGGGATCGGGTTCTCGTCCACGCGCCGGGAGAGAGCCAGGGACACCAGTCGCAAAATCACGTCCTTGTATGAGAGCCCGCCCGTCTTCGCCGCACGGGAGAATCCCCCTGCCAAGTCGGAAAGATCACAATTGGGGTTCACGTCGATGATGTAGGGCGTGCCATCGGCGGAAAGCCGGATGTCCATGCGACCGTAGTCCCGCAGACCTATGGAGCGAAAGGCATCGAGGGCCGTCTGCGCCACCTTGTCGCGCAGTTCGGGCGACAGGCCTTCGCAGCGAACCGGCCGAGTGCCCTTGTACTCAACCGAATCCTCCACCCACTTGCCTTCGAACGACACGATCTTGGGCCGGTCCGGCGGCATGGCGGAGAAGTCGATCTCGAAGAACGGAAAAATCTGGAGTTCGCCGTCCACCTGCCCCAGCAGGGACACGTAGATCTCGCGTCCTTCGATGTACTCTTCGACCAGCGCGGGCTGGTGATACTGGTCGAGGATGTGCAGCACGCGCGTGTTGAGCGCCTTCTCATCGGTGACCACCGATGCACGGGTGATGCCTACCGAGGCGTCCTCGCGCGCCGGCTTGACGATGACGGGGAAGCGCAAGCGCAAGGCCGCCAGGTCGCTTTCCAGCGAAACCAGGGAACCCTGCGGGACCGGGACGCCACAGGCGCGTAGGATCTCTTTCACTTTCTCCTTGCGCAGCGCCAGGGACAGAGCAAAAGGCTCGGAGCCCGTGTAGGGGATCCGCTCCAGCTCCATGAGCAGAGGCAGCAGGCTCTCGAAACGGTTGTCGCCGTGGATCGACTCGCAAAGATTGAACACCGCAGCCGGCTTGAGCGCACGCAACTCGCCCAGTGCGCCCGCCACGTCGCTGGTCACACCCACACCGGACGCCTCATAGCCATTCGCGCTCAGGATGCGAACGACGTGGTCCGCTATCTCCTTCACATCCTCGCGCGCTTTGTTCTCGGGATCCGCTTCGGCTCCCTCGAAGTCGCGATTGAAGATGACTGCGATCCGCAGCCTGGTCCGTGCCTTCACGATGCTTCCCTGATTCTAGTGAGTGGCGCCGTCCAATTGCAACTGGGAACACGCACCTCTAATAGTTGTACACCAAAGTTCTTCTCAAACAAGCCGGTCAGCGATCGCGCGACCACCGCGCATGGGGGCGCGCTTCCCAGCTGTCGAGCCAACGACGTCACACCCGCGGTTTGCAGACCGCAGGGGATGATGGTCGAGAACCCATCGAGGTCAGTGGCGAGGTTGAGAGCGAACCCATGCGTGGCGATGCCATGTCGCACGTGCACCCCGAAAGCACAGATCTTGTCGCGTCCAAGCCACACCCCGGGCGTCGATGCCCGCCACTCGGCCGCAAGTCCGAGACCGGCCAGCCACTCGACGATACTCGTCGCCATGGCCTGCACGTGCGCGCGCACGCCTCGGCGCAGCCGAAGGATGGGATAGCCGACGAGCTGGCCCGGCCCATGGAAGGTCACGTCACCTCCACGAGAGGTCCGGCAAACGTCGATGTCACGGGCTTGCAGAACAGAAAGGGGAAGCAAAACATGGGCGGGGTCAGCGTGGCGGCCCAAGGTGATCACGGTGGGATGTTCGAGCAGCAGGAGTGTCTCCCGCCTGCGGCCGGCCAGGATTTCGCTCCTAATCTGCTCTTGCAATTCAGACGCCCGCCGGTAGGGAACCAGACCCAACCACGTCCATTCGACCACGGCATCCGCCTCGGGATGGCAGCCGATGGCCATCCCGACTACCCCTCGGAGATCTCGGCGAAGAAGTCCGCGTCGACAAATTCGACATTGACCACGGCGCCGATAACACCGACCCCATGGTGGACGCAGGTCTCGGCCATCGCGGGACCATCCACCACCTCCACCGGCGCGCCCGACTGCTTCCATTCCGCTACCGCGTCGTCGGCCAACCGCCCGGCGAGCATGAGCAGCCCTTCGTCCTGATTGCGGGCGCGGATTCCCGCGCGCAACTCGCCCAAAGCCCGGCGGCCTGCGGCCGCACTACCTGGCCGCAAGGCGATGAGGCAGCGCGAAGGCCGGAAGCCTCGTCCCCTCAAGGCCTCGAGATAGATGGTGCCCTCGACCCGCTTGACGAAGGTGGCCGGACCGAAGCCCTCACGCTGCAGAAGAACTCGGCCCACGGCCTCGAAAGCTGCCGGACCCAGGTCCGCCAAGCGCTGTTCCAGAGCGGCAAGTGTGCGCTCGCGCAGGGCGCGCCTGGCCTCGCCCAGAACGAACTCCGCTCGTTCGAGATCGTTATCCGGCGGCCGGCGAGCCAGGGCATACAGGCCGCTGCCCGCGGCTCGCACGCGCGGACGCTGGGCTGCCCGCAGCCGCTCCTTGCCTTCGGCCGCAAGTGCGGCGCGCATGACCCGCCATGCCTCGTTGGGCTCTCCGTGGATGAGTCGCCGGCGAACCGCCGCATCCGCAATCTGGCGCACGTGCAAACCGCGGCCAGGGGCTTGGCCTTTCAGTATCTCGATGGCCGCGTCGACAGGCGACGCGATCTTGCGTCCCTGCTGAACAGGCGTCTCCGGGGTGCCTTCACCGGCCGGCAAGGTCGCTGGAGTCGCCCCATCGCTGGGACCGAGTGGCTGGCCGGAAACGCCGGACAACTCTGCTCTGGCAGCAGCTTCACCAGAGGAAGCGAGCGTTTGGTATTGGCCTATGCCCATCTCCTCCGGCTTCGCCTCCGCCTCTCCGTTACTCTCGTTCTTCAGCGCCGCGCGCGCATCGATGTCGTCGCCAGCCGGCTCTTCTTCATCTCGCTCCTCCGCGTCGCCTTCTAACACGCCACTCTCAGCCAGTGCGGCCGCGCGTGCGGCAGGTGACAGCGAACCACTTTCGGGCTCCTCAGGCGCTTCGGCAGCTTCGCGTTCCTCCGCCCCCTCGACTGGGATTGGCCCCTCGCTGGCCGTCTCGCCTGGAGCGCCACTCGGAGCCGGGACTTCGCTCGGCGCATCGCCGCGCCCACGCCGCCGCCCCCGCCCTCCTCGCCGTCGTCGTCGCCCGCTGCGTTCCTCGCCCGCAGCCGGCCGGCTTTCGCCCTGCGGTGCCTTTGCGGCTGTGGCTTCAGGCTCGGGCTCAGCAGCAGCTTCCGGGTAGCGCAGCAACCCGAAGACACCCGGCTTGACCCGCACGAAGGGACTGCCCGGGGCTTTCTTCACGGCAGCGGTCAACTGGGTTTGCATGGTGACTTCGGGAGTTCGCCCCACGAAAGTCAATAGCTTGCGCTCGGTGGCCTTCTCGGTGAGCTCCTTAAAGTGGAGAGGCCGGCGCTCACGCTTTAGTATCTCGAGGGCTGCTTCCAGAAAGGTCATGACGCCCCCGTCTCTACCACAAACTTCGCAGGCGTGGCGCTGGCGTCTTTCTGGTCAGCAATAAGATCGTTTTTTTGACGAGACCCGGCGCAGGCGTTACCCGTGAGAGATGAGTTCTGCGCGCAAAATCGGAGTCCTCCTCGCGGGATCTCTTCTGGAACGGGATGCTTCCGTGCGGGCCGGCGAGGCCATCATGGCGGCCTTGCGCAAGGGGGGCCATGACGTTCGCGCTCTCTTTGTCGATCGTCACGTCGACATGGCCCTGCGCCAGTCGGGGATAGACGTGGCCTTCCTGGCCGTGCGTGGCCGGTACGGCGCTGATGGCTGCCTGCAGGGCCTGCTCGAGATGCTCGGGATCCCTTATACCGGCTCCAGTGTGCTGGCCTGCGGCCTGGCCATGAACCGCGCGAAGACAAAGGACGTCCTGCGCTTGCACAATCTGCCGACCGCCCCCGCCTATCTGATTCGTTCCCAGCAACAAGACAGCGGCAGCGAAGTTCACGGCGCGTTTGGTTTCCCCGTGGTCGTGAGGCCGGTGGGCGCGACGTTGCTCTGCGGGGGCACCCTGGTGCACGACGAAATGGAACTGGAGAGCGCGCTGGAGGACGTGTTTTGTCTGGACGACGAGGCTCTGGTAGAGCGGTTCCTGCCGGGCAAACCAATCTGCGTGCCAATTCTCGACGGCCGGACCTTGGGCGCTGTGGAGGTCTGCCGAAGCGGATCCTGGACCGCGCGTCGGGCGGCGGGCACGCGCGGACAGGAGATCTGTGCGCCAGCGCGCCTTCAGCCGGCCCGCGAGGCGTCGGTCCTGCGCCTGGCGCTGCAAGCCTACGAGGCTTTGGGCTGTGATGGTCCAGCATGCGTCGAGATGGTGGTGAGCGAACATCTCAACGAGAGCATCGTGGACGTGGATTCCGTGCCGCTGCTCTTGCCCGAGGCTCCCCTGCCCCGCATGGCGCATGAAGCGGGAATTGGATTCGACGAGTTGGTCGAGGAGATATTGGCAGGCGCCCGCCTGCGCGCTCACGGCATACGGCGGAATCGGCGCACGGCTCACAGTGCGTTCGAGGGTCCAGACCGCCGGGCGAGTGCGGCGCCAGCCGCCCACTGATCAGGTTCGCCTCTTCGCCAGCCCGCTCCTGCAGTACCATAGTGCCGCTTGTCTCGTACAGCCCGCCGTTTCGTCCCTCTTGCGATCGCAGCCCTGGCTGCGTTGATTTTGGCACCCATTGGCCTGGCGCTGTGGAACAGGGGCGTCGTTCCCTGGTTTCGCGGGCGACTGGAACAGGCGATCGGGCGTCACGTGCGGGTGGACAGCCTTGGGATAGGCGGGTTGCGCACGCTGGTCGCGCATGGCGTGGAGGTCTTCGGGGCGCCTCCGTTTGATTCGGAGCCGATGCTGCGCGCCCAGCGCATCGCCGTGCGATTGGGCGGCCCGGGGCGTGGATTCTGGGAGCCTTCTGAGGTGACGGCCGACGGTCTTGATGTCGAGTACCTGCGCACCGGTGCGGCAGACAATCTCGTCGGCCAGCCGTCCGCAGCGGCCACTTCCCCCACACTGGGCAGTCGCCACCCTTCCCCGCAGGCTCCGGTGGCGCTCACATTTCAAAGGGCGCGAGTGCATGGCGCCGTGGTTCTGCCGGGCGGCCCGCGAGTCGCTTTTCGCACGCCCGACGCCAGTTTTCGGCGCTCACCCCAAGGCAAAGAATCGACGCTGGTGCGAGATCTGGTCGTCGAAATGGGTGGAGCCACAACCCTGCATGTGTCCGAGGTCGCGATCGAGAGCGTGCACGGCATGCCGGTGCTTGCGACGGGCCAGCGAGTCGGCCTGATCATTCCCGGCGGCGGCGCGCTCGTTGAGGGTGCGACGATCGAGGCACACTTTGCCAAGCAGGGCGTGTCCGCGGAGATGCGCCGGGAGGATTCCGCTGGCGCGTCTGCGAGCCTGCGCATCTCGGGCCGCACCGCGGGCGATGTGGCTGACCTGCAGGTGGAGGCACGTGATTGGCCTATGCGCGCGCTTGGCGTGGTGGCGGAACCGCAAGGGGTGGGATTGGATGAAACGCGCGCCGACCTGCACCTCGCGGCGTTCCTCGACATGGAACGCCTACGCGTTGCCTTTCAGGTAGACAGCCTGCTCCGCGGTCTGGAGGTACACCATCCGGCGGTGGACCGAACCCCTTGGCGCGACGTGGGCATGGAGATCCACGTCAGTGGCCAGGCGACGACGGCGGCCGGCCGGGTGGACATCGAATCAGCCGAGGTGCAGGCATTCGGCGCGCATCTCAACGTCAGAGGCTGGGCCGAGTTGCTGGGGACGCCCAGGGGTGAGTTCACCATCAGCACCCCACACGCGGCGCCTTTGCCTTGTGCATCCCTGCTCGCCTCACAGGCACAGCCCGTTCGAGAGACGTTGGCGGGGCTCGCTCTCGGCGGCAAACTGGGAGTGGCTGTCATGCTTGCCTTCGACGCTGCGGCCTGGGAAACCCTGACCCTCGACGTTCGTGTCGATCCGCGCTGCACGGTCAAGACGGAACCGCAGGTGCTGGCTGCTTTGACACCGGCGTTGCTGCGGGAGACACCAACCGGCACGCTGGCGCCCAGCCTTCCTCTGGGCAAATACCACCCCGATTTCGCCTCCCTGGCGGAAATGCCGAAACACCTCCCCTCGGCTTTTGTCACCTCCGAGGACAGCCGATTTTTCACGCACAACGGTTTCGACGTCGAGATGATTCGCCACGCTCTGGTGCAGGATCTACAGACTCGGACGTTCGGCCGCGGGGCCAGCACCATCACCCAGCAACTAGCCAAGAATCTGTTTCTCACTCCCCATCGAACCTTGGCCCGAAAACTGGAGGAAACCGTGCTGGCGTGGCGTCTGCACAACCTCCTCGGGAAAGACCGTATCCTTGAACTCTACCTGAACGTGATCGACCTGGGCCCAGGAGTTCGCGGTGTGCGCCAGGCCGCGCGCGTGTATTTCGGGAAGGAACTTCAGCAGCTTCGCCCCATCGAATCGGCCTACCTGGCAGCTCTGACACCCAACCCGCACGTGCTCGCGCGGCGGTTTCGCGATGGTCACGTGGACGATGGTTGGCTGCAAAGACTCCATGATTTGCTCGCCATGATGAAACGTAGCGGTCGCTTGTCGGCCGAGGAGTTTGCCGCGGCCCGCGGAAGCAAGCCGGCGTTGCGCAGGATTGACAAGGAGTTCGCGGTACGGCCGGCGCCCTAGTGCTACTCTTGTCGCCATGAGCTTCTTGCGAAGTGTTGCCCTGGGCCTGGCAGCCGTGCTGGTCCCGTCGCTGGCGGCAGGCTCGCTGGTCCAGGCTCTGGACCTTGCTGAGTTGACCGCCCGGGCCGACCGCATTGTCGTAGCGCAAGTCGTATCGGCCAAAAGCGATTGGGATGCTTCCGGCCGCAACATTCACACGCGCATCGAAATCAAGGTCGAGGAAACCTGGAAGGGCTCCAGCGCGGCTGGCGAGCACATCGTCATCGTGCAGCCAGGTGGATCGGTGGGCGATATCGAGATGCGCGTCCAGGGCATGCCCAGCTTCGCTCCCGGCGAGAAGGCGGTGCTGTTTCTCGCCGGCCAGGGCGCGGTCCGCGTGGTGGGAATGAGTCAGGGCAAGCGCCCCTTGCGTTGGGATGCCACGGCCAAGCGCTGGGTGGCTGAATCCGCCGAGCATTCTGCGGTCGTGCGCCGCGATTCACGGGGCCGGCTGCAGCCGGCGATGCCTGAGCCCGCCATGACGCTGGATGAACTTCGCCAGCGCGTCCGCGCGATGATCGGGCCGTAGGAAACGCAGGTTCCCGTGAAGACTCCAGTCAATCTGTTGATGACCGTCGTGGTGGCAGGCCTCGCGTCTTCTCCCATTCCTGCCGTGGCCTACGTCCGCACGACGACCGAGTCCGGCGTACCAACTGCCTGGAAAACCCCCTGCGTGACCATGGAGTTCTCCTTGGGTTCCCCTCCGCCCGAGCTGGATGCTGACGGATACCTCACTGCAGCCCAAGCAGCGGGCGCGGCCTGGAGTCAAGCCACGGTCGATGGTGTCGATCGATGCACCAACGTGATCTTCACCGTGACAGAGAACCAGGATTTCGCCGGCCCGGTGGGCCTGGACTATCACAATCGCTTGATCTTCCGCCAAGGCACGTGGTGCAGCGATCCCCTACCCAAGGATGGCTCTTGCTATGACCCGAGTGCCTTGGCCCTCACTTCTGTCTTCCAACTCCAGACCACCGGCGAGATCCTGGACGCCGACGTGGAGGTGAATGCTGCCGACTTCACGTGGGGCGACTACCTGGCCCATCCGGAGCAGTTCGCGTCCAACACCCACGACTTCCAGGGCGCACTTACTCATGAGTTCGGGCATGTCATCGGGCTCGCTCACACCTGTTTCAGCCCCGGCAATACCTTTGCGGACGACACGCCGATTCCGCGGCCCGTGGACAACAATGGCAACCCTGTGCCCGATTGCGGCCCAGACAACCCGCCCTCCATCACGCAGTCTACCATGTACGTTTCGGTTGCCACGCCCAGTGCAGAAGTTGGACTGCGCAGCTTGTCGCCCGACGACATGCTGGCCGCATGTGACATCTATCCCTTCACGCCCAACTTCGTGTGCCTGCCTCCGACGCACCCCTCAACAGGGGGGGGCTGCTCCTACGCGGCGCGATCGGGACACGGCCCTATTGCCTGCGCGCTGGTGCTCCTCGCGATGGCAACGGTGTTCCGGCGTCGGCGCCAGCCGCCTGGCGTGCCAGTCGGAATTCCACCGGAGCCGGCTGCCCCACAGCGCGCACGGCCGGGATGACCTGTGGCGCATGGTCATTGGCCTGAGCGGCCAAGACGTAGTCGCCCACGGGCAGACGAATGAAGAACTGGCCTTGCGGGTCGGATGTGACCCGGATTGCCGGTCGCGCCGGTTTGCCGGCCGCACGCGCCTCCACCTGAGCGCCCTGCAGAGCCTGGCCGTCCTGCTCCAAGACGCGGCCGGAAAGCAAAACCCCGGTTGACACGACGAGGTCGCCGAGATCTCGGACATCGCCGGGCGCCAGCAAGAGTGGCTCGCGTCGCAGGGGCAATCTGTCGGTCGGTGAGACTTCAAGCCGCGAGCGTCCAGGAGCCAATCCCCTCACCTCGAAGCGCCCCTGCGCATCGGAAAACGACGTGCGAATGCTCCCCTGACGCGCCACCGATCCCGGCGGCAGTTCGGCTGCCTCGGCCGCCGTGGGCAAGGCGCCCGGGATGACAATCATCTCGTCATGGCCGCCGACCAGCCCGACCACGGACACGGGCACACCCTTGAGCGGAATGCTGTCCTGATCGAGCACACGGCCCGAGACCAGGGCCGCCCGCGCGAGTCTGGGCGCGACCTGGACCCTGCTCCCGGCGCTGAGCAAGATCTCTGGCGCATCCAACAGAATGTGACCTTCCAGCCGCGCCAAGATCTGGTAGCGACCAGGCCGAATCGGCCCGACGGTAAACTTGCCTTCTTCGTCCGATTGGCAGGTCACGGGCAAGTCATCGGATGGCATGGTCAGCACGTCCACGGTGGCCCCAGGAAGGTTCCGGCCCACGTCGTCGCGCACGCGGCCCTCCACGAAGGCGCCCGGCCCCAACAGCAGCCGGACTGGTGCCAGATGGCCGGTACTTGCTTCGATCACGTCACTGGCAGTGGCCGACACCAGCTTGCCGTGCGTGGCGCGAAACGCGAACCGGCCCAGGCCCAGACCCGCGAACGAAAAGACGCCGTGTGCGTCTGCCACCGTCTCGCGCGGCCAGCGCACCCCTGGCCCGCCCAGCACCACCAGCGCCCCGGGTTCGGCTCGAGTCGGGCTGCTGAGCACGAGGCCGCCCAGGCTGCGCCCCTCCCCTTCGAGCGCCAGCACGAGAGATCCAGAATCCGGAACGGTTCGGTCGATTTCCAGCGTGCCGAAGCCGGCTGCCTCGGCAAGCAGCGTCCAGATCCCCGGCCGCAGGTGCGCCAACACGAAGCGACCGTCCTGATCCGAGCGCGCTTGAACCACCAACCCGTCGCGCTTGAGCTTGGGCCAAGCGATGACCAGGGCATCCGGCAGGGGCGTGCCGCGGCTATCCTCCACCACTCCGATCAGGTCGACCGGTGGGTCCAGTTTTCTCTTCGCCGCCACTCCTGCATCGACCGCCGCATCGCGTATTGGCTTCGGTTTTCGGCAAGCGAGCCCGCTCGCGGCCAAAAAAAGGAGTACCGCCATAGCGAAGATGGCACGACACCTTTGTTTGTGAGTGCTTGCGGCGCGCATCAGTCAGTGCTAATGGTACGCCCTCTCGGAGAAACCATGCCTGCGCAGTGTGCAATTTGTGGCAAACAGAGGCGAGTGGCCAACAACGTCAGTCACTCGAACATCAAGACCAAGAGCCAGCAACGGCCGAACCTGCAGAACGTGCACATCACGGTCGGCGGCTCGCGAAAGCGCGTGCGCGTTTGCACCCGCTGCATCCGCTCCGGTTTCGTGGGGAAGGCGCCGTAGCGTCGATTTGCGCCGCATTCTACGATTGACTTCAGGCCGCCACAGCCACGGCATCAATCTCGACCTGAGCGCCCCGAGGCAACGCTGCCACCTGTACCGTGGCTCGCGCGGGCGGCGTACTTGCGAAATACGCGGCGTACGCTTCGTTCACGGCAGCGAAGTTCGCGAGGTCAGTGAGATAGATGGTCGTTTTGACCACGGCGTCCATAGACACGCCTGCAGCCTCGAGCACGGCCGCCAGGTTTTGCATCGCGCGGTGGGTTTCTTGTCCCACGTCGCCGCCTCCCACCAACTCGCCGGTTTCCGGGTCGAGTGGAATCTGGCCGGAACAGTAGATGGTGCGACCGGCCGACGCGATGACCGCCTGGGAATACGGACCAATTGCGCGTGGGGCCGACGAGGTGGCAACGACATCTCGGATCATGGTCCAATGATAGCAAGGCAACTGGACCGAGCACATTTTCACGGATGCCGTGTTGCCAAGCGGATGCTGGCGGCGGTACCTTTGCCAGGTGAAATCTGGAATGTGTCCGCGGCGCCGGAATGCCGAACCCGAGACAGCAGCATCCCTGATGTCCGCCGTGGTGGCCAATATCGGCGGCGAGCACCGGGCGCGCGAGCACCGCATCTTCGCCGCGTACGAGCAGGCCGTGGGCGGTCCCCTGCGCAAGCACACCAGGGCCGAGCGTCTTCACGACGGAACCCTCTTCGTGCGCGTGTCGAGTTCCGCGCTGGCCCACCAGATCACCCTGCTCAAGCGTGAAATCCTGACCCGCATGCAGCTGCTGCTGGATCCCGGAAGCGTGACCGACCTACGCACGCGCGTCGGCCCGCTGGATGCGCGCCTTTGATCTGAGCATCTTCAGACGTCGCGGGTGGCTGAGATTCTGCGGTTGCGCTCGTCCAGAAACTTGAGCTGCCGGTACAGGGTTTCGACCAGCGACATGCGCGCACCGGCTTGCTGACCAGCGCGCAGAGGGTTGCCGTAGATAGCCTCCACCTCCATGGGTCGGTGGTCGTCGAAATCGACCTTCAGACTGGCTCGGTAGGGCGCCATCGCCACCGTCATGTCGATCATCTTCTGCACGAAGCTATCGTGGATGTGTCGGCCGCACGACCGCGCCCCGGCCACCACCTCGCGCATGATGTCCTCGGCCAGCGCGCGCGTGTGCGGGTCGGCCATCAGCGCCCGTGTGTCCGCGTCCAGCACCACCGACAGGCCGCTTATCGGCACGTTCCACACCAGCTTCTGCCAGCGCGCCAGCAGTAAATCCTCCAGCAAATCGACCTCGATGCCCGCAGTCGCGAAGTCCTGGGCGATGGCGCGCATGCAGTCGCCGACGCCTGCCGCCGCGCCGTCGCTCGAGTATTGCGCGAAGCGAACCGCGCCGTAGTCGGAATGGCGGATGTGGCCGGGGCCTACCTTGTTGGAACAGAGGAAGCACAGACCCGCCACCACGATATGGCCGGGCGCGGCCCGCGCCGCCTCTTCCTCGCCGCCCAGCCCATTTTGCATCAGCAACACCACCCCGTCGTCCGCCAGCACCGGCGGCAGCAGCGACGGCAGCAAATGATTCTGCGTGGCCTTCAACGCCACGGCCACCACATCGCAGCGAGGCATGTCGCGCACGTCTCGGTAGGCATGTACCCGGGGCAGGACGAAATCACCGTCCTTCGAATCCACGACCAGCCCGTGCTGGCGCACGTGCTCGAAATCGCTGTGCAGAAGGAAACGGACATCGCAACCGGCCCGGCACAGACGCGCGCCGTAGAACCCGCCGAGCGCGCCCGTGCCCAAGACTGCGTATCGTTGCGCCTGTGGCATAGCCTCTCCCCTATCACTGATTTGACCTGGCGTGTTTGGGAAGCATCTCCTGCATGAGCAGGCCCGAACGGGCGACGGAGTTGAGATCGTCGCGCAGCTCGGGTGGAATGGGGCAGGTAGATCCCGACCTGTGGCGAGGTAGAGTGCCAGGCCTTCACTTCGCCGGCACGGTCACGGTCGCGCGCAAGCGGATGTCGCGGGAGGAACTGGCAGCCCGGATTTCGTAGACGCCGGGAGCGACTTGCCACCCCCCCGGTTCGGGGCCCTCCGCAACAAAGGTGGCAAAAGCGCGCACCGGAAGTCTCAGCGTGACCTCGCGCTCTTCGCCTGCGGCGAGGTTGACCTTGGCGAAAGCGCGCAGCTCTTGCTCGGGCCGCAAAACGCCCGCGGCGGCTGCGTGGACGTAGATCTGCACGACCTCGGCGCCCCGACGCGTGCCGGTGTTCTTCACCTTGAGGCGCGCGCTGACCCCGAGCTTGGCATCCCAGTCCGTCACCGCCAGGTCGCGGAAGGCGAAGGTGGTATAGGAAAGGCCGTAGCCAAAGGGAAACAGCGGCTCGATCTTGCGCGTGTCGTACCAGCGGTAGCCGACCAGGATGCCTTCCTGGTAGGCGACCTTGCCGCCCTTGCCCGGAAAATTGCCGAAAGCGGGTTCGTCCTCAAGGCGTTTGGGGAAGCTCACGGGCAGCTTGCCCGACGGGCTCACGTCGCCGAAGAGCACGTCGGTAAACGCCGTGCCGGCCTCTTGCCCGGGAAACCAGCCGTGCAACACGGCGCGCACCTGGTCGAGCCAGGGCATGGCGATCGCCGCGCCTGATGTCGTGATGACCACGATCTTGGGATTCACGGCAGCGGCGGCGCGTACGATCTCGTCCTGCCGACCGGGCAGCGACAGCGACGCGCGGTCGGCGCCCTCGGTCTCGTCTCCCATCCCGTCGCCGACAGCGGCAATCACGACGTCCGCTCCGCGCGCGACCTCGGCCACGCGCCGGATCGGATCCTTGTCCGCCCTCTGCCACAGCAGCTCGACCGACGCGCCGACGATGCCCTCGAAGTATTCCAGGCACAGGTCGTAGGCCTTGCCACCGGTGAGTTCCATCTGTGCCGTCTTGAGCGTCGGGGGATGGTCGCCCCAGTCGTCGACGACCAGCTTGCCGTCGAGGGTGAGGCGCGAGCCATCGTCGGAGCGCAGCCCAAGCACGTACAGGCCGGACTTGGGTGGCGTGAGCTTGCCGGTCCAGCGCACGGAGAATCCATCCTCGGGCAGGCCCGGGGCCGGAGCGGCGAGCTCCCAGTGGAAGTTCACCGTGGCATCCACGCGCACCAGCTTGGGCGCGCCCTTGCGCTCGGTACCCACGAAGTACTCGCCGAGCAGTCCCTGCCCTGTGTGTCCCGCCGGCGGTTCGAGCACCGACGCAGGGATCGGCTCCAGTCCGTCTGGGGTGATGTCGCCGGGAGCGAAGTCGACACGCACTTTGCTGCCCAGGGCTTCGCGGAGTGCATCCACAAGCGAAACCTTGTTCGTGGCCATGACGTGGGCGCTGCCCCCGCCGCCGTCCACCATCCCACCACGCGGGCCCACCACCGCGATCCGCCGCAGCTTGGCCCGGTCGAGCGGCAACATGTCTTCGTCGTTCTTGAGCAGCACGAAGCCCGAGCGCGCGGCCTCGCGATTGAGGGCGCGGTGCTCGAGAGTGTCGATGGCCTCGGGACGAGCGCCGGCGTCCTCGTCCAGGTGCAAAACGGCGATGGCGCGCAGCTGCCGGCGGACCATCTCGTCGAGAAGGGCGGGCTCGATCTGCTTCTTGTCGAGGGTGCGGCGAATGGCGGCCGGCGCGTATTGCTCGGCCTTCGGCATTTCAAGGTCCAGCCCCGCGCGCATGGCCGGCGTCCCACTGTGGGTCGCGCCCCAGTCGGACATGACCAGGCCGCAGAAGCCCCAGTCTTGCCTGAGGATCTGCTCGATCAACCCCGGGTTCTCGCAGGCGTAGACGCCATTCAGGCGATTGTAGGCGCACATCACGGCCCATACGCCACCCTCCTTGACGGCGGCTTCGAAGGCGGGCAAGTAGATCTCGCGCAGGGCGCGCGCGTCGACCTCGGCGCTGATCGACATGCGCTCGGTCTCTTGGTTGTTGGCGGCGAAGTGTTTGACCGTGGCCAGCACGCCCTGGCTCTGCACGCCCTTGATGTAGGCAACGGCCGTGCGGCCGGCCAGCTCTGGATCTTCGCCGTAGTACTCGAAGTTGCGGCCACAAAGCGCCGTGCGCACGATGTTCACGGCCGGGCCGAGAAGGACGTTCTTGCCGTGCCCCTTGGCCTCACGGGCAATGGCCGCGCCCACGCGCTCGACCAGCGCGGGATCGAAGGTCGCAGCCAATAGCTCGCCCGCGGGAAACGCAGTGGCCTGGCCCACTCGCACGCCCACCGGGCCATCGGTCATGCGCAAGGACGGGACGTGCAGCCGGGGAACGCCGACCGTGTCGAACCCGGTGCCGGCAACCAGCGCGACCTTCTCGTCGAGCGTCATGGCGGCAAGCCAAGCCTCGACCTGCCGATCGGTCGGGGAGTTGCACACCGGCCGCTGGCGGGGGGCCGTCAACATGGCGGACGCCGGAACAACGGCCGGCGCGCCGCGATCTGCGGGCGGACTCACCGCGCAGCTGAGGGCGAGAGTCGTAGCCGCGAGCATGGCGCGGCAGCCGGCAACAGGTGTTGATTTGAAAAAGACAGTGGGCATGGTTCGATCTCCTTGCAGGACGGGCAGCATGAAGGGCATTGTATCCGCGCTACAAGGCGCTACGGTTTTTCGATACGCGGTCCCAGCGCCGCACGCAGGGCGGCGACAAATTCCTCTAGCGTTGGCACTGGATCGCGACCCTCGTTCACGGCCCGCTCGATCACGCGGACGGCGGCGCTGCCTACGACCACGCCGTCGGCAAAGCCGGCCACGGCGCAAGCGTCGGCCGGCGTGGCAATCCCGAATCCCACGGCGACCGGCAGGCGACCGTCTGAAAGTTCGCGCACCTGTCGCACGCGTGCGGAAGTTTCGTCCAGGTTGGGCAGTTGACTGCCCGTGATGCCGGTCAGCGAGACGCAGTACAGAAAGCCGCCCGCCACCGCCACGGCGGCCTTCACCCGATCCGGCGTGGAGGTGGGTGCGATGAGCGGAACCAAGTCCAGGCCCTGCTGGCCAAGCGCCTGGGCCAACTCGGGATCTTCATCGGCTGGCCAGTCCACGCACAACACGCCGTCAGCGCCAGCCTGCTTGGCTTGGCCGGCGAATTTCGCTGTGCCGCGCACGAAGATCGGGTTGGCGTAGCCAAAGAGCACGACTGCAACGTCCGGGTTGGCAACGCGCACGGCCCGGCACAGGTCGAGCGCGGCGCGCATACCACCGCCCGTAGCCAGCGCTCTGCGCATGGCCGCCTGAATGGCCGGTCCGTCGGCAGACGGATCGCTCCACGGCACGCCCAATTCGAGAATATCCGCGCCGGCTCGCGCCGCCGCCAGCAAGAGGCGACGGCTGGTATCGAAATCGGGGTCGCAGCCGGTCAGGTAGAGAACCAGTGCCTTGCGACCTTGCGACCGAGCCCTGGCAAACGCGCCGGCTATCCGCGAGATGGACGGCGCTGGCGCGTTCGTCATGACGATACCTCCGCGCCGAAGTGCTTGGCGATGGTGCCCATGTCCTTGTCACCGCGGCCCGAGATGTTGATGATGACGCTTGCCCCGTCGGGAAGTTGCTCGGCCACGCGCGGCAGTCCTGCCACCGCGTGCGCGCTCTCCAGCGCCGGGATGATGCCCTCGCAACGGGCCAACAAGCGACACGCGTCCAGCGCCTCCTGGTCCGTGGCCGCCATGTACTGCGCGCGTCCCGAGTCGCGCAGGTAGCTATGCTCGGGCCCGACGCCAGGATAGTCGAGGCCAGCCGAGATGGAGTGAGCCTCGGCTATCTGGCCGTCGTCGTCGCACAGCACATAGGAGCGCGCACCGTGCAGGACGCCCGGCCGGCCCTTGCCGAGGGTGGCCGCGTGGTGGTTGGTGTCGACTCCCTCGCCCGCTGCTTCGACGCCAAAGAGCCGCACCTCGGGATCGTCGAGAAATCCACGGAACAGGCCCATGGCGTTGGAGCCGCCGCCCACGCAGGCCAGACACGCGTCGGGAAGTCGGCCCGTGGCAGCCTGGATCTGGGCGCGCGCCTCTTGCCCGATCACCGACTGCAATTCACCCACCATGGTCGGATAGGGATGCGGGCCGGCCACGGTTCCCAGCACGTAGTGCGTCGTTCCCACATTCGTCACCCAGTCGCGCATGGCTTCGTTCATCGCGTCCTTCAGCGTCGCGGTGCCGTCCTTGACCGAGTGGACCTTGGCCCCCAGCAGGTGCATGCGAAACACGTTGAGCGACTGGCGTTCGACATCGACCGCACCCATGTAGATCTCGCACGGCAACCCGAACAGGGCGCACACCGTGGCCGTGGCCACGCCGTGCTGGCCGGCCCCGGTCTCGGCGATGATGCGCTTCTTGCCCAAGCGCTGGGCCAGCAGGATCTGGCCCACGCAGTTGTTCAACTTGTGCGAGCCGGTGTGGCAGAGATCCTCGCGCTTGAGGAACACGCGCAGGCGGCACCCCTGGGCCACGTGGTCGGCCAGCCGCGCCGCCTCGGTCAGGGGCGTGGGCCGACCGACATACTCGCGCAGCAACCGGTCCAGTTCGGCCCGGAAGGTCGGCTCGCGCGAAAAGTGCTCCCATGCGGCCGTCAGCTCTTCGAGAGCAGGCATCAGGGTCTCGGAGACGTAGCGACCTCCGTAGGGACCAAATCGTCCAGGGACTTGGGGAACGGTGGACATCTGAGTGGCGCCACTATATGCCTTGGCGTACTCCGCGATTCAATCAACCGCTCGCGCACCATGTCGACGAAACAAGACAACAGCACGACCTTCGACCCCAGCCGGCGGCGGCTCTGTCCGGACGGCTCCTGCATCGGTCTCATAGGCACTGACGGGAAGTGCGCGGTCTGCGGCACGCTCGGCTCTGGCGGAACCGGAGTGACGGCCGCAAGCTCGCCGGCTTTACCAACACCGCCGCCGGAGAGCGATGCTCGGACTGAAGAGGCGCCCGCATCTGATGCCGCAGAAGCCTTCGACCCCAAACGCCGGCTCTGTCCCGACGAAGCGTGCATCGGTGTGATCGGTAGCAACAACAGGTGCAGCATCTGCGGCCGGCAAGGCTGACGGCGAAAGAAACCTAGGCGACCAGCACGATCGAGCCAGTCGTCGCGCGTGCCTCCAAGGCAGCATGGGCGGAAGCGGCTTCGCGCAACGGGAACTGCCGCGGCGGCTGGATGCGCACGGCTCCCGTGCGCACGACCTGGAACAGATCGCCTGCCATTCGGCGCAGGGCCTCCGGGGTGGCAGCATAGGTACCCAGCGTCGGCCGGGTCAAATAGAGCGATCCCTTGGCGCTCAAGACGCCAAGGTCGAAAGGCGGAACCACGCCGGAGGACTGGCCGAACATGACCAAGAGTCCGCGCGGCTGCAGACAATCCAGCGATCCGGCAAAGGTGTCTTTGCCCACGCCGTCGTAGACCACCCGCACCCCGCGTCTCCCCGTGATCTCGCGTACCCGCTCGACGAAATTCTCGCGCGTGTACACGATGGCATGGTCACAGCCATGGGCGCGTGCCAGCGCCGCCTTCTCGTCGCTGCCCACCGTGCCGATCACCGTGGCCCCCAAGTGCTTGGCCCACTGGCAGGCGATCTGCCCCACCCCGCCGGCCGCGGCGTGCACCAGGATGGTGTCGCCAGGCTCGAGGTGAGTGGTCTGCAACAGCAGATACTGCGCGGTGAGGCCCTTCAGCATGATGCAGGCAGCGGTGCGATGGTCTATGTCGTCGGGCAAGTGCACCAGGCGATCGGCTGGCACCACGCGCGCTTCGGCGTACGCCCCCACGGGCCCCGTGCCACAGGCCACACGATCACCCGGCCGGAAATCGGCGACCCCAGCGCCGACTGCCTCCACCACACCCGCGGCTTCGCTGCCCAGCCCGCTGGGAAGCGGCAGTTTGTACACGCCCCGACGGTGATAGACGTCGACAAAGTTCACGCCCACATAGTGATGGCGAACCAGGGCCTCGCCAGGACCCGGTGCGGCCAGCATCACCTCTTCCCATGCCATCACCTGTGGGCCGCCCGTGTCGTGGATGCGAATGGCCTTGGTCATGAAACAAAATCTAGCATCGGTGTGCGTCCTAGGCACGAGTGGTAGAACTGCGCCATGGGCTCCCTGTTTCTCGACGCCTGCCACGGCGAATCCACTCCACGACCGCCGCTCTGGTTGATGCGCCAGGCCGGCCGCTACCTGCCCGAGTACCGCGAGGTGCGCAGCCACGTCACCTTCCTCGAACTGTGCAAGACGCCGCGCTTGGCTGCCGAGGTGACCCTGCAGCCTATCCGGCGCTTCGCCTTCGATGCGGCGATCGTATTCTCCGACCTTCTCATTCCCCTGGAAGCCATGGGCCAGACGGTCAGCTTCACCGAGGAGGGTCCCACCCTCGCGCCGCCGGTGCGAACTGCGGCCGACCTGGCCCGGCTGGCGCCCTTCGATCCCTGGGAACGCACGCCGTTCGTGCTTGAGGCCATCCGGCTGTTGCGCCCGCAACTGGGCGAGACGCCGCTCATCGGCTTTGCGGGCGCGCCTTTCACCATCGCGACTTACGCCATCGAGGGCAAGACCTCGCGGCGCTTCGTGGAGACCAAGAAACTTTTCTGCCGCGAGCCCGAGACCGCCCATCGGCTGCTTGAATCGATCGAGGCTGCGACCCGCGCCTATCTTCTGGCGCAGGTGGCGGCAGGCGCGCAGGCCATCCAGATCTTCGACTCGTGGCTGGGCGTGGTTTCGCCCGAGGAATGGGACGAGTTCGTGGCTGAGCCCACCGCGAAACTTGTCGCCGCTGTGAAGGCGACCGGCGTGCCCGTCATCTACTTCCCCAATGGAGCAACGACGATTCTGGACCGCGTCGCGCGCGTGGGCGCCGATGTCTACGGGATTGACTGGCGCCTGCCACTCGACGAGGCGCGGGCGCGGCTGGCAGCAGGCGGCGCGGAGCGGGCGGCCGTGCAAGGGAACCTGGACCCGGCGATTCTGCTGGGCCCGGTCGAGCGGATCCGACGCCAGGCCGCAGAGGTGATCCTCCGCGGGGCTGGTCGCGGTCACGTCTTCAATCTCGGGCACGGCATCTATCCGGAAACTCCTGTCGAGAACGTGGAAGCCCTGGTCCGCGCCGTACGGGGCGAATAGCCGCGCAGGACCAAATCGTGCTTGCCGTCGTCGCGCTCAACATGGGAGGCCCGGATTCGCCGGCGGCGGTCGAGCCGTTCTTGCGCCACCTGTTCGCCGATCCCGACATCATCCAGATGGGCTGGGCGCGACCTGCGCAGCCGCTCTTGGCGCGGCTGATCGCCCGGCGCCGGGCGCCATTGTCGCGGGCCGCGTACGCACAGATCGGCGGGCGATCACCCATCCGCGAAGAATCAACCGCCCAGGTGCAAGCGGTGGTTGCGGCCATGGCCGCATCTGGCGTCGTGGCCAAGCCGTACTTGGCCATGAGCTACTGGCACCCTCTTCCCACGGAGACCGCAGCGGCCATGCGTCGCACCGGGATCACGCGGGCTCTGCTCCTGCCGCTTTATCCCCATCGATCGAGAACGACCAGCGGATCGGCATTTCGCACCATCGAGGCCGCGCTGGCGGACAAGCGCATCATCACCGCACGCATCGAGGGATACGCAACTGCTCCGGGCTACATCGCTGCCCTGTGCGACCGTATCAGTGAAGCCTCGGCGCAACTGCCAGAGTCGGAACGTGCGGCGGCCCCGGTATTGTTTTCCGCGCACGGCCTTCCCGAATCCTATGTTCGCCGGGGCGATCCCTATCTTGACGAGGTCCGCTCGACAGTGGCTGCGGTCACTCGGCGGCTCGCTCTGGAGAGTCGGTCGCACCTCGCGTTCCAAAGCCTTGTGGGCCGGCAGCGCTGGCTGGCACCCACCACCGAAGAGGCGCTCGACTCCTTGGCGGCTGCGGGCCATCGGGCCGTGGTCGTGGTTCCGGTCTCTTTCACCGGCGAGCATCTCGAGACGCTACAGGAGATCGACATCCTGTACCGCGAACGGGCCGCGACGCGAGGGATCACCAGCTTTGCCCGCGCGCGAGTCGTGGGCTGCCATCCCGCCTTCATCTCGGAGCTGGCGGGATTGCTGATCTCCGCCGCGCGCGCTCACAACTGGGTCTGAACTTGTTCCTCGCTCCATCCGCCCCCGAGGGTGGGAAGGGTACCACTACTTCTGGGCGAAGCAGCGTGGGTCGGCGGCGCTGCCCGGAAAACGGAAGAAGGTGAAGATGCCCGCGTCGGCGCCCGCCACCAGAAGGTGTGCATCCTTGCCCTTGGCGCAGGCGCGGCTGCTGTTGAACTCCAGATCAGCGAGGCCAATGCCGAAGAACTCCGTGCTGCCGGTCGGGTTGCTGTCGTCCACGACGGCGATCGGCGTCGTGCCGTCGCCATTCAGCCGGTAAACAAGCACTTGCCCGGCTTTCTGTGTGTTGCCCACGTTGGCTTGCAGGGCCGTGATGACGAGTTCCTTGACCCCGTCGCCATCGACGTCAACCAGAGCCACCCGCTGTCCGAACTCCGAACCGGTGTCGGGTTGGGGTTGCCCGGTCTTTGGGTCGAGCTGGGGTTTCCCCGACACGGGATCGAGGACGACCTTGCTAAACACCTTGGCCGGCGTGCTGCCATCGAAGGGGCTGTAGAAAAGGTAAGCTTGATTGGGCGGAGCGCCCACCACCAATTCGGCCAGGCCATCCCCGTTCATGTCAGGCACCGCAACCAGCGCCGTGCCGAACCCGCCGACCGAGGGATTGCCGACCGGGGCAGGCACCCCGATGGGCGAGCCGACGCAGACCAGCTCGGCTGCGACCGGATCGTACTGCAAGATGAACACCTGCCCGACCCCGCCCTTGACTGGCAATCCGACGGCGATTTGCTGGTTGCCGCTCGACAAGAAATTCGCGACCGCGAGCGACCGGTGCAGGTCAGGCGGCGTTTGCAGGTTGCCCGTGCAGGTGGTCGAGGCCAACAAGCCGGCCGTGACGTTCAGCACGGAAACGCCGTTGTCGGACACGACGACTGCCTCATCGCTTGCTGTCTGGGTGACCTGCCCACGCGCAACCGCCAATCCGAAGTGGCCTTGCGGCTGTGTGAAAAACGCGCCGCCAGTGATCGCCCCGTCTTGCCAGATGTGGGCGCTCTCGAAGTCCACCTTGCCGCTGGCATCCGCAACCAGATTGAGAAAACCGACGCGACCGTTGGGCGTCCCCTGTCCTTGTGTGCCGTAGACGTCCGGCATGCCGAGAACGACGGTGCCCGCCGCGCCGGGACCGCTCAGCCATGCCGCACTGGAGATGCCGCCCTGCCCAGGAGACAGGCCCAGGGTGGAGAGATCGTCGCTCTCCGCGGTCTGAACCTGGGGGTTGCCGTCGCCGTCGAAATCCGCCACGGCCAGGGCTTGCATATCGGTGCTGGCGAAAAGCAGACGCGCCGCCACCTTGGGCTTGTCTGCGGGCGGAGCCAGGGACAAGAGCGTGCGGCCGACGTTCGATCCGAAATTATCGGGCGCGCCGATGTACTGCACAGGGGCCCGGTCGAGCGTGGACCGAAAGTCCAGGGGATTGCAACCGACCGCAAGCGCCAATGCCGAGAAGGCAAGCATCGTCCGTCGCATGTTAGAACCTCCCCGCAGCGGCGAGCCCAGCGCCGTCCGGCAATCCGAAGGGTACAAGGCTGAGTCGCTTCGGCTCGGGCCCAGCCAAGTTGACGTTCTTAACCGTGGCGGTGCTGGGCGGTCCCGATTCGAGGAAATTCCACAGCGACAGAAGCCCGGTGACCACCCCCACCCCCAACGCCACATCGGCGCCGACGTAGTACCACTCGCCGGTGCGCTTGCGCGAATCCTTGTTGTTGATGAGTTTGGCGGGGTTCGCGATGTCATTGTTGATCTGGTCCTTGATGTCCAGGCCCTTCACGCCAAGGTAGATGCCGGTGCCGAACGAAAGGGCCGAGAGCACGGCGTAGGTCCAAGCCTTTGTCCTGGGCGGCTTGGGCGAGAACTGCATATCCAGGGTCGTTTCATCCGCACGGTTGGCCACCAGATTGCCGGCGTACGGCTCCGTCCCTTCCTTCTGAACCGCGAGATGATGTTCGCCGGGCTTGAGCTGATGCTCGCAGGGCATGGTGCAGGCGAGGGCTCCGTCCACCATGAGTCGCGCACCTTGGCTCTGCGGACCGCCGGCCCTGAGCACGGCGTAGTCCACCTTGTCCAAGTTAATCGTGTGCGTGGTCGCGGTTCCTGGGGCGACGGTTATTTCCTGCTGGCTCGTCTGGTAGCCAGGCCTCGCCACCCACAGGACGTGCTTGCCCGGCTTCAGGTGTCCCGTGTACGGCGTCTTGCCGATGGCGCCGATGTCCTGACGATCAATGAACACGTCAGCGCCCGGCACGTTGGCGATAACCTCGATCCACCCCAGGAAGTTCTGTTCCGATAACGCGATGTAGATCTCCACCACTTTGTCGGTGCGTGGTGTAATTTCTCGTTCTTCCGACTTGAAACCCTGGGCTTCGAAGATCAGCTTCACCGGCTTCGGCTCCAGCGAGCCCTGCCACGGGGTGGTGGCGAACGTCCCCTTGGACTTGTCATCGAGGAAGATGCTGGCGCCGGTCGGCTTGGACTCGATGATCACCAAACCCTTGGTGGCGATGGTGGGCAGCACCGCCGCGGGCGCGGGTGCTTTGTCGGTCTTCTTCGCCGCCGGGGGTGGCGGCGCTAGCAGCGCCTTCAGGCTGTCGATGCGTGTCTTGACATCGGCGGCATCGCGGGCTTGCGGATCCTTGTCGAGGTAGCGCTGGAACAAGTCAACCGCGCGGTCCAGCTTCTTCGCCTTCTCGAACGCCACCGCAGCGTTGAAGAGGAACGAACTGAACGGCTTCTTGTCGTAGGCCGACATGAACTTCTCCGCAGCGTCGTCCCACTGCTCCTTCAGGTAAAGCGTCTGGGCTTCCTCGAATTGGGCCTTGGCTGCCTGCAGATCGGCGTCGCCTGCAGCCTGTTCCTGTGCCCGCGCCACGGGTTCCGGAGCACCCGCCACAGCACCCAGGCAGAAGGCCATGGATAGGGCTAGTTTCAGCAAGCGTTTCATGATCATCCATGATTGCGCCATTCGCCATGGACGATCAAGATCGAAGGGAAATATCGCGCTCGTCCGATTGGGGCCGGGGCTTGTTAACCCGCAAGTCTCCTCTCCATTATGCGTGCGCTCCGCGCGGGCTGTGGTCAAATAGCCGTCGCACATGCCCCGCTCTGCCCCCACTGACATCGCGCGACGAAAGGCCGACCACCTGCACATCGCAGCTTCAGGCGCGGGTCGCTTCGCGCGCTCGACTCTGCTGGAATGCGTGCATCTCGTGCACGCCGCGCTGCCCGAGTTGGCTCTCGACGAGATCGATCTCTCGACCACCTTGCTCGGCCGCCGGCTGGCTGCCCCGCTCATGATCGCGGGTATGACCGGCGGTACCAAGCAAGGCGCGACCATCAACCGGATGCTGGCCGCCACCGCCGAGAAACTCGGTATCGCGTTCGGGCTGGGCAGCCTGCGCCCCATGCTGGACCGGCCGGCGCTCGCCTCCACCTTTGAGGTGCGCGAGGTCGCGCCCTCGGTCTTTCTCTTCGCCAATCTGGGTCTGGCGCAACTCCGCCAGATCAAAACCGGCGAGGTGGTCGACGCCATGGATCGCGTGGGAGCAGACGCGCTTTGCATTCATCTCAATGCCGGACAGGAACTGGCCCAGCCAGGCGGCGATTGCGACTTCCGCGGTGGCCTCGCCACGATTCGCCGGTTGTGCGCCCAACTGGGGCGGCCCTTGCTGGTCAAGGAAACCGGCTGCGGCATCTCGCCGTCGGCGGCACGCGCCCTGCAAGACGTTGGAGCAGCCGCCATTGACGTGTCCGGCGCAGGCGGCACCTCGTGGATCGCCATCGAGTCCTTGCGCGCGCGCGGCGAGCAAGCGGCGCGCGGCCGCGAGCTGCGTGAATGGGGCATTCCCACCGCGGCTTGCGTGGGCTGGCTGGCTTCATCGGGTCTGCGGGCAGAAATCGTCGCTTCGGGTGGCGTGCGCACCGGCCTCGACGCCGCACGGGCGCTGGCCCTCGGTGCGCGGGTGGTGGCACTGGCCCAGCCGGCACTGATCGCAGCTTGCAAGGGCGGTGAGCAAGGCGCAACCGCCTATCTGTCGGGAGTCATCGACGGCCTGCGCCGGGTCTGTCTGCTTTCGGGCCAGCGCAGCATCGCTGACCTTGCCCGCGCTCCTCGCGTGATCACCGGCGAGCTCGCGTCGTGGCTCGCGCAAAGGCCGGCATGACGGAGGACTCGACCACCGGCTTCGGTTACGGCAAGGTCATCCTGCTGGGCGAGCACGCGGTCGTGTACGGCCAGCCGGCGGTGGCAGCGGGTATGCCGGTTGGCGTGCGCGCCCACGCCAGCGCGGGAACAGGCGAGGTGCGCGCCCCAGCCTGGCAACTCGAGGTGCAAGTGGGCGACGACTCGCCCGTGAGCGCCGCGATCGATCGACTGTGCCAACGACTGGGCGTGGCCGGCCGCAGCCTCGATTTCTGGCTGGAAGCCGAGGTGCCGGCGCGGGCCGGTCTGGGGAGCTCGGCAGCCATGGCGGTGGCGATCGCGCGCGCGGTGGCTGCCCGCACCGGCGCGAGCGATGATGACGTACTGGCCGCCGCGGCCGCAGCCGAAACCGTCTTCCACGAGACGCCCTCGGGAATCGACGCCGCCGTCGCCAGCCGCGGTGGCGTCGGTCGTTTCGACCGGGCCGCAGGCTGGCAGGCCATTCCGGTCAACCGGCCCATCGAGCTGTGCGTGGGCTTGTCAGGGCAGGCGCGGCAGACCAGCGATCTTGTCCGATCGGTGGCGGAGCTAAGCGAGCGCGCGCCCGTCGCGCGCCGTCTCATCGACGCCCTCGGCGATCTCGCACGCGCTGGCATGGAGGCCCTGGCCAACGGCGACACCGAAGCGCTCGGGCATGATCTCAATATGGCGCATGGACTGCTGTCCGGGCTGGGCGTGTCCACCCCCAAGCTGGACGCCATGGTTCGCGAGGCGCGCACAGCCGGCGCTCTGGGCGCCAAGCTGACCGGCGCAGGCGGAGGCGGCGCGGTGATCGCCCTGGCGCCCGATCGCGCCGAAGACGTGCTGAAACGCTGGCGCAGCATGGGCTGCTATGGCTTCCTTACCCTGGTAGGCACATGAGTAGTTCCAATCTTCCTCTTTCGGTCACGGCACGGGCCGGAACCAACATCGCGCTGGTCAAGTACTGGGGCAAACGCGATCCGACCTTGAACCTGCCTGCTGCGGGCAGCCTGTCGCTGACCCTGGCAAATTTCGGTAGCGAGACCGCGGTTCGTTTCGTTGCCGAGGGCGGCGACAATATCACTGTGGACGGTGCGCCCGCACCTCCGCACTTCGCCGAGCGCGTACGCCGCTTCCTCGATCTGGTTCGCCGGGAAGCGCGGATCGCCCTGCCCGCCGAGGTTTCCACCCGCAACAGCGTGCCCACGGCCGCAGGGCTGGCCTCCTCGGCTTCCGGCTTCGCGGCTCTGGCGCTGGCCGTTTCGCGAGCCGCGGGCATGAATTTGGCCCTGCCCGAACTGTCTGCCCTCGCTCGCCGCGGATCGGGTTCAGCCGCGCGTTCGATCTTTGGCGGGTTCGTCGAGATGGCCGCGGGCGAGCGCCGTGACGGCAGCGATGCCTGCGCCACGGGCCTGCTGCCCGCCGCCGCCTGGGACGTGCGGCTGGTGGTGGCCATCACCGCCGAGGGGCCCAAGGCCATCGGATCGACCGAGGCCATGGACTTGACCGCGAGGACTTCGCCCTACTACGCCGGATGGCTGCAAGCGGTGCCGCGCGATCTGGCAGCAGCCCGCGCCGCCGTGCTGGCGCAGGATCTGACGGGACTGGGCCGCGTGGCCGAGCGCAGCGCCGTGCGGATGCACGCCTGTGCCATGGCGGCAGACCCACCTATTCTGTACTGGAACGGCGCTACGCTGGCCGCGATGGAGACCGTGCGGCGCCTGCGCGCTGCTGGAACCGAGGCGTTCTTCACCATCGACGCCGGGCCGCACGTCAAGGTTCTGTGCGCAGCTCGCGACGCCTCGCTGGTGGAGCCCGCGCTGGCAGCGACGCCCGGGGTTCTGCGCACCCTGGTGCTGACGCCTGGACCGGGCGCCCAGATCGTGCGCGAGGAGCGACGATGAGCGGCTCACGCACCACCCTGGTGGGCACGCCAGTGGTCGCGGCCCCCGGCAAGATCTTCCTGGTGGGCGAGTACGCCGTCCTCGACGGCGGCGTGGCCGTGCTGGCCGCGGTGTCACGCCACGCGGTCGCGCAGTACGTGCCCGGGGGCGTCCCACAGTCAGCCGTGGTCGAAGAAGCGGTGAAGCGTTCATTGACCGCGATCGGCGAAGCCTCGGCCGCGTTGCCACCGGGTTCCGTCATGGTGGACACGGACGCCTTCTGCCAGGGCAAGTTCAAGCTGGGGCTTGGCTCTAGTGCTGCCACCGCGGCGGCCACCGTGGGTGCCATGTTCGAGACCGCTGGCCTGTCCATCGAAGGCATGCAACACGAGGTGTTCTCGATCGCCGAAGCGGCCCACCAAGCGGCCCAGGGCGGCGTGGGCTCGGGTGCCGACGTGGCCGCCGCCGTCTATGGCGGCTTCATCAAGTTCGTGCGACCCGCCGAGGGGCCGCCGGTCGTGGAACCGATTGCCGTGCCGGCCAGCTTGCACTTGGTCGTGTTCTGGACAGGAGAGTCCGCTGACACACGCGAGATGGTGCAATCGGTGCAGGCTTACGCCAAGATGGCACCGTCGTCCTACCGCATGCTGATGGGCTCGCTCCGCACCACCGCCGAGCGTTTCGTGAACGAGTTGGCCGCAGGTCGCGCCACCGGCGCCGTGGTGGCCGCGGGCCGCTATGGCCGGCAACTGGCCGAGCTGGGCAAGGCCGCGGGCGCGAAGATCGTCACACCGATCTTCGAGCAGGCGGCTGCCCTGGCCCGTGAATTGGGCGGCGATGCCAAACCGTCAGGAGCTGGCGGTGGCGACGTCGGCGTGGCTTTCTTCGCCACACCCGAGGCTGCCGCGCTGTTCGCGCGCGCGTGCCAGCCCACGCTTTCGGTGCTAGACGTTTCTCTCGCCCGCGCCGGAGTCTATCGCCGCTCAGCGGAAGAACCGCCGGTCGAGGCACGAGATCCCTTTCATGTCGGATAGCAACTCACGCATTCCCGAGTTCCGGCGCCTGTCGCTGGCCGATCGGCGCCGCGAGTTGGCGGTGCATGCGGGCCTGAACAGCGACGACCTGGCGGTGCTGGACACCGGCGGCCTCGCTGCGGCAGACGCGGGCCGCATGATCGAGAATGTCGCGGGTATCTATGCCCTGCCCTTGGGCGTGGCGCTCAATTTCCAGGTCAACCAGCGCGACTATCTGGTTCCCATGGCGGTGGAGGAGCCGTCGGTCGTCGCGGCTGCCTCCTACGCAGCCCGCATGGTGCGCGCGGGTGGCGGTTTCTCTGCCACAGCCGACCCGCCGATCATGATCGCCCAGATCGAACTACGCGATGTCGGCGATCCGCCCGCGGCACGCGCTCGTATCGAGGCCGCCCGTGCCGAGATCCTCGCTCTGGCCAACAGCTCCCAAACCGTTTTGGTCTCTGTCGGTGGTGGCGCCTGCGATCTGCAAGTGCGACACGTCACCGGCTCGACGCAGAGCCGACTGGTGGTTCACCTGCACGTGAACTGTCGCGACGCCATGGGCGCCAACTCGGTCAATACCATGGCCGAAACCGTGGCTCCTCGTCTGGCCGAACTTGCTCGCGGCCGGGTCGGTCTGCGCATTCTCTCCAATCTCGCAGACCGGCGCCTGGTGCGCGTGAGCGCCCGTGTGCCATTTGCGGCGCTGGCTTCCGACAAGGGAAGCGCCAGCGGCGAGCAAGTGGCTGACGGCATCGCCGCAGCCTCGCGTTTCGCCGAGGATGACCCCTATCGCGCGGCCACTCACAACAAGGGCATCATGAACGGCGTGGATGCGGTTGTCATGGCGACCGGCAATGACTGGCGCAGCGTGGAGGCGGGCGCGCACTCCTATGCCGCGCGCGACGGCCGCTATCGGCCGCTCAGCACCTGGAAGGTCGAGGGCGATGCTCTGGTGGGACGGCTGGAGATGCCCATGGCAGTGGGCACGGTCGGCGGAACCTTGCAAGTGCACCCAGGAGCGCGTCTCGCTCTGCGCATCTTGCGCGTCTCTTCTTCCGAGGAACTGGGCATGGTGATCGGCGCCGCCGGCCTGGGACAGAACATGGCCGCCCTGCGCGCGCTGGCCACCGAAGGCATTCAGCGCGGTCACATGAGCCTGCACAGGCGAGCGGTGGGCGCCCCGCCGCCCGAACCGAAGGGAGCGCGGTCGTGATCCGGTCGATCTTGCGCAGCGGACGCCGGCGTTTTGCCGGCAGGGCTGGTGGTGATCCAGACGCTCCCAGCGCGGCCGGTATTCCCCTGCCCTGGTTGGACCCGCCACCCGGACCCTGGCCGGTGGAGCGCGCCTACCGCTACTGCGAGGATTTCGCGCGCGCCCACCACGAAAATTTCCCGGTGGCTTCCCGCTTCGTGCCGTCGGCACTGCGGCCCCACTTGGTCGCGCTCTACGCCTTCGCCCGCGCGGCCGACGACTTTGCCGACGAGCCCCAATACGACGGCCACCGCAGCCAAGCCCTGGATGCGTGGCAAGAGGAACTGCACCGGTGTTTCCACGGCGAGCCTCGCCATCCGGTGTTCGTGGCCCTGCACGACACCATCGACAAGCGCGGCCTGACCCTGCCACCCTTCGAGGATCTGCTGTCGGCTTTTCGAGCCGATCTCGAGGTCACGCGCTATGCGACCTTCACCTCCCTGCGTGCCTACACCGCCCGTTCGGCCGAGCCGGTAGGGCGGCTACTGTTGGGGCTGTTCGGCTACCGCGATCCCGAACTGGTCCGTTTCGCCGACGAGATCTCGACCGCGGTCCAGTTGACCAACTACTGGCAGGACGTGGCCTCCGACGCCGCCCGCGATCACATCTACATTCCTGGCGAGGATCTGCACTTCTTCGGCGTGAGCGAGGCTGACCTCAAGTCTCTGCGGCTCGCCACACCCGTCCGCGATCTAATGCGTTTCGAGGTGGCGCGCACCCGCGCCTTGTTTGAGCGCGGCCGCCCGCTGCTCGGCAAGCTGGGGCATGACCTCAAATTCGAGCTGGCCCTCATCTGGCTGGCGGGCATGGCTATCCTCGACAAAATCGAGGAGGCCGACTTCGACGTGTTCACCCGTCGCCCGATCATCGGCAAGCGCGACAAGGCCAAGATCCTGGCCCGCGCCGCCAAGCGCTGGGCCGCCCGCCTCGACGTGTCGGCTCTGCGGCGGTTGTGGCCTTGACCGCTCAGCCCCACGATCCCTATCGAGCGCTTCGCCACCGCGAGTACCGCTGGTTTCTCCTCGGCTCCGCGCCGCTGTTCATGGCCGCGCAGATCCAGAGCCTGGTCATGGGCTGGCAGGTCTATGCGATGACCCATGATCCATTGTCACTGGGACTCATCGGTCTGGCAGAAGCCTTGCCCTTCTTGGGCCTGTCGCTCTTCGGTGGGTGGGCCGCGGATCGCTGGGAGCGCCGCAATCTGTCGTTGCTTTCCATGTCCGTCCTGCTGGTCGGCGCGACCATCTTGCTGGCGCTCAACCTTGGTCCGTTGCCGCGCACCACCTGGCCATTCTATCTGGTGCAGGGGCTGGCCGGCCTTGGACGTGCCTTCTACCGGCCAGCCTACAATGCCCTAGGCACCGAACTCATCCCGCGCGAGGCCTATCAGAACGCGGCCACCTGGCGCAGCTCGGTCTTCTTCTCGGCCACGGTGATCGGGCCTGCGTTGGGCGGCCTGCTCTACGGTTTCGCAGGCCCGCTCTGCGCCTACGGCACCGAATCTGCATTCATCGGGTTCAGCCTCTTCGCGCTGGGCCGCGTACGGCGACGGCCCCGTCCGCTGGCTCCCGAGACGCCACTGGCCCGCAGCTTGGTCGAAGGCGTCAGGTTCGTGTTCTCGCATCGCCTGATCCTTTCGACCCTGTCACTCGATCTATTCGCCGTGCTCTTTGGCGGTGCTGTCGCACTCTTGCCCGCATTTGCCAGCGACGTCCTGCACCTGGGACCACGCGGGCTCGGTCTGCTACGCGCCGCGCCCGCGGTGGGAGGGGTCCTGATGTCTATCGTGCTGGCCCACTGGCCCCAGTCGCGAAGCACCGGCAAGACGCTGCTGTATTGCGTGGCCGCGTTCGGCCTGACCTGGATCGGTTTTGCCTGGTCGACCAGCTTCCTGCTGTCCTGGCTGTTGCTAGCCACTGGGGGCGCTTTCGACAACGTCAGCGTGGTCCTGCGCGCCACGCTGGTACAGATGAAGACGCCACCGGAGATGATGGGGCGGGTGCAGGCCATCAACGGTTTCTTCATCGGCAGCAGCAACGAACTGGGCGCCTTCGAGTCGGGGGTGGCAGCACGCCTGTTCGGCCTTGTACCGAGTGTGATCTTCGGCGCCTGCATCACCCTGCTGGTGGTCGCGGTCACCGCCTGGCGGGTTCCCGAGTTGCGCAAGCTCAGTCGGCTGTGACCCGCCCGAACAGAGCCGCCACAGCGGGCGGACGCGCCGGATTCCTGCGCGAAATCTGCGCGCGGGTTACACTGCCCGCTGTGCTGGCAGCAACGGCCCGGGACGTCTCCACTTTTCGAACCTCGCGGTCGACGCCTGGCCTTGTGCTTTGGTCCAGCCTGCTTTGCTTGCTCGCAGCGTCGGCGTGTCGACCGAAGCTCCAGCAGCCAGCCCCAGCTTCCCTTCCGGCCAGCGCGTGCGAGGAACAGAGCCGCTCGGCCACCCTGGCCTGGCTGACCGCCAGTGCGCCGCTTGCCCACATCGCAATGGCACGAGCCCATTCCTGGCTCGACAAACTCACGCTCGACCTGCAGGACTTGGATCGGAACGGCATTCCCGGCAAGCGCAAGTTGGCCGAGTTGCTCTCTGCGTATGTCGACCTCTACGAGACGGGCAGTGGCGCAGACCGCTCCGCAGTCCGGACTCGCCTGGACACGCTCGCCGCCATCACCAACGAGCCCTGGTACCACAACATGGACAAGGTCGACGACGCGACCTTCAAGCGTGATTCAACATCCTATCTGCGCATCGCGCTTCTCATGGATCGCGCCGGGCTGGACACCACGGCCTATCGCAAGCAGATCGAGCGCATCCACGAGCGTCTCAACCAGCACATGCCCGCCCGCGGGCACCACCAACAGATGGTGTTTCACAACTACTATCATCATTTTGGGCTCAAGGAACCGTACGCACTGGTGGAGGCATCGACCGTCGGCGTGATCCCCAACCGGCTGAGCCCCTATCAACTGACGCAAACCCAAGCCTACGACCTGACCCATGAGGTGGCAGCCAGATACGAACGCGAGGACATCCCGCCGCGCGGGGCGTTTCTGCCCGCGGATTTGGTCTATCTTCGCTGGTCGCTCGATCGTCTGACCGTGCGCTATCTCATGGCGGACAACCGAGATCTGGTCAGTGAACTGGCATTCTGCATGGCCTACGTGGGGTTCACGGACCTGGCCGTGTTCCGGGAGGCCATCAGCGCTCTCCTGCAATCCCAGAACCCTGACGGAAGCTGGGGCAGCTACCAAGAGGCACGCGCCACCTACGGCCCCAGGCTCGATGTGGCGATGTACCTGCACACAACCGCCATGGCTGTGAAGGCGCTTGCCGTGACCTTCGCCAACCCGGCATCGCCCTGAAAATCGCGTGCGCGGCCCTCGCACGGCCTGGCGGTGAAGGTCGGCCTCGGTGGCTATCGGCCGTCCTTCTTCTGCTTCTGCTGCTGCTTTCGCAGTGTCGCCAGGCGTTCGGCGATGTCGCGCTCGCGGCCATTGCTCGACGGCTGGTAGTAGTGCCGCCCTTTCAGCTCCTCGGGCAGGTAGTCCTCGACGACGAAGTTTCCTTCATAGTTGTGCGGATACTTGTACCCCTTGCCAAAACCCATGGACTGGCCTAGCGCCGAGCTGGGGTTGCGCAGGTGCTGCGGCACCGCCAGCGCGCCGTGCTCTTCCACGTCGGCCTTGGCCGCGGCGTAGGTCGTGACCGTGGCGTTGCTCTTGGGCGCAACCGCGAGATACACCGCCGCTTGCGTGAGCGGGAGGTGCCCCTCGGGCATGCCCACGAAACGAAGCGCATCGGTCGCTGCCATGGCCACGCGCAAGGCATTGGGGTTCGCGTTGCCAATGTCCTCGGCGGCGAAGATCACCATCCGCCGCGCGACGAAGAGCGGATCCTCGCCTGCTTCCAGCATCCGCGCCATCCAGTACACCGCCGCATCAGGATCGCTGCCGCGCATACTCTTGATGAAGGCGCTCACCACTTCGTAGTGCTGGTCGCCCGCCTTGTCGTAGAGCAACGCTCGCTGCTGCAAGGCCTCTTCGATGGTCTTGGCGTCGATGGACTTTCGGCCCTCGGGGTCGGGCTGCGCGACGGCCGCAGCTGCCTCTAGCGTGGACAACGCCCGACGCGCGTCGCCGCCGGCCTGGGCCACCATCAGGTCGCGGGTGGCCTCCGAACACTCGATGGGTTCAGCGCCCAGTCCCCGCCTGGGGTCGGCCAGGGCGCGGTCGATGATGGTGCGCAGGTTTTCCCGGGAGAGCGGTTTTAACACCACCACCTTGGCGCGGGAGAGCAACGGCGCATTGACCTCGAAGGACGGATTCTCCGTGGTGGCCCCGACGAGGATCACTGTGCCTGCCTCCACATGGGGCAAGAGCGCGTCTTGCTGGGACTTGTTGAAACGATGGATCTCGTCGATGAAAAGCAGCGTCCTTTGCCCGCGCATGTCCCGCCGCTGGGCCGCCTCCGCCACTGCCTCACGCACTTCTTTCACCCCTGCCATCACCGCGGAGAGCGCCACAAAGTTGGCATTGGTTTCCGCGGCCAGCAGGCGCCCCAGCGTGGTCTTGCCCGTGCCGGGCGGCCCCCACAGGATGAGCGAGGTCAGCTCCTTGCCGTCAAGCGCGCGCCGCAGCCAGCGCCCCGGTCCGAGCAGATGGTCCTGGCCAACGAACTCCGCCAGCGAGGTGGGCCGCATGCGTTCGGCCAGCGGCTGTCCCCGTCGGTCCTTGCCCGCGGCATGTGCGAAGAGATCCACAGCACACATCAGCTATAGCGAGCGCGGACCAAGGCCAGCACGGCGTCCTTCGCACAATGCTCGCAGTAGCCGAAGCGCGATTGCAGCGTGTCCAGGGTTCGCTGGGACGTCGTGGCCGCATCCGGCGACATGTGGCCCGGCCCGTCGACCAGGTAGATCAGGATGTCTTCGTTGATCTTGCGTACCGCCTTCTTGCGCTCGGCGAAGAATGCCTCGCGCAGTTCCGCGAGGGGCCGCGAAAAGATCTGCTCGTAGTCGGGCCTCTGGTCCTGGTGGTCCAGGGACCACGCGCCAATCTTGGAGATGATCTCGCGCCGGAAGTCGCTGGCCAGCACGCCCCCCACGCCCACGTGTAGCGCCCGCTCCACCTCGGCCATGAGTTCCTCGTCAGCGTCCTCGTCTTGCTCGGTGACGGGATTGTGGTACTTTTCACGTTTGACCCAGCATGACACCTGGGTGATGTAGCGCTCGAACTGCTGCAGATAGCGACGTTCTTCCACCAGCCCCATCGAGGTGCGCACCTCGTCGTCGATGCGGTCGATGAGAAGGTCGTGCACCTGGGCGATGAACTTGCCGTTGTCGTGGAAACCACCCGGCATGGGCTCCTGCCGCAAGAATTCGTACACGCTCGCCGCACGCACCAGCTCCTCCAGCCCCTCGATCACGGCAAACGGCGACACGCACCTCCATCTCGCGCTCTGGGCCGCGTTCATCAGAAGCAAGGTCATCTCGCGCGGGGAGGCGCCTGAACGGCCTTCATAGTGGGGGTAGCTATCCGATTCGCGCGCGATGGCCTCCACGCCAGCGACAAGCTGCTTCTGCTCCTCGGGCGAAAACGACTCGGGCACCTCGCCCGCGTACAGACGTGCCTTGTCGATGGGGCCGAGGCGACCGAGCAATTCGGCCAACCCCTCGGGATATTTCTCGGGGTTGGGCTTTCTCATGCGCGTGAGCACCGCCCACAGCGCGGCCACCCAGGTCACATGCGGGGCCACGTGCCGGTCCGAATGCGCACCCACCGCCTCACCCATGCGCGCGTCGTAGATCTGTTGCTCCAGACGATAGTCGAGCAGATAGGGTGCGCGTACCAGTTCCATGCGTCCCTTGAAAGACTGGAACTCGGGGCTTTCCTTGAAGGCCGCCAGGTAGCTCTCGTTGGCGGTTGCCAGGAACACCGTGTCCACCGCGACGCTGGCCACCTCCAGCGATGTCATTCCGTCCTCGACCACGCCCAGGAGGTACTTGAAGGCGTCGAGCGGCCGCTTGAGCAGGTCATCGAAAGCCAGCAGGCCCCGGTTGCCGTCGACCAGCTCGCCGCTGAACTCGAACAGGGTGAGAGACTGCAGCGCGGGTGGTAGGGTGGCAAGCGAGCGATCCGTGGTCAACTGGCGCACCCGGGCGTCCACCGCGAGCTGCGGCTCCACCGTGGCCACCGACTGGCGATAGCGCCGCGAGATGAAGAAGCGCTCCACCTGCACGTGGCGCAAGACCTTGGCGAGATCACCCTGGTAGGAAACCAGCAACGCCTCGAAGATCTGACGGTTGCGGTGAGAAAGATCGCCGTCGAGCAAGGCCCGCGCTGGCCGCAGACCGGCCGCGATCTGCTGCTCGAGCTTGCCCTCGATCCAAGCGCGCCGCTCCGCGCGTGGCAGGAGCAGGATGGGATGGTCGCGCATTTCGTCGACGATCTTCGACTCGACCAGATCGTCCTCCAAATAGGCGTAGCTGTCGCCTGGCGCCTGACTCTCGGCGGGCGGGCCGCCGCCGAAGCCGATCCCCCCCTTGCCAGTGCGCTGCGAGGGGAAGATCCAGTTGAACCGGTAGAGCGCGCCCTCGTCCAGCGATGAGTAGTGCTCCATGGCCCGTTGCACGCACGAAACGAACGTGGATTTGGCGCTGCCGTTCGGACCGTGCAGCAGGATGAGTCGGTTGGTGCGTCCCTGCCGAGCGAAATTCGACAGCAGGCGATACACGCCGGCCTGCACCTCTTCCTGGCCCTTCAGGCTGTCGCGGCCCCCGTCCCAGGGACAGTCGAAAAGCTGCCAGTGCGTGAGCGCGCCGCGGGATCCGCGCACACTGGTGGTCCCGTAGCGATCGAACACGTCGCGCAAGTACTGGGCCGCCGAGCGCACCTGTCGGGGCATGTCGATCTCGAACAAGGCCAGGTACTCCGCGAATGACATGACCCGCCGGTTGCGGGCATATGCCTGGCGCATGTCCGCGGTGATTTGGCCCAGCCAAGCCTTGGCATCGAAGGTCGAGGACATCGCGCTTTGAAGCTATCACGCGACCCTGCCCGTCGCACGGAAGCCGGTTTCCCTTGTGCACGCGGCTGCGGTATAGAGTCGTGCTGTCGTTCCATGAGAAAAACTTTCTTGCCCGTCCTCTCCCGCGCGCGTCACGCCATCATCATTCTCGCGGTCCTCATTCTCGCGGTCCTCGTGCCGACAACCACGCCGGCGGCCAGCGAGCCCAAGAAAGGGCACCAACCCAGGGGCGAAGATCCGTCCTCCGGCGAGGCGGCGGCCAGCGACGCCAAGCCGCAGTTAAGCCCCATGGCTGTGCTGAAGAAGTCTGACGCCGCACTGAAGAAGCTGTTTGCGCGCCACGCGCCGTCGTGGTCGCCCGAGGCCGACGCCAAGCGGGGCGAGATGCGCAAGATCGTGGCCGGCTTCCTCGATTTCGAGGAACTGGCGCGGCGATCTCTCGCGCGACACTGGGACGGGCTTACGGCCAAGCAGCGAACCGACTTCGTCGCGACGCTGCGCGACCTGATCGAGCGCAGCTACATCAAACAGGTCCACGGATCGCCGAATTACGACCTGGCCTTCGACAAAGAAACCATCGACGGCAAAGAGGCCGACGTGACCGCCACGCTGCACAGCGTCGAGCGAGGTAAGAAGGTGGACGTGGCGATTGAATACAAGCTCCTGATCAAAGAAGGCCGGTGGCTGGTCTACGACGTCATCACCGATGAGCAGAGCATGCTGGAGAACTACCGGGCCGAATTCAGCAAGATCATCAACAAGGAATCCTTTGATGCGCTTCTCAAGCGCATGAAGAAGAAGCTGGAAGAAAAGAGTGACTGACAGAAGTGCATCGACGGGATCCGCTGACGGCGCGCACCGAATGTGAGAAACTAGGGTCTGCCCGTGCGCATCTTTCCACCGCTTTCCCTCCTGCTCGTCTTGCTCGGCGCCCAGGGTACGCTTGCGCAGTCCAAGCCTTCCGCCGACAGCCCGTCCACGCCGAACGGCAAGAACCCAGCCGCCACGCGCACGGGGGCAACTTCTGGGGCCGCGCCAAACGGGGCGGACCCCGCTGCGCCCGCTGCCAAGACGCCGGAGCCGGCCGCTCCGCCCGCTGCCCTGACGCCTGCCCCACCTCTTGCCCCGAATGCCGCCGCCCCGCCGGCCGTGCCCGGGTCCACGCCCCCCGCGAACAGACTCGTCCCCGGGCCGGGCTTGCCTTCGATTCCCGGCCACCCAGACGCGCAGTACCCGACCACGGCACGGGTTGCCGTCACGGAATTCCAGGTGACCGGCGAGGACGCGTCGCGCGTTCTTGCCATGCGGCTGCAGGATGGTTTCGTGGTGGGCCTCAACCGCGTGGCGCCCATTTACGTTCTCGATTCGGTCGACGTCGCTCGCTACATCGACATCTTTCCTGAGCTGCAGAAATGCGAAGGCTCCATCTGCATCAAGCGACTGGGCCAAATGCTGGACGTCAGCCACGTCCTGCGCGTCACGGTCGCGGTGACGGGAAACAGCTATGACATGACTGCGCGTCTGTTCAGCACCGAGGGTCCTTCGCCCGCGGACGTACCCATCGACACCCAGACCAGATTCTGCCCCGTGTGCACGGTCGACGAAGCGCGCCAGAAGATCATCCAGCTCGGTGACGCCATCAAGAACCCGGTCGAACTCTGGCTGGCCCAGCAACGCCCGCCGCCGCCGCCGCCGCCGCCGCCCTCGTCCTGGCGCCGTCCCCTGGCTGCGACGGGCATCGCGCTGGGCTTCGCCACCATCGTCGCGGGGGGCGCCTTGCTGGCCAATTCCGGCCACACCGGCAAGAAGGAGCCGGCTGTGGCCGGTGCCCTGATCGGCGTCGGGGCCAGCCTGGCCGTGCTCAGTTGCTACGTGCTGATCGCGGTGCCGACCGAACCTGCGAAGTCCTCTCTCAAGGTCGCGATCGGGGGAAGTTTCTAGCCGCGCGTCGATGTCGCTCAGTCAGCCACGGGTTTTCGGGAGGCGGCAACGCGCAGGCGCTTTGCATGTTCGACCATGAGCGCGTGGAACTCCTGATAGCCGGCCAATGAGCGCGGCAGATTCCGTTCGCAGTAGGCCTTGGCCGCGGCGTAGCTTGGTTCCTCGCGCTGGTAGCGGTGCTGGAGCAAAACCCTGAGCGTGTACGCATCGACCACCATTTCGGTCTGCGCGTAGGCGTACAACAGAATGCTGTCAGCCGTTTCCGGCCCCACGCCCCACACCTGCAGCAATTGCGCGCGCGACGGCGGGCGGCCAGAAAGTCGCAGATAGAATTCGCAGAAGGCGCGCAGTTTGCGAGCCTTGGCACGAAAGTATCCCGAGGGGCGGATCGCCTGCTGCAGGTGCTCCTCGTCGACCGCCAGGATCTTGTGCGGCGCCAGCATGCCCTCATCAGCAAGCGCCTGCAGCGCCTTTTCCACGTTGGGCCAGGCGGTGTTCTGGGTGAGGATGGCGCCGCAGCAGATCTCGAAGCGCTGCGCCTCGGTCCGCGGAAAGGAATAGTCGCCCGGATGGTAGCCGGTCAGCCGCCCAGTGAGCGTCGGGTTGCTGCCCCGGTGCTCGAGCAAGGGCCACCAACCCTGCGGCCCGTAGGCTGCGTAGAGACGCTCGGCGAGAGCGGCCAACGGGATGCGCCGGCCAGGAACAAAAGGCGCTTGCCCGGGCAGGAGAGGCTTGGTCACGCAGAGGAATTTATCAGCCAAGAACCGAAAATTCCCCTTTGGCCTTCCTTCTCCGCTCTGCGTTCTCAACCGCGGGTGGCCGTCTGGATGAAGCCCCTCACGTCAATTGTTGTCGCAAGGCTCAGCTATTGCAGAAAAGGGCCGAAACCGCCGATGATGAGGGATGACCTCCTACCAAAACGACAGATTTGAATGAAACTGGGCGAGATTCTCATCCAGCTCGGGCAGATCACGCCCGAGCAACTCGACGCCGGTCTGCGTGCGCAGGAACTGGCCGGCGGAAGACTCGGCACCCATCTGGTTGAGATGGGCTTCATCGGTACCGACCAGCTTTCCGTCGCCTTGAGCGGACAGATGGGCGTGCCTGCGGCGTTGGAACGTCACTTCTCGCGCGCCGACCCTGCCGTCGTAGCCATGCTGAAAGCCAGTCTGGCCGTGCGCTACCTGGCGGTGCCGCTGGCGGTTTCGCGCAACGGGGCCAAGCAAGTCTTGGCGGCCATGGCCACACCGCTCGACGTGCTCACGCTCGACGACCTCTCCTTCGCCCTGGGCGCTCGGGTCGAACCCCTGGTCGCGGCCGAGACCGCGATCGCCCGCAACATCAGGCGGCTCTACGGCGTGGAGGTGAACCTCAAAACGCGGCGATCGCTCGTCATGCCGGCACAGACCCCTGCGCCAGGCTTGGGCCAAAGGCCGTTCGCGCAGAATGCCCCGACCCCGACACCAGCCGCGACATCCACCTCGATCCGAACTTCAGCCGCTTTGGCGCTTGCGCCGCCTGAACGCCCGACCGGCACGAGGCGCGCAGCAGCGCCCAGCCCGAGTCCGCCACCCGCACGGGATCTGGCTCCGTCACGGGCGCCCTCGCAACCCCGGGCGCGCCCGCCCGGCCCAGGCCCGGTGGTGAGCCTGGAAGATGCAATTCATCGCCTGGCTCTGGCCGACCACCGCGAGCAACTGGCTGACGTCGTGATGGACTTCATGCGCGGCCACTTTGGCTGCGGCATGTTCTTCCTGGTTCGCGACGGCCACGCGCGCGTGTGGCGCGGTTTCGCCCCCGGCATCCAGGAGGCGGCCATCGAAACCATTGCGTTTCCCATCTCGATGCCATCGTGCTTTCAGCTCGCCCACGATCGTGGCACTTCGTTCTGCGGGCTGGCCCCGGCCGAAGGCAACAGGCTGCAGCGCCAGGTCTGGAAGTACCTGCACTGCGAGGAACCCTCCGAGGTCGTCGTAGTGCCGGTCCAGGTTAAGAATCGTGTCCTCAATCTGGTTTATGCCCACGCCACCGACGGCGGGCCCCTGCCCGCCGGACCGGTCATGGACCTGCAGGCACTGTGCGCCGCGATCAGCAGCGCCTACGTGCGGATGATCCAGAAACTGAAAGCCGGAGACGCGGCGACCACCGCGTCGGAACGATAGCAAGAGCCTGCCGGTCTTGACATCCACTGCCGGACCATTCTTATAGAAACATGCGCGCCTGGCTACTCGACGATTTCATCGGTGTTGGCAGTTTGCGTCTGGCGGAGATGCCTGATCCAGTTCCGCAAGAGGGTGAAGTGATCCTCGGAGTTCACTACGCCAGTCTGAATCCCGCCGACCGCTACCTGGCCGAGGGGCAGTATCCGGCCAACCCGCCCTTCCCCCACGTTCTCGGCCGCGACGGCATGGGAACCGTCGAGCGAGTTGGACCCGGGGTGACGCTGCTCCGGCCGGGAGACCGGCGGGCCATTCTACGCGGCGAGGTGGGTGTGAACCGTCCCGGCACATTTGCCGAACGAGTCGCTGTGCCCGTCGACAATCTGGTCGAGATTCCGGCCGGCTGGAGCGATCCCGAGGTGGCCGGCGCCACGCTGGTCTATCTGACTGCACACCAGGCGCTCACCATGTGGGGCGCGCTGCCGCCGGAATCGCTGGTGCTGGTCACCGGCGCGTCGGGCGGCGTGGGCGTTGCGGCCGTACAACTCGCACGAGCCATGGGGCACAGAGTGCTCGCTCTGTCCCGCAGCGAGGGAAAGAGCCGCCGACTCCGGGAACTTGGTGCAACGAACACGTTCGATCCACAAGACCCCGATTGGCGGCAATCCGCCAAGGCCGCGATCGCTCCTCGCCGTGTCGACCTGGCGATCGACAACATCGGCGGCAAGCTACTCCCCGAGGTCATCGATCTGCTCGGCAATCTCGGCAAGGTCAGCGTGGTAGGACGTCTCGCCGGACCGGTGCCGGAGTTCAACACCGCAACCCTGTTCTTCCGCCGCATTCGCGTGGGCGGCGTCGCGGTCGGCGCCTGGACCAGCGCGGAGAGCCGCGCAGCATGGGGAGAAGTCCTGATGTTGCTGTCGAGCGCCAGCGCCCGACCGCAGGTCGATTCCTGCTTCCCCTTCGAGGATCTCCCGAAGGCGTTCGCACGCCTGGCCCACGGCCCGATGGGGAAGGTGGTTGTTAAGGTAAAAGAATGATGAGCGCCGCTGTCGCTTTGTGCCGAGTGGCCGGCAACTGTCAACCCGAACCCGCCACCTCGCCGACCTGCGCGACGTGCCTCGCTACGAATTCTCCAGAACCACGCCCTCGATGATGTTGGCCACGTCTTCACAGCGATCGGTGGCGGTTTCGAGCAGCTCGTATATCTCTTTCCACTTGATCACGAAGATGGGATCCTTCGCCTCTTTGAACAGCTTGGCGATGGCCGCCCGCAACTGCACGTCTGCCTCGTTCTCCAACCGGTTGATCTCGACGCATTTCTCCAGGATCAGATCCGGGTTCTTCAGATTGCGCATCCCCGAAAGCGCCTCCAGCACGCGTTCCGCCCCGTGCAGCAGGGTGCGCGCCAAGTCGGCCAGTTCCGGGGTGGGCTGGTGGATGTCGTACACCAGCAGGCGCTGCGCCGCTGCCTCCACGAAATCCATCACATCATCCATCTTCGAGATCAGGCGGAAGATATCGTTGCGATCGATGGGCGTGATGAAGGTCTTGTGCAGGCGCGCGACAACACCATGTGTGATGTGGTCACACTCGCTCTCGATGGCCTTTATGCGCGGACTGACGGCGGCGCAGTCGTTGCCACCCTCCGCCATGTCAAGAAAGGCACGACAGCCCTCGACCGTCTTTGCAGCGTGCTTCTCGAAATCGTCGAAAAAGGACTCTTCTCGCGGCAGCAGGCGCATGTTCAAGGGCTGTATCGCTGAAGCGGGCTGCGCTGTCAACCTGGCGGATGTTGGATCGTCCTCGTGGACCAACCACCGCGGGTGTTTCATAGTGCGCGGGTGAGCGAGACGCGCAAACCAGCCTCAGAATCCGAGGGCCGTGTTGCGGCCCTGCCCCGCACCCGCGCCCAACTCGACCGCGGCTGTCGCGGCCGGCGTGCCGACGCGATGTTCGCCGCGGCCGATCCGGTCAGCGCCATTCGCGCCCTGCCGGCCGACGAGTTCTTCTACGTCGTGCATGATCTGGGCTTTCCGGAGGCCCTCGATGTTTTCGTTCACGGCACGGCTGAGCAGGTGCAAGGCGCACTTGACCTCGCCCTCTGGGACCGCGACCAGATCTCCCGCGAGCGCGCTGACGAGTGGCTGGCCAACATGGCGCAGGCTCCCTACGAAACCGTGGCGGCCTGGGTACGGGGCCTCGACATCGAACTGGTCGCCCTGCTGATTCGCCAGCGGGCTCGCATCTACGACCTGTCACTGGAGGAACCTCCTGACGATCCCGAGGGCGACCTGCTCGACACACCGGATCGCCTCTTCACGCTGGAGTTGCTGGGCGACGAGGAAACCCAGCGGGCGACCCAGCATCTGGTGGAGAACCTTTATCGCGCGGACCAGTCCATGATGCGCCGGATCCTCGTCGGTACGCGCTCGGAGATCGACGTGGACCTGGAGGAAACGGCCTTCCGCTGGCGATCAGGCCGCATGGCCGACCTGGGCTTCGTGGATTTCTACGAAGCTCTCGAAGTCTATCGCGAACTGGATCCTGCCAGCGTGCAACTGGAACCTGGGCCGGCCGTGTCGGCGCAAACGTCCGACGAGTCGACCGCGGGTGCCCACCAGCGCCTGCCGGTGTTGATGGCCGACCGCCTAGCCGACTCGACACCGTTCGCCCGTGCCGTGGCTGCTCTGACGTCAGCGGCGGAGGCCGCCGAGTTGCACTCCTCTCTGGTGGCGCTGTGCAACCGGGTGCTGTCCGCAGACCGGGTCTCGCCCGGAGACGATCCGGTGGTTGCCGGCGTGCTTGCACGGGTGGCGGCCACGCTGGACCTGGCGGTGGAGTTTCTCAGCCGAGGGAACGATGCCGCTGGCGTGGCTGCGGTGCGCTGCGTACCCTTGACCAAGCTCTTCCGTCTGGGCGTCAGCCTGGTTGGCAAGCTGCACAAGCTCGCTCGGTCGCTGGTACGTGACAACCCCTTTGCCGCGCTTCGGCCCACGGTTGATATCTGGGAGCCCGAGGACGCCGAAATCCTGGCTGCCCTGACCAGACTTCGTCCGCTATTCCCTCGCCTTCTCGACAATCCGCCAACCGCCGGAGAGCGTCCTTTTGGAAGCCTGCACGACCTGGCCACGGCCACGGCCGCCATGGAGCGAGCCGGGGCGGCCCTTGCCCTGGTGGTCGGACTGGGCGTGCGGCCAGAGCACGTCTCTCCCGAGCGACTGAGCGTGATGGGCGTCGCCGATCCCGCCGTACTCGACACCGGACGGCTGGCACGAACGGTTCTGGTCCAACGCCTGCTCGAACTGGCGCCCGGCCCTGTCCAAGCTTTGCCGGCCGCGACCATTTCATCATTCAAGGAAAAGTTTAACGGCAGCCCAAAACGTATTGAAATAATGGCAAAATCAGCAGCGACAATTCTGCAATCTGTCGCCCCAGGAGGGTCATTCGCGACGGCTACGGAGGCGGTCGCCGCCCGCTGGCTACACGGCCTTGCGCCGCTCGGACCAGTCCTAGTTGCGGACAAGTCGGACCGCGAACCGGGATAGCAGCCGCTGCTCTACCCTTGACACCGATGGCCAGCCCGCAGTACGTGGAAGCGCTAGCAGACAGACCGCTTCCCGCGAGTCGGGAATAAAGTCCCGGCTTGCGCGGTTTGCCCGGGGGTGCCGCAAGCGGCTCCGACTGAACAATTCAATGAGGATCAAATGCCAGAGCTGATGATTCAGGTTGAGAACCTCACCAAGGTCTACGGCGCCACGCGGGCCGTGGACGACGTCACCTTCAACGTGCGCAAGGGCGAGGTGCTCGGGTTCTTGGGCCCCAACGGCGCGGGCAAGTCGACCACCATGAAGATGTTGACTTGCTACCTGGCGCCCAGCGGTGGCCGGGCAAAAGTGGCGGGCTTCGACGTGTTCGACGACTCGCTGGAGGTGCGCAAGCACCTCGGCTACCTGCCTGAAGACACACCGCTCTACAAGGACATGACCGTGCTCGAGTACCTGCAGTTCGCGGCAGCCATGCGCGGCATGGCTGCCGACCGCAGCGAGAAGCGCATCAAGGAGATCGGCGGCCGTTGCGGCCTGCACGATGTGGCGGGCAAGCTGATCGGCGAGCTGTCGCGCGGCTACCGGCAGCGCGCAGGGCTGGCGCAGGCCATGCTCGACGACCCGGACATCCTCATCCTCGACGAGCCCACCAGCGGGCTCGACCCCAACCAGATCGTCGAGATTCGCAAGCTCATCAAGGAAGTGGGCCAAGAAAAGACGGTCATCCTGTCGACCCACATCCTGCCGGAGGTTCAGGCCACCTGCAGCCGCATCCTCATCATCAGCAGCGGCAAGCTGGTAGCCGACGGCACGCCCGACGACCTGCGTGCGCGGGAAAAAGGCTGCCGCTACCGCCTGCTGGTCGAGGCCAACGGGACCACCCAGGACGCCATCAAGACGCGTCTGGGCAGCATCAAAGGCGTGTCTCGTTGCGAGACCACGCTCGGCGAAGACGGCGCCTATGCCTTCACCTTGGATGCGGCCGCGGATGAGGATCTGCGCAAGATCCTGTTCCGTGCTGCCGTGGAAAACAAATGGACCCTGCTGGAACTGCACCGTGAGTCCGCCAGCCTGGAAACCGTGTTCCGCAACCTGACCACCAAGGAAGAGGTCAAGTCATGAACGCCGCGCTCACCATCGCCAAGCGGGAGATCCGCACCTACTTCAACTCGCCCATCGCGTACATCGTCCTGACGGTGTTCCTACTGCTGGCGGGCTACCTCTTCTTCGGCTCGCTCTTCATCGAGCGGCAAGCCGAGTTGCGCTCCTACTTCAACCTCATGCCGCTCTTGCTCGCCTTCATCGTGCCGGCCATGGCCATGCGCCTCATCTCCGAGGAGAAAGGCAGCGGCTCGCTGGAGATGCTGATCACCATGCCGGTGCGCGACTGGCAAGTCATCGTCGGCAAGTTCCTGGCGGGCATGGCCTTGCTGGCCACGCTGGTGGGTTTGACCTTGCTCTACGGTGTCACGGTCATGGCGGTCGGGCCGCTCGACAAGGGGCCGGCCATCGGCGGGTACCTGGGCATCCTGCTCATGGGCGGGGCCTACATGGCCATCGGGGTCATGGCTTCGACCTTCACGCGCAATCAGATCGTCGCGTTCATCATCGGATTCGCCATCTCGTTCGCGCTGTACCTGTTCTATCGCCTGTTGCCCTTCACTCCCGAGTCCATCCGGCCGGTGCTGGCCTACCTGAGCGTCGAGTCGCATTTCGAGGGCATCAGCCGCGGCATCATCGATTCGCGCGACATCGTTTATTACCTGTCCGTGATGGTGGTCTCTCTGGTCATCGCCACGGTCACCCTCGAGTCCCGGAAGTGGAGGTGAGCCATGTCACCATCATCGAGCCAAAAGCGCGCCTACGCCTCCAACGCCATCCTCTACGCGCTCTTCGTCGTCGGCGTGGTCGTCCTGATCAACTTGATCGGCACGCGGTTCTTCGGCCGCCTCGACTTGACCGAGAACAAGGTCTACACCCTGTCACAGCCGTCACGGGATCTGGTGAAGACTCTGCCGGACTTCTTGACCGTCAAGGCCTTCATCTCGTCTGACCTGCCCCCCGAGATAAAGACCTTGTCGCGTTACGTTCGCGACATGGTCGATGAGTACCGCACCAGTTCCAACGGGAAGTTCCGCTGGGAAGCCGTCCCGGACTCGGACAAGAACATCGACCAGGACGCCACTCACTGCAAGGTCGACAAGATCCAGATCCAGGTCTTGCGTGGCACCAAGTTCGAGATGGGCTCCTACTACCTGGGCCTGTGCTTCCTGTACGGCGACAAGATGGAGTCGATCCCGCAGATCAGCCGGGCCGAGGGTCTCGAGTTCGAGATCTCATCGCTCATCAAGAAGCTGACGGTCAAGAAGAAGAAGATCGCGTTCACCACGGGCCACGGCGAATCCGACACCAACCAGGGCTTCCGCGCCTTGAAGCAGGTTCTGGAACAGGAGTACGACCTGACCACGGTGAATCCCTCGACCGCCGAGATCGCCGCTGACGTGGACGGCCTGGTTGTCGGCGGCCCCAAGCAGGCTCTCGACGAAAAAGGCCAGCGCGAGATCGACCGGTTCCTGATGACCGGCCGGGGCGCGGTCATTCTCGACGACGGCATGGCGGTCAGCTCGCCCCAGCAGTTTGCCCAGTCTGGGATGGGCCAGATCAAGATGGTGCAGACCAACCAAACCGGCCTGGACAAGGTTCTCGAACCCTACGGCTTCAAGGTCGGGCAGAACGTGATTGCGGACAACGAGGCGGCCATGCCCGGTCTCATCGACATGGGTGGCGGACGTCGAGGCCTGACCCAGCTCCCGATATGGGTGGGCGTGCAGATCGCAAAAAACCAGGGCATCTCCATCCTGGACGGCATACGCGGCCTGGTCTTCCCGCTGGCCAGCACGGTTGATCTGGTGGGCCCCCTGGCAGGCGGCAATGTGCCCGCAGGAGGCAAGCTGTGGAAGCTGGCTTCCTCCAGCCCGAGCAGTTGGAAGCACGCGAGCTTCTTCATCATCAACCAGAACACCAAGATCGAGGAATCCAAGGAACGTGGCCCGTTTGCCTTCGGCTATGCCTATCAGGGGCCGCTCAAGAGCGCCTTCGTGCCAGCGTCTGCGGCCGGCGTATCCACGGCCGAGAAGCAGCCGCTGTCCGAATCGCAGAAGCCCGTGCGCCTGGTGGTCATCGGCGACTCGGACTTTGCCAACGACGACTACTTCCAGCTCGCCCGCGCCTTCCCCTTCTACGAGGCGGGCGCGCTCATGCTCCACAACGCCATCGGCTGGACGGTTGAGGATGAGGCTCTCATCCCGCTCCGTTCCAAGTCCATGGGCAGCCGCCCGCTAGGGACGATTTCCGAAGCCAAGGCCAGCACGCTCAAGTGGGTCAACGTCCTGGGTTTGCCGGTGCTGTTCTGCGCCTACGGGGTGGTCCGCTGGCGCCTGCGCCGCATGACCCGCAGCTCTCAGACCATCTAGCCAGTCGAGGTAGCCCATGAATCGCAAGACCCTGCTCGCCGGCGCCATCTTTGCCGGCCTCGTTCTCGTCACCATCGCCCTTCTGCGCTCGCCCGAGAAGGGCACCCGGCCCACCGGGGAGCGCCCGCGTCCCATCCCCAAACTCAAGGCGAACGACTTCGACACCCTGGAAGTGACCAAGGGTGGCGTCACCACCGTCATGAAGAAACAAGGCGATGGCTACCAGATCGTGAAGCCGGTCGATTACCCGGCCGACAAAGACGGGGCCAAGGCGGCCTTTGAAGGCATCGAAAAGCTCGAGTTCAACGACATCATCTCGGACCAGAAGAGCCGGCACAACGAGTTCGAGGTGGGTGAGGGTAGCCTGCGTGTGGTGGTGAAGAAGGGCGACAAGCTTCTGGCCGACTTGCACGTGGGCAAGACCGCGAACGACGAGAATATGGTGCGCATCGAGGGCAAGGACGACGTGTGGGCCACGACTGGGTTCTTCAGGCACCAGTTGGACAAGGACACCCCGGCCTGGCGCGACAAGCACATCGCCCGGTTCGAGGACAAGGAGGCCGACAAGATCGAGATCGCGACCAACGCGCACGGCCGGATCGTGGTGACGAGGCCGGCTCCCACGGATGCGGGCGCGGCGCCTGAATGGCGCGCGGTCGAGTCTGGCGTGAAGGTCGAGCCCTTTGACAAGAGGGCGGCCACCGATCTGGTTACCACGTTCTCCACTCTGCTGGCGTTCGAGTTCGCGGACAACGTCAAGCCCGAGGAAACCGGCCTGGACTCACCCGAGAACACCATCACCGTCTCGCTGCGCAACGGCAAGCAGTATCAGCTCCTGGTCGGCAAGCACAAGGCCGACGGGAACACCTACGTCAAGATGGCTGACAAGCCTCAGGTGTTCGTGATCACGAAGTACACGCGCGATCAGCTCAACAAGCGTCCCATCGATTTCCGCGACAAGACCGTGTGCAACCTGACCTCGGCCGAGGTGACCGAGGTCGCGGTGATGCGCGACAAGGATCCCTTCGTGCTGACCAAGGCTTCCGGCAAGACAGGAGACGACGCCTGGAAGTTGACCAAGCCGGCCGGCGCGAAGGCGGACATCTCGAAGGCCAACGCGCTCGCGGGATTCTTCCTAGATTGGAAGGCGCAGGGCTATGCCGACGACAACTCGCCCAAGACAACCGGTCTTGCCAAGCCCGCCATCACCATCACGGCCAAATCGAACGTGAAGGGCCATGCCTGCGCGCTGAAGGTCGGGGGCGAAACCACCGACAAGAGCAACTACTACGTCATGGCGAACAACCAGCCCGACATCTTCCTGATTGGCAAGTGGGCCGTCGACCGCATCGCGGTCAAGCTCGACGACGTCAAGAAGAAGTGACGAATCGGTCATGGCCGTGGCCGCCGGTGATCACACCGGCCACGGCCACGGCCTTCTGCGCCGGGCGACCGCAGGTCGCCCCTACAGGCCCTTCTTCACGATGTACGACAGAAGCTCGACGGTGCGGCAGCTATAGCCCCACTCGTTGTCGTACCAGCTCACCAGCTTGAAGAAGTTGGGGTTCAGCTCCATGGAGCTGCCTGCATCGTAGATGCTGGAGCGCGCGTCGTGGATGAAGTCGCTGGAGACCACCTCGTCCGTGGTGTAGCCCAGGATGTTCTTCAGGTAGGTCTCGCTGGCCTTCTTCATGGCCTCGTTGATTTCCTTGATGCTGGTCGCCTTGGCAGTCTTGAAGGTCAGGTCGACCACCGACACGGTCGGCGTGGGCACGCGGATGGACATGCCGGTCAACTTGCCCTTCACCTCGGGCAGCACCAAGCCGACGGCCTTGGCGGCGCCGGTGGTCGAGGGAATCAGGTTGATGGCGGCCGAGCGGCCCCCCTTCCAGTCCTTCTTGGAGGGACCGTCGACCGTCTTCTGGGTCGCGGTGTAGGAGTGGATGGTCGTCATCAGGCCCTCGGTCAAGCCGAAGCCCTCCTTGAGCACGACGTAAACCACGGGCGCCAGGCAGTTGGTAGTGCAGCTTGCGTTTGAGATCACGTGGTGCTTGGCCGGTTCGTACTTCTCGTGGTTCACGCCAATCACGAGGGTGATGTCCTCGTTCTTGCCCGGGGCCGAGATGATGACCTTCTTGGCGCCCGCCTGGATGTGACCCTCGGCCTTGGCCTTCTCGGTGAAGAGCCCGGTCGATTCGATGACCACGTCGACGCCCAACGCCTTCCACGGCAGTTCCGCCGGGGACTTGGCGCTGACCACCTTGATCTCCTTGCCATCGACCAGAAGGATGTCGGCGTCCTTGTCGGGGACCGACTTCTTCGAGCCGACTTCACCTTCGAACTTGCCCTGGGTCGAGTCGTACTTGAGCAGGTAAGCGAGGTTGTCAGCCGGGACGATATCGCCCACGGCAACAACTTCGAAATCCTTGCCGAACAGCTTCTGGCTGTACAGCGCGCGGAAGATCAGTCGACCGATGCGTCCAAAACCGTTGATCGCGATTCGAGTGGCCATCTTTTCTTGCTCCTCTATGCGGCGCTTCAGGCGCCAGGTGGACTCTGTTCGCGCGGAATGTAGCACAACTTGGGCGCGATCGAGTGAAGGGCTTTGGTTGTCCCAATCTCTCGCGGACGGTAGTATTGATGTTCAATGTCGCCAGTGCTCTCCGCCGACGGCGTGATCGCCGCTGCGCGGGCCTGCCGCTTCACTCTGGTCGGGGTGGCGTCGGCGGCACCTCTCGACCCGGCGCCCTTTCTGCAGTGGCTGGCAGCGGGCTATGGAACCGGGCTGGCGGCCATGCACAGGCGCGTGACCGAGCGTCTCGACCCCGGCGCCGTGGTGCCAGGCGCACGCACGGTGATCGCGCTGGGAATTCCCTATGGATCGGGTGAAGAGATGGCGGCACAGTCCGCGCGCCCGGTGATCGCGCGCTATGCCCGCGGACGCGACTACCACCTGGCCCATCGCGACCGCATGCGCGCCCTGCGCCGCCACCTGCTGGAGATGGACCCCGGATTGAACAGCTACGCTTGCGTCGACGCCGGCGTGGCCATGGAAAAGGCGTGGGCCGAGCGTGCAGGTCTGGGCTGGATCGGAAAGCACGGCCTGGTGGTCAACCGGGAGCACGGCTCGTGGTTCACCCTGAGCGTGATGGTGATAGACCGCAGCCTCGATCGCTACCACCAGCCCCACCCCAGGCTGTGCGGCGATTGCGACCTGTGCCTGCGCGCCTGCCCGACCGGCGCATTTCCTTCGCCCGGCGTGGTCGACGCGCGGCTGTGCCTTTCCTACCAGACAGTGGAGAACCACGATTCGATTCCGGTTGCGCTTCGTGCCGCCCTGGCCAGGCGGGTGTTTGGCTGCGACGCCTGCCAGGAAGCCTGCCCCTACAATCACGCCGGGCTGCCTGCAGGCGATCCCCGCCAGGCCGCGCGACCGATCGGTCTGATGTCAGCGACGGCAATTGCAACTCTCGGTTGCGACGAGTTTGCCCGCCTGGCAGCCGGCACTCCGATGGCGCGCGCGGGCTATCATGGCCTGCGCCGTAACGCCGCCCTGGCGCTCGCCTCCGACGGGCGGCCCAGCGCCCGCGCCGCGCTCGAACAGCTCGCCCGTGACACCAGCCCCATCGTCAGCGAGGCCGCGCAGTGGGCGCTCGGGCACGGCAGGTGATGGCACGTTCCCATTGCTCCGCCACACGCGCAGGGAGACTGTACATTAGATAAGTTGGGCGGCCCGAGTTCGAGGTAAAAGACGCGCCATAGCGCCCATGAATCTGGCACCGCCGATCTTGCCCCCGCCTGCTCCACCGGTCCCGGACACTGCGCGCCCAGCGCCGATCGATCGAGCGGAGGCCCCCAAACGGCCTTCGCTACGCTGGTTGGCGGTCTTCGCCTTCATCTACCTCTACGCCTTTCCCTACTTCGAGAAGCTGTGGAATGCGAACGAGGTTCCGCGCGTCTTCCTGACTCAGGAAATCGTCGATCACCATCGTCTGTGGATCGATGCGCGGATCTCCGGCGAGGGAAAGCTGCACGCACTGGACCTCTCGCTCACGCCCGACCACCACTTCTACCCGGACAAAGCTCCGGGGCTGTCGTTCCTGGCGGTACCGGTTTACTACGTGGCCCGACTGCTGGGCCACCCGTCCATGCGCGTCTGCACCTGGCTGTTCCGGGTGCTCATCGTCACCGCGCCCGCCCTGATCTTTCTCCCCTTCTTTCTCGGGATGGCCCGACGCTTCGCCCCTGACGAGCCAGCCTGTCGTACCGCGCTGGTGGCGTACGCGCTCGGCTCACCCGCGATGGTCTACAGTCTGCTCTTCATCTCGCACCAGCTTGCGGCCGCGTGCGTGGGGGGCTCGTTTCTGGCGGCGGTCGCCCTGGCCCGCCGGACAACCACCCGCCCATTCTTGGTCGCGCTTCTGGCAGGGTTGCTGGCTGGGGTTTCGGTGCTGGTGGAGTACCAGTCGGTTCTGGCCGTCCTGGTCATCGCGATCTATTTCCTCGCGCGGGTGCCGAACCGGATTCGAGCCGTGGGAGCGGCTCTCCTCGGGACCTTGCCTCCGGCCATTCTCCTTTGCGCCTATCACACGCTGGCCTTCGGCTCGCCCCTCAGGACCGGCTACACCTTTGTGATCCAAGCCACCATGCACAAGGGGTTCATGGGCTTGGTGGGCCCCAGTGCAAACTCGTTCTGGATAACCCTGTTCTTGCCCTCAAACGGCCTCTTGGCCCTGGCCCCCTGGGTGATCTTCGCGCTGGTCGGTGCGGTCGCGGTGCTGCGCGATCGCGAGGCGTGGACGCGCTGCGGGGCTGAAACCGTCGTCTGCGTGGCCGTGCCCCTCGTGTACGTTGCCTTTCTCGGCTCCACCGACACCTATCAGGCCCACGCCGGGTGGTCGGTCGGGCCGCGCTACATGACAGCGGCGCTGCCCTTCGTGGCCTGGCTGGCCGCGGCCGGTTTTCGCGCGGCGGAGCGTTCTGCGCCCGCGCGTGTCTTGGCGCAGACTCTGGTGATGAGCGCGGTCATCGTCTTTGTCGCTGCTGCAACCACCTATCCCCACTGGCCAGATCAACTACGCAATCCGCTCCGCGAACTGGCTTTCCCGCTCCTCGCCCATGGATACGCTGTTCATTCGCTGGGGACGCTCATCGGCTTGCACGGGTTTCTCTCCATCGCGCCCCTGTATGTGGTTGCCCTAGGCACGGCGATCTGGCTGCTATCGCGCGGGCCCCGGCGCTCTGTGCGGCAGACGGCACTGGCCTGCGTTCTTGCCATCGCACTGGTGGCAGGACACCGTGCCCTTCCCTTGACAGGCCCCTACGCAAGTCGGGTGTGGAATTTCGTCACGGCAACCTGGGAGCCTCCGGCGAGGTAGCAGCCGGTCAGTCAGCCGCCGGACGCACGCCGCCGGGCGGATTCCAGCGTGTTGACCAGCAACATGGCGATGGTCATGGGCCCCACGCCCCCCGGCACCGGTGTGATGGCGCCAGCGCGTTCGACCGCAGTGGCAAATTCCACGTCACCCACCAACTTGCCGCTGGGCAAGCGATTCATCCCCACGTCGATCACCGTGGCGCCGGGCTTGATCCAGGCACCGCGGATCATCTCCGCCTTGCCGATGGCCGCCACCAGGATGTCCGCCGTGCCGACCACGCCGGGCAGATCCTTGGTCTTGGAATGGCAGATCGTCACGGTGGCATCGGCCGCGGTCAGCAACACCGCCACGGGCTTGCCCACGATGTTCGAGCGACCCACCACCACGGCGCTGGCGCCGCGCACCGGCGTACCCGCCTGCTCGATCAACTTCATGATCCCGTAGGGCGTGCAGGCGATGAAACGTGGCTCGCCGATGAGCAGACGGCCCAGGTTCTCGGGGTGAAAACCGTCCACGTCCTTGGCCGGATCGATGGACAGCAGGATGCGCTTGCTGTCGATGTGGGGTGGCAGCGGGACCTGCACGAGAATTCCGTCCACCGTGCGGTCGGCACAGAGCGATCGCACCAGATCGAGGAGCTGCGCCTCCGAAGTGGTGGCAGGCAGGTGGTGATCGAGGCAGCGATACCCGGCCTCGGCCAGCGCCTTGGTCTTGTTGCGCACGTAGATCTGCGACGCCGGATCTTCGCCCACCAGGATCACCGCCAGCCCCGGTTGGCAGCCTCGTTCGTGAAGTTTCTTGGCCTCGACCGCAAGCTCGCCGCGAATGCGAGCCGCCAGCGCCTTTCCGTCGATGATCTTGGCTGCCATGGTGATCCTTTCCTGCTTGCGCCTATCACGTCCGGTCGCAGGCGTGCAACCCCCTGTTGCCGATTCTCGGACGCCCCGTCCGTGGCGGACCCGGCCGGCGCGCGCCCCGGACGGGCCAGCGTGGCAAGCGCGGCCCTCCTGTGCCGGTTTCGCCCGGCATGGCTGTTGCTTTGGC
>Ga0181518_10000093_pt1 | contig 95425 bp, 96 predicted proteins | sample PEATcosm2014_Bin_28_FD_119751 | JGI IMG/M metagenome (GOLD analysis project Ga0181518, IMG submission 119751) | Peatland microbial communities from MTU Mesocosm Facility, Houghton, MI, USA - PEATcosm2014_Bin01_60_metaG | ecosystem: Environmental > Terrestrial > Soil > Wetlands > Peat | place...
GCGAACAGCATTAGGGCCAGCGGCCACCCGCGCCGCATCAACAGGCCGGACACGTGACCGCACCCGACCAATGCTGCAGCAGCGTCAGAAAGTTCTTGCCAGGGCGCCGTCCACACGTGACCCGGCGCGACGTCAGCGATGGGCGCTTAAGCCCGCTTTGCGGCTTTGAATTTCTTCATGTTCGCGGCTGGCGGGTTAGTTCGGGACAATCTCACCGCAATCTTCGCCGGCAATTCCTACACGGCCTGTGTTTCCCGCCTATCCCGTCTGTATCGTGCGCGGCGGCGCGTAAAAGCTCGCCAGCAGCACGGCAAGAATTCCGGTGAGAAAAATGCCGTCAAAAGTTCCGGCGCCGCCGATGGAAGCGACTGGCGCGCCGAGCCCGCGCACTTTGTCGAGATTGGTGATGTCGGCGCCGATCAGCGTGCCCAGCCCGCCGGCGATATAAGCGAGCGGCGCCGCCTCTTGCCGCTCTCGCCGCGACAATACTACGGCGACGATCGCGGTAATCACGGCGGGCATGAAAACCGGCAGGGCAATGCCGACGCCCGGCACCGGGGTGGCGAGCCAATGCATGATGACGGCGACGATCGTGGTCGCCACCAGGCCCTTGACCCACAATTGGTTTTTGATCAAGAGATAGATCGACACCAAGGTCGGAATGACAGCGCCGCCGACATTGACCGCGATAATAGTGCCCTGCCAATGGCTGACGGCCGGCACTTCGTAGCGCATGCCGAAGAAATCGACGACTTGATTGGACATCACCTGCTCCGGCGGCAGCTCCGCGATTGGGATGTTGAAAAAACTGCCAAGGAGCGAAGCGAAGAGTAGCCACATCGCGGCGTGGTGACTGACGCCGAGGCTTTCATAGGCGTAGCTCACCGAACGCAGGATGAGCACGATAAAAAAGGCTCCAACCAATATGGCAAAAAAGACCGGCGCGATCGGCAGGTAGTGCATCTGGCTCATCTGCATCGGTGGTCCTCCGCGATCTGCAACCAAACGGCCGGCGCGCCATCATAGCCGCGTTGCTAGTCCAATCAACGGACATGACGCAGTGGCGGAATGTTCGCTTCGGGCCAGACCGGGCTCGCACCGCAACATGATCCGTGCAAAAAGAGAGACCGCCTCAAGGCGGTCTCTCAGAAACCCAGTCGAATGTTTGGATCAAGCGGCTGTGCGCTTGGCTTTTTCGACCTCGAGGTGGCCAGCGATAGCATCGAGCACAGCCAGCTTAGCCTGCTCGATAGATGCGATGGCATAGTCGATGGCGAAAGCAGCGTCTTCGTCCAGCATCTGGGCATAATTCGCAGCGAATTTAACGCCTAAATCGTGCTTCCGCTGGGCTACTTTCGACTTTAGATCGTCCATATCAGCGGCGATTTTGGCTTTCATTCCATTCCACTTGGCGGACGCCGTATCGCTAGCGGACTTGATGTTCTGATTTGCCTTTTGGACCGCCTGCTCGGCGGTAGCTTGCGCCTGCGCAATGCGCGCAACGACCTTGTCATGCACTTCCTTCTGTGCCGCTGCCGCAGCAACCTCAGTGTTCTTAGCGTGAACCGACAAGTTAGCGAGCTGCTCGGAAAGTGGCTTCATAATACGCCTCCATGTATCAGCCCCTCCAGCGCATTAATAATAGCTATGCGGTCGCCGGAGCAGATTGATCTAGATCAACGTTCGCTGGTTTTCTTATCCTCGTCTGCCCTCTCATACGTGCTCTTTCTTTGAGCGCATTCCTCTGAGAATCGATAAAGCGGCAGGAATGAGCAGCTTCTGTGCAGCGACATCCAAGGGGTTCTGCACGAGTTGCGTGATGTTTGCCTTTACGTCCTTCACCTCCTGGCCGACGGCCTCGATGGTAAGTTTGAGGTCGCGCGCGTCTGCTTGAATCGCCTCGACAGCCATTTTGCGGACTTCAAACGCAACATCAATTTCCGGCCCAGGGCGTGAATTGCTGCCGACCAACAAAACGATGGCCGCGATCAAGAGATCGACCGCTGCAACAGCGGCGGCCGCCCACACCGCTCCGAGGGGTGCCTGGAAAGCATAAAAGCCGGCGACATTGGCCATGCCCAGGCCGAACACCGCAATCAGCGCCGCGAACGCGAAGAGACCGAGCCGCCGCACCAGGACATTGAGCCAGATCCTGCCGATCAGAAAATCCGCTTTGTGCAGGACTTGCAGGTCACGAAGAAGATGATCGATCATGGCAATGCTCCTCAGCGCCTTCCGAGCAGGCGGCCGATCAATATCCCGACCAGCAGAGCGCTGATGACGCTCTGCGCGGGATGTGCGGAGACGCTCTTCTCGGCTTCCTCGAAAAAGCTTGTGACCTCGTTCGTCAGCTCGCGTAGCTGGTCCCGCAGCTCGCGTTCCTCCGCGGCTTCTTTCGGCGGAGGGGGAGGCGTTGCTGTCGTCCCGCTCGCGGCGGCTGCCTGCGAAGGAATCGGCGATACGTGCTCTCGCTGCGAGGTCGAAAGCTCCTCCTGAAGGGACTTCAATTCACGCGACACCACTGTATCCGTGGCCATGATGATGCTGTCCCTTCAAAATCGATACGGTCGGCGGCAAGCCGGCTTGAGGGCAAACCCCCTTTAGGCGGCCGAAGGAGGAGCAGCGCGCTTGACTGCATCCCACGCGGCCTGATTGGCGCGGTCGAAAGTCTTGCGCGATTCCGCCAAGGCCGCGCTCAGCGCAGCCCAGGACTCGTTTCCCGCCTGATTCAACTTCTGCAATCGCGCTTCCGCCTCGGCGGCGTCCGCCTTCATCTTTGTCACGGCAGCATCGACGTCAGCACGCCGCCCAGCCGCAAACTTTGTCGCTACGTCCTGGATCGCGTTGGCCGCTTGGCGCCAAGCCTTCACTTGAGCGGCAGCGACGTCGCGGAAGAGAGCCTGCTGCTGCGGAACCTGCCTGGCGATAGTGTCGATATAGGTTCTGACTTGCGCTTCGAAAGCTTTCCACTGCGAGTCCAACTGCGCCTTGTTGCTCTCCCAAGCGGCCTCGGTTGCTTTGGCCTGCTTATTGACGTTGGCTTGGAACTCGTCACGCTGCTTTTTCAGGTCGGCGATGAGCTGGTTAGCCTTCACTTTCGAATCGGCTTGTACTTGACCCGCCTTCGCTTCGAGCGAGGCCAAAGTGGCATCCATCTCGTCAATCCGCTGCTTCGCCCAGTTCATGTAAGAATGCATGCTGCTTTGCTCTGCCATGGTCGTCTCCATTTTGCTCAAACTTGTCGTTGGTATTCGCGGCCATGAAGCGTCAGGCCGCTTTGAATTTTTTGACCTTGAACGCGAAGCCGATCATCAGGATTCCATAGGCGATCGCAAATAGAGCGATCAGCCAAATCAGGGCCAAAGCGCCGGCGCCCGGCATGATGAAAAGAAAAATTCCGAACAGTACCGATAATGCGCCGTCGAGGATCAGCCACCATTCGTCGTCGATGACATTCCGCAGCTCAATGGCGCCGACGATCTGCAACACGCCTGTCGCAATGACCCAGCCGGCGATGAAATAAAGCAGCGTAAGCGCGGTGAGACCGGGCCACATATATGTCCCTATGCCGATGCCGATGCCAATCAGGCCCACAAGCACGAGCCACCATCGGATCTCGGCATTGCCCCTGCCGACGATTGCCGCCGCCAGCGCGAAGGCGCCATCGACCAGCGCATAGGCTCCGAACAATAGAATAAGCGTTGCAAGGCTGATCCCGGGCCATACCAGCGACAGCACGCCGAATATGAGGGCCGCAACTCCGCGCAGCAAAAAGAGCCACCAGTTACGCGCGAGCAACTGCGGAAGCGAAATGACGCTTACCGAATGCGATGGCTGGGTAGTCATGGCCGATACTCCGTAGCTTTTAAATAGAAAGAATAAACTGATCATTCGCCACTCATGTTGATCTAGATCAAACGGGAGCAACACTAACGCGTTCACGTTGTGGTCTTTGGCGACATCGGGACGGAAAAGGATTTTTTTAGTCTTTTCAGTCTTTTCAGTCTTTTAGTGATTGTCTCCACGCTACAGCTGCTCATGCAGGCTCGCGTTAGAGGAAGTGATCGAGTATTTTCTTTTGCAATGCGTCAATTGGCGGTCGCGAAATGGCGCTATGGGTCAGCGCTATGGGTCAGCAGCGACCGAATTACGATGTTGGCGCCGTGTCCGCTGTTCTTCCGAGAGCGACCGGATCGCTGCGCCGCGAGAGGTGACGGAACGGGGCGATAGTGACCGTTCCGGCTATCTGCCGATACAGTCGAAACGTGCCATTTCCGGACCATGTCCACGCCGGCGTGCTTCCATCGGGAGCAACGCGCGACTCTTTCCACCACGCTATCCCCCTATTTGAAGGTGATCAGATCGGTCCGGCTCAGCGTTGAGGCCCTATCCTTCAAAGGCTCGTTCGCGGCATTCGCACTGTGCTGATGCAAAATTTGGTATAGCCCGATGGCGACTTCGTAGTCCGTGGCGTCCAAACTCGCATCGACCAGAACGACGACCGTGTAACCACGCAGCGTTGCTCCGACAGAAGTGTAGGTCACCGATCCGCTCACCTTCCAGCCAGCCAGAATGAGCGTTGTAATTCCTTTGGCCTTCAGCGTTTTGTCGAGATCGGTATTGTAGAACCTATCCTGAGCCTGACTTTCAATTTTGATGTCGCCGGGTGCAGGAGAAACTTCCGGCAACCAGTTTGACATGGTTGGCGCGCGAGTCCCATACGCGACGGTAACACCAGCCCTCCGCGCCCGCGCCAGCAATGACGAGATGGCCGGCACCATTTTTCCGGTGCAGTTTGGTTGACGCGAGCATATGGGATCGACGATGTCGAATATGAGCAATGCCGTTGTCGCCGGGTTGAGCACCACCGGGACCGCATCCGGCGGCGACGGCATTTGCAGTGTCAGCGGAGGTTTGGTCATTATTTCCCCTTCACCACCTTCTGCCGCTGCTCGCCCAACCCATCAATGCCGAGCGTCACAACGTCGCCGGCTTTCAGGAACGTCGGCGGTTTCATGCCGAGGCCGACACCAGGCGGCGTGCCGGTGATGATGACGTCGCCGGGCTCCATGATGAAATATTGCGAGCAGCACCAGACGATGTGGCGGCAGTCGAAGATCATGGTCGAGGTGTTGCCGCGCTGGCGTTTCTCGCCGTTGACGTCGAGCCACATGGCAAGCTTTTGCGGGTCCTTGATCTCGTCCTTGGTGACGAGCCACGGGCCGAGCGGGCCGAACGTCTCGCAGCCCTTGCCCTTGGTCCATTGCCCGGCGCGCTCGATCTGAAAGACGCGCTCGGAGACGTCGTTGGCGAGGCAATAGCCGGCGACGACGTCGAGCGCTTTTTCCTTTGTCAGGTAGCGCGCGCGTTGGCCGATGACGATGCCGAGCTCCACTTCCCAGTCGAGTTTTGTCGAATCCCGCGGGATGATGGTGTCGTCGTTCGGGCCGCACAGGCAGGACGGCGCCTTGTTGAAGATGATCGGCTCCTTCGGGATCGGCATGCCGGCTTCGGCGGCGTGGTCGGAATAATTCAGCCCGATGGCGATGAAATTGCCGGGCTTGGGGACGCACGGCCCGATGCGCGGCTTGCCTTTCACCAGCGGCAGCTTTTCCGGATTGAGCTTTTTCAGCTTGGCGAGGCCGCCGGGCGAGAGCACGGCACCTGAAATGTCAGGGATGACTTTCGACAGATCGCGGATGTTGCCCTTGGCATCGATCAGGCCGGGCTTTTCGCGGCCGGCTGCGCCGTAACGAACGAGTTTCATGGGAGTCTCCTTGGGATTTTGATTTTGCGATGGGGAATCTCTTTTAGAACGCGCCGGGGAAGCGGCCCCCGTCGATTAGAAAATTCTGTCCGGTGATGTAGCCCGACTGCGCCGAGCACAGGAAAGCGCAGATCGCGCCGAATTCGTCGGGCGTGCCGAGGCGCTTCGCCGGAACCGATTCGATATTCTGCGCCAGCGCCGCTTCGTAGCTGGTGCCGCGTTTTTTCGAGGTCGCTTGGACATTGGAACGGAAGCGGTCGGTGTCGAAGATCCCCGGCAGCATGAAATTGATGGTGACGTTCGACGCCGCCACCGAACGCGCCACGCCGGCGAGGAAGGCGGTCAGCCCGGCGCGCGCGCCGGACGACAGATCGAGGCCGACCAGCGGCATCTTCACCGAGCCCGAGGTGATGTTGACGATGCGGCCGAATTTTCTCGCCACCATCGGGTCGATGGCCTTTTGGATCAGTTCGATGGCCACGATCATGTTGCCGATGACGCCGTCGATCATCTTTTGCCGGTCGAGCTCGCGGAAATCGCGAAACGGCGGGCCGGCATTGTTGTTGACCAGAATATCGGGCTCAGGGCAGGCGGCGAACAGCGCCTTTTGGCCTTCGGGCGAAGCCACGTCGGCGACAACGGCCGTGATCTTGGCGCCGGTCGCCTTGCGCAGTTCGTCGGCGGTGGCGGCGAGGCGATCCTTGTCGAGGCCGTTGATCACCACCTCGCAACCGGCCTCGGCCAGGCGGTGGGCGCAGGCGCGGCCGAGCCCCCGGCTCGACGCGCAAACGATCGCCTTGCGGCCCGCAATCCCAAGGTCCATGCCTAAGCTCCCTACTCAGTCTAACGCGGCATGGAAGTGCCGCCTGTATCTGTTCTCGTAACTGCGCCTCTTTAAGTCAACCCGGCTGAGACCGCCCAATTCGCAATGCCGTTCCTGCCGAACTTATCGCCCACCGAACTGGTGCTCATCATCGGGCTGGCGGCCTTTTCCGGCATCGCCGGCGGGGTCGCAGGCTATGGCACCGGCGCGCTGATGCCGCTCGTGCTGGTGCCGATTGTCGGCGCCGCGCCGGTGGTGCCGATCATCGCGGTATCGGCGATGTTCACCAACACGGCGCGCATCGTCGCGTTCCGGCGCTTGCTCAATCTGCGCCGCGCCGTGATTGCGCTGGTCGCCGCGCTGCCGACATGCGCGCTCGGCGCTTGGCTCTACACGCTCTTGACCGGCCACGGTGCCGCGCTGGTGATCGGCTTGAGCCTGATCGCGACCGTGCCGCTGCGGCGGGTGTTGAGAAACCGCGGCCATCACCTCGGCGAAAAAGGCTTTGCCGCGGCGTCCGTCGGCTGGGGCGTCGTCGTCGGCGGCACCACCGGGGCCGGCGTCATCTTGCTGTCGCTATTGATGGCGACCGGGCTGGAAGGCGGGGCTGTGATCGCAACCGACGCCGCGGTGTCGGTCGTCATGGGCGTCATCAAAATTTCGGTGTTCGCATTGGCCGGCGTGTTCACGCCCTTGGTGCTGACGATCGGGGTGCTGATCGGCGCCATCGGTTTTTTCACCACTTTCATCGCCAAGCTGATCGTCGAGCGGCTGCCGGTGCATGTGCACACGGCGATGCTCGACGTGGTGGTGATCGTCGGCGGCGCGGCGATGATTTACGGGGCGCTGAAGTGACGGCTCACGGCCACTTCACCACCGGCGGCATCGACGACAGGATCGAGTCGACATTGCCGCCGGTGCGCAGGCCGAAAATGGTGCCGCGGTCGTAAAGCAGGTTGAACTCGACATAGCGGCCGCGGCGCACCAGCTGTTCCTCGCGCTCGGCTTCGGTCCAGGATTTTGCAAAATTCTTTCGCACCAGCTCGGGATAGATTTTCAAGAAGGCAAGGCCGACGTCCTTGGTGAATGCGAAGGTTGCGTCCCAATCGGTCTCGAGGTAATCGTAGAAAATTCCACCGATGCCGCGCATTTCATTGCGGTGCTTGAGAAAGAAATAATCGTCGCACCACTTCTTGAACTTGTCGTAAGGCGCCACCGCGGCGTGCGCGTCGCAGGCGGCTCGCATCGCGGCATGGAAAGCCACCGCATCGGGATCGTCCTGGCGGCGCCGGCGCTCCAGCACCGGCGTCAGGTCGGCGCCGCCGCCGAACCACGATTTCGTCGTGACCACATAGCGGGTATTCATGTGCACCGCCGGCACGTTCGGATTGTGCATGTGCGCGATCAGCGAAATACCGGAGGCGAAGAAGCGCGGGTCGTCGGCCGCGCCCGGAATGTCCTTGCGGAATTCGGGGGCGAATTCGCCGAATACCGTCGAGACGTGGACGCCGACCTTTTCGAAGACGCGGCCCTTCATCATCGCCATGACGCCGCCGCCACCGGGCGTACCGGTGTGATCGGTGCGGCCCCAGGGCGTGCGCACGAAGCGGCCGGCCGGGCGGTCGGCGAGGGGCGCTGTCGCGGGTAGCGCGTCCTCGACCACTTCGAATGCCGCAACAATCCGGTCCCGTAACGTCTCGAACCAGGCCTTTGCCTGCTCTTTGCGCTGTTCTAATTTGCCGCTATGCATGATGTGCAAAACTTACCCGCGATGGTGATGGCAACAATACTGTAAGAATGTCATAAATCCGCGCCAATATATTGATCCATCTCAAGCGGATACCGGGATCGATCATGCCGCACAAAGCATCGCTGAGCCACCTGACGCGCCGCCGCTTGATCGCGGGCGCGGCCGGCACCGGCGTAGCCCTGATCGCGGCACCCGCTTTGCTGCGCTCGGCGCGCGCACAGAGCTGGCTTCCCGGCGATCCATTCAGTCTCGGCGTCGCGTCGGGCGCCCCGCGCTCCGACGGCTTCGTGTTGTGGACGCGGCTTGCGCCCGAGCCGATGTCGGCCGATCCGGAAACCCCCGGCGGCATGCGCGGCGGCGGCAATGTCGCCGTCGATTACGAGATCGCGACCGACGCCGGCATGCACGACATCGTGCGGCACGGCGAGGCCACGGCCGAACGGGCCTTCGCCTATTCGGTGCATCTCGACGTCAGCGGGCTCGAGCCCGGCCGGCCGTATTGGTATCGCTTCACGAGCGGCGACGCGGCGAGCGGCGTCGGCCGTGCCGTGACGTTGCCGGCGGCGGGAGCTTCCCTCGACAAGCTGCGCTTCGGCTTCGTCTCCTGCTCCAATTACGAGCACGGTTATTTCTCGGCGTACCGGCATCTGACCGAGGAAAATCCCGACGTCGTGCTGTTCCTCGGCGATTACATCTACGACACCATCGAGGAGAACAAGCCGACCGTGCGCCGACACAGCGACGGCGTGGCCTCCACGACGCTGCCGACCTATCGCAACCGCTATGCGCAATACCGGCTCGACCCCGACCTGCAGAACCTGCACGCGAGAGCGCCGGCGCTGGTCACCTGGGACGACCACGAAGTCGAGAACGATTACGCCGACCAATGGTCGCAATGGTTCGTCGAGCCGGCGCGCTTCCTGCTGCAGCGCGCCGCGGCCTATCAGGCGTTCTACGAGCACATGCCGGTGCGGCCGATCCTGTCGCATCCGCAGGGGCCGGTGATGCGGGTCTACGACCGCTTCACCTTCGGCGACCTGATCGAGATTTCCATGATCGACGGCCGGCAGTATCGCTCGCGCGAAGCCTGCTACGGCCCGCCGAAGAAGGGCGGCGGCCATCTGGAGAGCAACGCGAGTTGCCCGGAACGGCTCGCCGACGGACGCACCATGATGGGCTTCGCCCAGGAAGCGTGGCTCTATTCCGGGCTCGCGCACTCGAAGGCGCAATGGAACGTGATCGCGCAGGACGTGCTGATGGCGCAGTTGCGGCAAAAGCTCAACGGCGCCGACGCGTTCTGGACCGACGATTGGGACGGCTACCCGGCCAACCGCACGCGGCTGCTCAAGCGCATCAGCGACACCAAGGTGTCCAATCCGGTCGTGATCGGCGGCGACATCCACGCGTTTTTCGCCAACGACCTGCATCTCGATTTCGACGATCCGGCATCTGCGGTGGTGGCGACCGAATTCGTCGGTACGTCGATCACATCTTATCCGGCGCCCTACGAGCTGTTCGCGCAAGCGCTGCCCGACAATCCGCACGTCCGCTTCTTCGAAAGCCGGCGGCGCGGCTATGTCAGCGTCGACCTCGAACGCGCCCACATGCAGGTGCGGCTGCGCGTGGTGTCCGACGCGCACGATCCCAAGGCCGACATCGCGACGCTGAAGACTTTTGCGATCGAGAACGGCAAGCCGGGCGTGGTCGAGGCGTAGCGCGAGCGCTTAGTCCGCGTCCACTTTCTCCGCCAACCAGACCTTGATCAGGGATTGATATGGTACGTCGCGCTTGTTGGCGGCGATCTTGATGCGATCAAGTAATCCCTGCGGCAAACGGAGCGAAATGGCGGTCGTCGACAGTTTCAGATTTGGCAGACGAACGCGCTGCGCGTTGCTCCAATCGACATAGTTCGTGGAGTCGTGTGTCTCCCAGAACTTGCGCTCTTCCGCTTCATTGCGAAAGTGAGGAATGGGCTTAAGCTTCTTGGTCATAGCGGCGTCTTTCTTTTCGGTTCGCGTCGCGTGCCGAAATCACTCGGATTTTCGATCCCCCGTCGCGTAACGTAAACGTCACGTGCAGCAGGCGTCCGTCGATCGTCCGTCCCATGGCATGATGACGTTCTTCATCCTGACTGTGTTTAACGTCATCGGCGATCAGCAGCCGTTCGTCCGTGAATGCCTGTTCCGCCTCGGCCTGCGATACCGAATGCTTATCGGCGCTCTTGAGACTGTTGCCATCGTCCCAGTCGAACCCGACGATCTGGCTCAAGTCCGGCATTTGTGTATATTAGCATAATATACAAAATCGGCAAGCCTCAGTCCGTACAACCCGCCGGGGGCATCCCACCCGTCTGCCGCAGCGCCTCGCCGGCGGCCATGGCGGCGGCGACCGCGACGTTGAGCGAGCGCAGGCCCGGGCGCATCGGGATGACGAGGCGGGCATCGGCGGCTTGGTGGACTTCCGGCGGCACGCCCGCGGACTCACGGCCGAACAGCAGCACGTCGGCCGGCGCGAATCGGTAATCGAGATAGGACGTCGCCGCGCCGGTCGTGAGCAGCACCAGGCGATGGTGTCCGGCCGCCCGCCAAGCCTCGAAATCGCGCCACGAGCCGTGCCGCACGATCGTCACGGCATCGAGATAGTCCATGCCGGCGCGGCGGAAGGCGCGGTCTGAGGTCGGGAATCCGGCCGGCTCAATGATGTGGGCCTCAATCCCCAAGCACGCGCACAGCCGCAACACGGTTCCGGTGTTCTGCGGGATATCGGGCTGATAAAGGGCGATGCGCATGGCCGAAATCGGGGCGGTCCGGTGCCGGCGAAACCTGGCTTGTGCGTGCCGGCAAGCCTACACTTGCACTCTCCCGGCAAGGGTGCCAATAAAACGCCGCCGGTATGCGTCGCCTCTGACCTTCCCCAGGCCGGATGCGACCGGTCTGTCCGCAGCCCCCGCCGCCCGAACCCCTCGGGAAGGGGCGCGGTACGCAGCGCGGATGGGATGACCGGCAAGACGGATAAGGCATAAGGTTCGATTATGAGCGGACATTCGACCTATCAGCCGCAAAGCCCATTCATGCAGTGGATGGAGCGGCGGCTGCCGATCGTGAGCTTGGTTTATTCGTCCTTCGTCGCCTATCCGACACCGCGCAACCTGAACTACTGGTGGACGTTCGGCGGCATTTTGACCTTCATGCTGGGCGTGCAGATCGTCACCGGTGTCGTGCTGGCGATGCATTACACGCCGCATGTCGATTACGCCTTCAACTCCGTCGAATCGATCATGCGTGACGTCAATTACGGCTGGCTGTTGCGCTACCTGCACGCCAACGGCGCGGCGTTCTTCTTCGCCGCCGTTTACGCCCACATCGCGCGTGGCATGTATTACGGCTCCTACAAGGAGCCGCGCGAGGTCTTATGGATCCTCGGCGTCATTCTTTTCCTGTTGATGGTGGCGACCGGCTTCATGGGCTACGTGCTGCCGTGGGGCCAGATGAGTTTTTGGGCCGCCACCGTTATCACCAACCTGTTCTCGGCGCTGCCCGGCGTCGGCGAGCCGATCGTCACCTGGCTGTGGGGCGGCTACGCCGTCGGCAATCCGACGCTCAACCGTTTCTATTCGCTGCACTACCTGTTGCCGTTCGTGATCGCCGGCGTGGTGGTGCTGCACGTCTGGGCGCTGCATATGGTCGGGCAGAACAATCCGACCGGCGTCGAGCCGAAGACCGAGAAGGACACCGTGGCGTTCACGCCCTATGCGACCGTCAAGGACGGCTTCTTCATCGGCGTGTTCTGCCTGTTCTACGCCTGGTTCGTGTTCTACCTGCCGAACTATCTCGGCCATTCCGACAACTACATCATGGCCAATCCGGGCCAGACGCCGACCCATATCGTGCCGGAATGGTACTACCTGCCGTTCTACGCCATCCTGCGCGCGATCCCGAGCAAGCTCCTTGGCGTCACCGCCTTGGCAAGCTCGATCATCATTCTCGCCTTCCTGCCCTGGCTCGATACGTCGCGGGTGCGTTCGGCGAATTACCGGCCGCTATACCGGCAATTCCTGCTGATCTTCTTCGCCGCCGTGATCGGGCTTGGCTATCTAGGCTCCCAAGAGCCGTCGGGCGGTTATGTGATCGCGGCGCGCATCCTCACCATTTACTATTTCGGTTTCTTCCTCGTCATCCTGCCGCTGCTCGGATTGTTCGAGAAGACCAAGCCGCTGCCGAATTCGATCTCGGAAGCGGTGTTGCCGGCGCCGTCGTCGGGCGCCAGGGCTTAGCGGAGGCGGATATGATTTCTCATCGCATCATCACCGCCCTCGCGCTCGCGGCGTCGCTTACGGCGACGGCCGTGCAAACGGCATCGGCAGAGGACGCGCCACCGCGGCAAAAATGGTCGTTCGCCGGTCCGTTCGGCATCTACGACCAGGCGCAGCTGCAGCGCGGCTTCAAAATCTACAAGGAAGTCTGCTCGACCTGCCACAGCATCAAGCTGTTGGCGTTCCGTAATCTCGCCGAGCCGGGCGGCCCCGGTTTCACCGAGGCGCAGGCGGCGGCGATCGCGGCCGAGTTTCAGGTGACCGACGGCCCCAACGACCAGGGCCAGATGTTCCAGCGCCCCGGCACCCTCGCCGATCATTTCCCGCCGCCATTCCCGAACGATCAGGCCGCCCGCGCCGCGCTCGGCGGCAAGCTGCCGCCCGACTTCTCGGTAATCGCCAAGGCGCGCGGTTACGAATGGGGTTTCCCGCAATTCATCATCGACGCCTTCATCGATTATCAGGAGGACGGCCCCGACTACATCCACGCCCTCCTCAACGGCTACACCGACCCGCCGCCCGGCTTCGCGCTGCCGCCCGGCGGCCAGTACAACAAATATTTCCCCACCGGCGCCATCGGCATGCCGAAGCCGCTCAGCGACGGCCAAGTGGAGTACACCGACGGCACGCCAACGACGGTCGATCAATACGGCCGCGACGTCTCAGCCTTCCTGATGTGGGCGGCAGAGCCGACGCTCGACGCGCGCAAGCGGCTCGGCTTCCAGGTCATGATCTTCCTCGTCGTGCTGACCGGGCTTCTGTACTTCACCAAGAAAAAAGTCTGGCACGACGTGCATCATCCCGAGTCGGCGTAATCGCGACCGCCGGCTTGATGCCGGCGCTGAGTTTTAGGCTTTGCCGCGAATGGGGCTCGAACCATGACCACCGCCGCGTTCGAGAATGATCTCAAATCAGCGATCCGCACCATCCCCGACTATCCCAAGCCGGGCATCATGTTTCGCGACATCACCACGCTGCTCGGCGACGCGCGGGCATTCCGCCGCGCTGTCGACGAACTGGTGCAGCCCTGGGCCGGCGGCAAGATCGACAAAGTGGCCGGCATCGAGGCGCGCGGTTTTATTCTCGGCGGCGCCGTGGCGCATCAGGTCTCGGCCGGCTTCGTGCCGATCCGCAAAAAGGGCAAGCTGCCGTTCAAGCGCGTCAGCATCGGTTATTCGCTCGAATACGGCATCGACGAAATGGAAATGCACGAGGACGCGGTGATCAACGGCGAGCGCGTCATCCTGGTCGACGATCTCATCGCCACCGGCGGCACCGCGGAAGCCGCGGTCAAGCTCTTGAAGCAGATCGGCGCCAATGTGCTGGCGGCCTGCTTCATCATCGATCTGCCGGATCTGGGCGGCGCCGAGAAAATCAAGAAGCTCGGCGTGCCGGTGCGTACGCTGGTCAGCTTCGAAGGGCATTAGGGTGATCAATTTCCGACGGCGAGACATTCGACTGGGCGAGTCCCCGATCGGGGGCGATCACGGCAACAAGAACGAGCGCGCCCGCCAAGGTTATTTGCCATCCGAAGCTGCACATGAAACTGCCTCGATTGCCATGGGCATTCACACAGCGGCGTCTGCGACTTGAAGCTTAAGTTCAGGGTGCGCCACCTCGGATGCCGGTTCCGGCGATCGAGCCGGCTCTTTGACTCGAAACCACGCCACATAGAGCGCTGGGAGGAACAACAGCGTCAGCACGGTGCCGACGATGATGCCGCCCATCATGGCGAACGCCATTGGGCCCCAGAAAATCTCCCGTGCAATCGGAATAAGCGCCAGACTGGCCGCAGCGGCGGTCAGCATGATCGGGCGCATACGATGTTCCGTTGCTTCCACCACGGCCTCCCATATCGGACGGCCGGCCTCTTTCAGGTGCTCAATCTGGACAATCAAGATGACCGAGTTGCGGATCAGGATGCCGATCAATGCCAGAACTCCCAGGATCGCAACGAACCCGAGAGGCGCCCCGCTTGGCAGCAAAGCCAACACCACGCCAATCAGGGCGAGCGGCGCGACAGCGAACACCAGAAACAGCCGAGCAAAACTTTGTAGCTGAATCATCAGGATCGTGGCCATGATGAAGAGCATCAGCGGAACGACGGCTTCAATCGGGGCCTGGCTTTTGGCGCTCTCTTCGACAGCGCCGCCGATCGCCACGGAGTAGCCGGCCGGCAGTCCCTTTGCGAACTCCGCCACCTGTGGAGCGAGTTGATCCACGGCGGTTTTCGGCTGCGCAGTGTCGAGGATGCTAGCTTTCAGCGTGATCGTGGGGATGCGCGATCGTCGCCAGATTGTCGGCTGCTCCATCTCGTAGTGGAGGGTGGCGACGGCGCCGAGCGGTACCGACTGCCCGCCCAGGCCGATCAACTGCAAGTCGCGTAGTGTATCGATCGACGCGCGCTCGGGTGCCGTAGCGCGCCCCACCACATTCACCAGGTAAATACTGTCGCGAACCTGGGTGATCGATGTGCCGTCAAGCACGCCGTTCAGGGTCGTGGCAATGTCTTCCGAGGTAATGCCAAGTTGACGGGCTTTATCCTGCAGCACGTCGACCTTGACGACGCGCGCGGGCTCCATCCAGTCGAACACCACGGTGTCGAGATGCGGATTGGTGCGCACGATCGCGGCCAGACGCTGCGAAATTTCCCGGACTTTGGCGATGTCGGGTCCGCTGAGCCGATACTGCACGGGGCGTCCGACCGGAGGTCCGACCTCAAGCAATTTGACCAATGAGTCGGTGCCGGGAAAGGTCTTTTTCAGATAGGCTTCGAATTGCGCCTTGAGGCGATCGCGGACGTTGATCCCGCCCTTGGTCACCACGACCATTTGGCCAAACCAGGTGTTGGCGGTCTGCACATCGAAGGACAGAACAAAGCGCGGAGCGCCGGTCCCGACGTAGGTCGACCAATGGTCGACGCCGTCATTGCCCTGGAGTTGCTCTCGCTCGAAGCGAGCCATCTGTGCGTTCGTGTCCGCAATCGAGGCATTCTGAGGCAGGTTCCAGTCGATGATAAGCTCGTCGCGGTCCGACGATGGAAAGAACTGCTGCGGCACGAATTGCATGCCAACCAACGCGAGTAAAAAGGCTCCGACCGTCACGCCAATTGTAGTCCAGCGATGCTGCATGCACATGACGAGTAGACCAGAGAACCGCCGCGCAGATTTTCCCTTCGTCTCATGATGCGCTTTCATCTTTGCCGGCAGGATTGTGACTCCGAGCAGTGGCGTGAACAGCACGGCGACGATCCACGATACGACCAAGGAGACGGCAATCACCACGAACAGAGTGAAAGTGAATTCGCCGGCGTTGCTGCTGTTGAGGCCAATCGGAATGAACCCGGCGACGGTAACCAGCGTACCCGTCAGCATCGGAAAGGCAGTAGAAGTATAGACGTAGGTCGCCGCCTTCGTTAAGGCATCGCCAACTTCCAGCCGCGCCACCATCATTTCGACAGCGATCATGGCATCATCGACCAGAAGCCCGAGCGCGATGATCAAAGCGCCAAGCGAAATACGCTGCAGCGAAATTCCGGCATAGGCCATCACGACAAAAGTTATGGCGAGAACCAGCGGAATGGCGATCGCGACAACGAGCCCGGCACGAAGCCCAAGACTGAAGAAGCTGATGGCGAGAACAATGGCCACAGCTTCGAACAGCGCTTCCGTGAACCCCGATACCGCGTGCTCGACCACTAACGGCTGATCCGCGACCAAGTGGACTCCCACGCCGATCGGCAGATCGGCGATGATTTCCGACATTTCCTGCTTTAGCGCATCGCCAAACTTTAGGAGATTGGCCCCGCTTTTCATGCCAATGGCGAGAGCGATGGCGGGCTGGCCGTCGAAACGAAACAGCGTCGCCGCCGGATCGGCGTAGCCGCGCGTGATGGTTGCCACATCGGTCAATGGAAAGAACCGATCATTGACCCGCAAATTGATGGCCTTCAGGCTTGCTTCGGACGCAAATTGCCCGTTGACCCGCACGCTGATGCGCTCCGGCCCGGCTTCAAATACACCAGATGGCGTGACGGCATTTTGTCCCTGCAAGGATGCAATGATGGAGCGAGTGTCGAGCCCGAGTGCGGCGATTTTTCGGGTTGAAAATTCCAGGTAAATCACTTCGTCCTGTGCGCCCAGGATGTCGACTTTACCGACATCCGGCACGGTCAATATTTTCCCACGAATTTCCTCGACTCGATCACGCAACTGGCGTTGGCTCAAACCGTCGCTGGTGAAAGCGTAGATGTTGCCGAACACGTCCCCGAAGCGGTCATTGAAAAACGGTCCGATGACGCCTTGGGGAAAATCGCCCTTGATGTCGGCCACCATGTTGCGCACGCGAACCCAGGTCGGGGTAACGTCACTGGCCTTTGTGCTGTCGCGCAGATAAACGAAGACCGTCGTCTGCCCTGCAACGGTTACACTTTTGGTGTAATCGAGCGATTCCAGTTCTTCGAGCTTCTTCTCGATGCGTTCCGTGACTTGGCGCGTAATCTCCTCGGCAGAAGCGCCCGGCCATTGCGCCTGGATCACCATGGTCTTGATGGTGAAGTCGGGATCCTCTTGTCGTCCCAGGTGCAGGTACGAGAACAGGCCGGCCGCCATGAAGGCGATCATGAAATACCAGACAAGCGAACGATGTCCGAGTGCCCAGTCGGAAAGGTTGAATGACTTCATGGCGTCACGTCCTGTTGCATTTTGACTTGCTGCCCCTGTTTGAGGCTATGAATTCCAGCGGTGACGATCCGCGTTCCGGCGTCGAGACCGCTAGTCACGTGAATGCCAGTTGCGTTCTGAGAAAGATCGACTCTGCGCAGCGAGACCGTGCTGGCCGGAAGGTCGACGATCCAAACAAAGCTCTCGCCGTCCTTAGTCAGCACCGCGGACTCGGGCACGTGCAAGATTGAGGGCTCGTCGGTGCTCAGACTCGCGCTGACGGTCGCTCCCAGCCGGAAGGTTGGAGGCGGATCGTTCAAGGTAATTCGGATGCGCTGCGTGCGCGTCACAGGATCAGCCTGCGGCGCAATCTCCCGAATTTGACCCTCGACCTCAACGCTGGGAAGGAGCTGCAAGCTGACGATAAATGGCAAGCCGACCGTTAGTGGAACCGGGAAGTCCGGCCCGATGTCGACAACAGCCTCTCTGATATCGGGGCGCGCGACTGTGACGACACTCTCACCAGGCGACACGACTTGTCCGACGTTGGCACCCACGGCCGTGACGACACCGGCGAAATCGGATTTCAGCTGCGCATAGCTGAGTTGTTCAAGCGCCTTGGTCAAGTTCGCCTGCGCACGAGCCACCGATGCTTCAGCGCCGGCTCGGGCCTGCACTGCGTTGTCTAGGGTCGCTTTTGTCGTCGCGTCGGTCGTAATCAGCGTCCGTTGCCGCTCCTCCGTTGCGCTGGTATTCGCAAGTTGCGCTTGGCTTTTTGCGAGCTCTGCTTTGGCTGACCGCACCGCAAATTCGAGCGCAGTGGAATCGATTGCAGCAACGACATCTCCTTGGCCGACCAGGTCTCCTACGTTTACGGGACGTGCGATGAGGCGCCCCAACAGGCGGAAACTAAGATCAGTCTTGAAGCGAGGTTCGACAGTGCCCACCGCCACCGTGCTGCTAGACCCCATCGGTTCGACAACCGTCGAGAGCACTGGTCGAACGGGCTCCGGCGCGTTTGTCTCTTGCTTGCATCCCGACGCCACAAGGGTCAGCGCGAGGATGCTCGAGATCAGGATTGGGCGCGTCATAACGATGGACTCCCGTCGAAGATCACGAGCTGGCCAGGGCTGAGCAGTTTGCCGCCGTCGACAACGACACGCTCTCCGGGCTCAAGCCCATGTTTGACGATCACGGCACCAGCTTCGTAACCATCTATGGTCACCGGCCTCAGCGAGACCGTCTTGGTCTGCGGGCCGACGATCCAGACCGCTGGCTTCGGCCCAAGCGCCATCAAGGCGGTCCATGGGACTGATATCTGCGCGCCGGGCTGCCGGTTGGCTGTGCCCGCTACGGCGCTTCCCAGCGTCATCGTTGCCGGCGGATTTTGGATCGCGATCTTGACGCGAACCGTCGCGCTCTTCGCATCGATGGCCGGCGACACCTCCCTTACGTAACCGGTGGCCGTGATACTGCGGTCGGAGAGGAGTGCCACGGAGACGTGATTGGCGTCGTAATCACCAAAGAAAATCGATTCGTACACATCGAAGACAGCGTCGCGATCACCATCCTGCGCCAGGGTGAATACCGGCTGAGCCGCTTGCACCACTTGGCCGGCCTCAAGACTTCGCGTGGTAATCACGCCCGAGGCCCCGGCGCGCAATTCGGTATAGCTAAGCGCGTCTTTCGCTGTGCCCAGCTGCGCCTTGGCCGCTTCAACCGACGCTTCTGCGTTGCGCAACCCCTCCTGGGCGTTGTCGAACGCCACGCGGGTGGTGAAGCCCTCGGCGATCAGAGTCTTTTGCCGCTCGAAAGTCGCGCTTGCCACGCGCAATTGGGCTTCGGCTGCAGCTTCCGCCGCAGTCGCTGCATCGACATCGGCCTGCTGCTCGGCCGGATCGAGCCGAGCCAGCACGTCACCGGCCTCGACATGGGCGCCGACATCGGCGAACCGTGCGACAACGCGGCCGCTTACCCGAAATGAAAGGTCCGCGCGGAAACGGGCTTGGACCTCGCCGGTCAGCGTCACAGCACTTTGTCGATCGAGCGGCTGGACTAGCTCGGTGCGCACGTACAAGGCGCGATTCTGAGCAGCTGAGCGATCATTGCAGGCACTCAGCGCCGCCGCCACAAGCGCGACCCCAAAGGCGGTGCCTGCCTTTTGGCCAACCCCGATGCGACAATAAAATCGCTGTCTCATGGCGCATCCTTGAAGTAAACTATACAGTGTAGTATATTTTAATTGCCATGCTGCCAATAAGGTGTCAAGAACAGTTTGGGCAGCGCGACTAACACTTTCGAATAACGCTGCCCAACAAAAGGATCGATCTATGGCCAAGAGTGCAAAAGCAAAACGAGCCGCCCGTCCCGGTAGGCCGCCCAAGGACCTTGCCGGCGATGTCGAGGGGCGCATCCTCGATGCCGCCGAGCGGGTCTTTCTTGAACGAGGTTTCCAGAGCGCGAGCATCGACGAGATCGCAGCAAGGGCTCCTGCGAGCAAACCGACGATTTATGGGCATTTTGCCGGCAAGGAGGCGCTGTTCGCCGCTGTTGTCGCGCGTATCATCGACGGATTGGCGAAATTGGAGCGCTATACGCCCGAGGGACGTACGGTGCAGGACAAGCTCACAAGCTTGGGCATCGAGTTGGTCGAAAGAACAGTCGCCGAATCGGTCGGCGTATTCCGTGCGACGATCGCCGAATCGCAAAGATTTCCGGATTTGAGCCGCCGCGTGCACGAGGCAGCGCGAAATCAAGGGGCCGACGCTGTCTCCCAACTCTTAAATAACGCCACCCAGATGCTTTCGCGCGCATCCTCGGGGCCCTTCAGTGGCAAAAGAAGTATCGCGACAGCTCAGATCTTCATGGACCTCATCCTGCTCCCCATGCTGATGCGATCCTTGATGGGTGATGAAGCGAAGGTTTTGCGCAAGGAGCTGCCGTCCTTCATGCGCGAACGCGTCGGCTTTTTTCTGGCAGCGTGTGAGGCGGGTTGGAAGTAGCAGCATTGCTTACGCGACGGCAGTAGCAGGTTTCGACGCTCATCAGCGCCATTGAGCCGCTTGCAATTCGCGCCGACAGGCTTCACTGAAATCTCGCAGCGGGTCCATTTCCTTTATCAAGTCCGCCAAATCCGCGAACGTCCTGTTGGGTGCGAGATAGGTCTCGATGATCAAGTGACCAGCCTTCTCAGCGGCTTCAATAACGCCATCGCCCGACATCACTTTCATTCGTGCAATCAGCGCGTACATGTTGACCAGTTTCGAAGCCTCGGATTTGTCATTGACGAGGGCGTCGGCATACAGCTTCGATGCCTCTTCAATGAATGCCTTATAGAGCTTCGCACGTCGTGAGCTGGTCCGCGATTTGCTGCGCACGCGGTCTTGTCGGCGCTGGGTTACCCAATTCGATAGAATCGTCGCGATGCTTCCGCAGGCCGATCCGCAAAACGCGACGACCGGGATATAGATTGGATCGAACATTTGATTTTGCCTTGCACTGACCCGACGTTTTGGTCGACGTCCAGGCCTTCTATCAGGCGATATAAACTATACCGTATAGTTTAGTCAACCCAACCTTGGGCTTGAAGACCTGGCAACATTATGAGGACACGGCCCTAGCGTCCCGAGCGCAGCGTCGCGCTCAGTTTGCCAACGACGCTGTCGCTAAGCGAGGCGCCGAGCTTGCCCATGAGCAGGCGCAATTCGAGCTCGCGAAACTCGGTGAAAATGGTGCCGATCCAGCTATGGATCTCGGTCGGGCCGCCGGGCCGCTCGGTCATATAGGCGCCGAACGAGAAACTCGGGCGGTCGACGACGCCGCGCACGATCGCCGACAGGCGCGGGATGCGGATGACGCCATATTCGCCACGGCTCGGCGGGAAATCCGCTTTCTCATACATCACCGATACAGCTTCGTTGTGCACCGGTACGAAGGCCGTGGTCTCGAGGCGCCGGCGCACATCGGCATAGGCGCGCACTGTCCCCGGCGACGGGTCGGTGACGAACAGCACGATCGGCTCGATCGAACGCCGCCGCGCCTCCTGCACGAAGCCGATCTCGGTCATCACGTCGAAGAATTGCTCGAACGGGCCGTAGCCGAGGTCGATGACGGTGGTGCGCGGAATGCCGGCGAGCAATCGATCGAACAGCGCCATCTGCCCGGGCGTGTCGGCGATATTCATCGTCGCGACGAGATCCGGAAAATAGCCGGCGAATGTCGGCTCGCGCGGGTCGAGGTCATAGCCGACGAGCGCGCGGCCGTTGTCTCGGAAGAATTCGACCAGGAGGCGCGCGATCAGCGTCTTGCCAACCCGCGGGCGAGGTGAAGCGACGATGTAGAGCGGCGCCTGCTGCGGCATGCCGGCAATCGGTCCATTGCGACGAACGAACGCTGTACTGGCCTCACTTTCCTCCCCGCGAGCGGGGAGGGAAGGGGCTTACTGCGCGGTGCGGACCACCTGCACGCGCGGACCGCCGCCCGCCGGTGCAGCGGCGCTGGCGACGAAGTCGTTCAGCTTGATGCGATCGTATTCGCCCCAGACATTACCCAGCCAGTGCCGGACATAGCCGCGCAGCACGAACGAGTAATTGGCGGCATCGCCCTTCGCGTTCTTGTTGGCGACGAAGGTGAGGAACGGCACGGAGGCGAGCTCGACCTGCTCATAGGCCATCTCGTTGAGCTTCGGGATGGTGATCTCGACGGCGTCCTTGAACCTCTTGAAATAGGCCGCGTGCGTCGGCTGGTCCCATTCGAAGAAGCTGGTGTTGTTGAAGTAGTTCTTGACCAGGAAATATTTGGCGTCGGTGGTGAAGGCCGAGGTGTCCTCGATCTCGTTGAGCGAAGCGATCGAGGAACCGAGAATGTGGAACACGGCGAAGTTAAGCTGGCCCTTTTTCACCGCTTCGAGAAAGCCGATGTCGCGCAGCGAGCGCAGCGTCGGCGACAACAGCCCGGCGCGCACGTCGATCACCGTCACGCTGGCGTCGGTGGTCGACAGCGTGTCGAAAATGCGCATCTGGTCTGGGACCGACGTGACGTCGACGATGTCGCTGATGTCGGGATGAAAGCGCTTCAAGGTGCCTTTCGGCGATTCGGTATCGAAGGCGCGCGTCGGCACATGATGCGCCGTGAAATAATCGAGCAGCGTCCGGGCGACCGTCGTCTTGCCGACGCCGCCCTTGTCCGCGCCCACCACGACCACTGTTGGCTTAGCCATTGTCCTGATCCCCGCTGACCCCGTTTGCCTTAGGGCGTCGTCCGTCCGGCTCAGCAAATCCACCGGAAAACCGCGGCCAACCCAGACACTTCCCGCAAATCTTTCCGTTAATGGAGTCTTACACAGAGCCGGCTCTGTTTGGAAGCCTCCAGTTGCGCCACGTGGCCGCGAAGGCGCAGCGCTTAGCCTATTTTCAAAGGGATATGGTTAATTGTGACCCGATTGCGACCAAGGTCCTTATAGTTTGCGCATGATCCTGTCCGAAAACCGGTATCCACTTTTCGGGATCATGCGCTAGCCGGTATGCGGGCCCCACGGTCCGGACGATGAGTCCGATGACGGGTCTGGGGATACGCCTTCACTCCCGCTCGATTCGTCCGCCGCCGGACCCCACGGCCCGCTTGGTGGCGGCGGTTGGTCGGATTGATCGTTGTCCGCGTCGCTTGGCGGCAGCGCCAGCGGGCCTGGATCGTGGCCGCCGGCGAACTTGACTAGCGCCGCGACCCGGCTGTCGACGCTCGGATGGGTGTCGAACAGCTCGCCGAAGCCTTGGCGCGGGTTGTCGACGCACAGTTCCATCACCGCCGAGGTCGCGTCCGCCAATTCGCCGCGGTTCTCGATCTTGCGCAGCGCCGAGATCATGGCGTCGGGATTCTTGGTGAGCTCGACCGAGCCGGCATCGGCGAGGAATTCCCGCGACCGCGACAAAGCAAGCCGAATGACGAACGACAGCAAATAGGCGATCGCAATGATCGCAACCGCGATCAGCATGGCGAAGGCCGCGCCGCTGCCGCGGCGGTCGCCGGAGCGGCCGCCGCGAAAGCCGAAGCCGTTGTAGAACCACAGCCGAAACACCAGTTCGGCGAAGAACGAGACGACGCCGGCGATGACGACGGCGATCACCATCATGCGCACGTCGCCGTTGCGGATATGAGTGAGCTCATGGCCGAGCACGGACTCGATCTCGGCATCGTTGAGCCGCTTGAGGAGTCCCGTGGTCACCGTGATCGAATACTGCTTGTCGCTCATGCCGGTGGCGAAGGCATTGAGCGCGTCGCTCTCCATCACCTTGAGCTTGGGCATGGTGATGCCGCGCGAGATGCACAGATTCTCCAGGATATTGTAGAGCCGCGGTTCCTCGGCGCGCGTCACTTCGCGGCCGCCGGTCAGCGCGTCGATCATATTTTGGTGGAAGTAATAGGCGATGACCACCCACGCCGCGGTGCCGACGGTCGCCCATGGCGCGGCATGGAGAAAATCGTTCCACGCCAGCTGCATCAACACATCGCTGTCGGCGTCGACCGAGAGCGCTTCCGCCACCAGCGCCCCGGCATAGACCATCAGGTAGATGAGGAAGAACAGGCCCATGAGCAGCGCGATCGAACGCCGCCGGTTCGACTGGATATGGCTATAGAGCCCGTAAGCGGCCATCGCTAGCACGTCTTTCCGGGGCGCGGCCGAAGGCCGCGAGCCCGGAATCCATAATCACGAGGCAAGAGGGTTTCGTTAGACCGTCTCATACTTGATATGGCGGTGGTTATGGATTCCGGGTTCCGCGCTTCGCGCGGCCCCGGAATGACGAGTCAGAACTTCACACTCGGCGCGTCGGTGACGGCTTTGCGGTCGTCGCCGAGGTCGAAATATTCCTTCTGCGAGAAACCGAACGAGGCGGCGAACAAAGCGGCCGGGAAGCGCTGGATGCCGGTATTGTATTCCTGCACCGCATTGTTGAAGAAGCGCCGCGACGCCGCGATCTTGTTCTCCAGATCCGACAGTTCCGCCTGCAATTGCTGGAAATTGGTGCTGGCCTTGAGGTCCGGATAGGATTCCGATAGCGCGAACAATTGCCGCAGCGCCCCTGAGAGCATGTTTTCGGCGGCCGCTTGCTGCGCCGGCCCTTGCGCCGAAACTGCCGCGTTGCGCGCCTTGACGACCTCGTCCAGCGTGCCGCGTTCGTGCGCGGCGTAACCCTTTACCGTCTCGACCAGGTTGGGAACGAGATCGTGCCGCTGCTTGAGCTGCACGTCGATGTCGGCAAAGGCCTGGTTGACCCGTTGCCGCATGGAAACGAGGCCGTTGTAGACCGTGACCGCCCACAGAACGAGAACGACGATCACCGCAAGCACGATTATGGTCGAAGACATGATGGGGCTCCTTGGGCACGTCTTGTTGGGGGATGTCTTGGCGGTGAAACTGGTTTTGCAGCCTCGATCAATAGCATAGCCGTTGCCCGGCAACCGCGCAGCCGCCGTCGGAGAGGGTTAACGGCGTCGTTAAGGTTAGCTTCGAATGGTCGTCGCGCGGCCTGTCCGGGCGTTGTAAATCCAAAGCGGACAGATAGGTAGGCGCCATGCTCAAGCAATATGTCAGCTCGTTGTCGTCCGAGCATTCGGGCGCTGACTTTGTCGCGCTCACTTCGCCGCGAAGCGCGCCGCCGCCGCGGGACGATTTAAGGGAAATCGGCGAGGACGCCGGCGCGATGGCGCAAACCGTGCGCGACCAGCTGGCGCGCGAGGTTGCCGATATCGAAGCCGCCACCGCCGCGCTGCGGCGGGCCGAGCCGGCGCTGGAATCCTGGACCAAGGCGCCGGCCAATACCGGCGGCAAGCCGCGTCCGGTGTGGCTCCTCATCGGCGTGCTCTGGCTCTCGACGGCGCTGGTCACCGCCGGCGCGGTCGTCGCCATCGCCTCGCTCGCTGGCTAAGAAGAATCTCTGATAGTGCTGAACTGGATTTCCGTATTCGCGGTAATGCGCGGTATTGGCGACGCCGCTCAATAAGCGTTGCGATAGCCGGCGGGCGACAGCACGGTGCGGAAGATGATTTGCAGATCGAGCCACAGCGACCAGTTGTCGATGTAGAACAGGTCGTGCTCGATGCGCCTGCGCATCTTCTCGTCGGTGTCGATCTCGCCGCGGCAGCCGTGGATTTGCGCCCAGCCGGTGATGCCCGGCTTGACGTTGTGGCGGCGCGCATAGAGCGAGATGCGCTGTTGGTATTCTTGATCGTGCGACAGCGCGTGCGGCCGCGGCCCGACCAGCGACATGTCGCCGGTAAGCACGTTGAAGAGCTGCGGAATCTCGTCGATGTTCCAGCGCCGCAGGAAGCGGCCGAGCCGGGTCAGCCGCGGATCGTTGCGGGTCGCCTGCGCGATCACCGAACCGTCGTCGAGCGTGCGCATGGTGCGAAACTTGATGATGCGGAACGGCTGCTGATTGAAGCCGTAGCGGCGCTGCACGAAGAACACCGGCCCGGGACTGTCGAGCCAAACCAGCGCGGCGACGACGAGGAGCACTGGCGTGAGCGCAATGAGCGCGAGTGCCGCGACGACCAAGTCGAACAGCCGCTTGCGCGCGATCTCGGTGCGCGTCAGCGGCCGGCGCGTCAGCTGCAGGCTGGTCACCGGGCCGAGCTTCGAAAGCTTGACCTCTTCGAATTTGTGCAGGATCTGCTCGGGACCGATATGGATCTCGACCGGCAGCGTCATGAAGGTCTCGGCGCAGCGTTCGATGGTCTCGGTCTGCGACCACGGCAGCAGCAGGAAGATGGCGTCGGGCTCGAGGCTGCGCACGCTGGCGACGGCTTCGGCGAAATCGCGATCGAGCATGGCGTGCCGCGTTTCGGCGGAGGCGGTGGCGGCGATCGGAGTCAGGAATCGGCAGCCGACGATGTTGATGCCGTGGGTCCACGGCTCATAGCGGTTGACGAAGCCGTTGACGTTGGCGCCGCTGCCGATCAGGAAAATGCGCTGCGCCGAGATCAGCCCGGCGGCGCGCGCGACGGCGGTGACGCGCACAATGAAGAAGCGCAAGCCGACGAGGCCGGCCAGCGTCGCGACATAGAACAGCACGATCCAGGCGCGCGAATATTCGACGCTGGTCTGCGCCAGGAAGCCGACCATCAAGAGGCAGATCAGCGTGACGTTCCACACCTGAACAGTGCGGCCGACGTGCGGCTTGAAGCTGCAGAAATTCGGCAACCGGTATTCGCCGCGATACATGTTGGACACGGCAAAGATGCTGGCCGCCAGAATGCCGACCTGCATGAACAGTGTGATGTTGCCGGGCTTGCCGTAGGCGGCGAGGTGGTAGGCGATGCCGGTCAGGCAGGCCATGGCGACGATGAAAGCGACATCGGTGAGGAAGATCGCGGCGGCAAAGGTGCCGCGCAACAGCACCGCCCGCGCGCGCAGGTACCGGCCGGTCTGCGGCCGGGATCCCAGCGTATAGCTCGGGTGCGTGTTCATTGCCTCTGTCGCGGTCTTGGTCGCGGTCTAGCGGAAGCGAATCCCGACAATGCCCCGAATTGAGACACTGGCGGCGGTCACATCGCTTTCTCGCCAGAACCATGCCAACAGGGCAAAGCGGGCAACGGCGGGCAAAAGTTGACGCCGAACGCGGCGTTAAGATTAATGCCGCCAGTCGGCGTGCCGTGGGAGGAAGACCGTGCAAGGCAAGATCGCGCTCGAAGAACATTTCGCCATCCCGGAAACACTTGAGGATTCCCACGGCTACTTTCCCGAGCGCGTCTGGCAGGAGGTCAAGCACCGCGTCATGGACATCCAGGAGCGGCGCATCGCCGAAATGGACCGCCACGGCATCGAGATGATGCTGTTGTCGCTCAACGCGCCGGCGGTGCAGGCCATTCCCGATCCGGCACAGGCCGCCGCCGTCGCGCGCCGGGCCAACGACTATCTGGCCGAACAGGTGCACAAGCGGCCGGACCGCTTCCAGGGCTTGGCGGCGCTCGCCATGCAGGATCCAGAAGGCGCAACGCGGGAGCTCGAGCGCTGCGTCAAGGAGCTTGGCTTTCGCGGCGCGCTGGTCAACGGCTTCTCGCAGGTCGGCAATGCCGAGACGACGGCCTATTACGACCTGCCGCAATACCGGCCGTTCTGGGCCATGGCGGAAAAGCTCGACGTGCCGTTCTATCTGCATCCGCGCAATCCGCTGCCGCGCGACGCCAAGATCTATGAGGGTCACCCTTGGCTGCTCGGCCCGATCTGGGCGTTCGGCCACGAGACCGCGGTGCATGCGCTGCGCCTGATGGCTTCGGGCTTGTTCGATGCCCATCCGCGGCTGCAAATCATCCTCGGTCATATGGGCGAGAACCTGCCGTTCGCGATGTGGCGGGTCGACAATGCCAATGCCTGGATCGAGAATCGGCACAGCTGGCCGGCCAAGAAGCGGCTGAGCGATTATTTCCGCGAAAATTTCTACGTCACCACGTCGGGCAATTTCCACACGCCGGCGCTCTACAACGCCATGCTCGAAATCGGCGCCGACCGCATCATGTTCTCGACCGACTGGCCGTTCGAGAACATCGACCACGCCGCGATCTGGTTCGATGCCTGCCCGATCAGCGAGAACGACCGGCTGAAGATCGGCCGCGAGAATGCGCGGCGGCTGTTCCGGCTGGGGAATTAGGGCGGACTTTTACATTGTCATTGCGAGTCGAGCCAGACGCGGCACGCGCCTTTTGTCGCCGGAATGACGATGGCCCGCGGCAGTTCCGCGCCGGTGCCGCAGCGGCCGACCGACTGCGTTTCTGCCATGTCGATGGAGACGTACTTTCCGACCGTCACCTTCACGCGGTCGGGTTGGGTCGGATTGAACGGCGCGGCGTTGGTAATAAGCGTCGCGCCGCCGTCGTCCGACCAGGTGGAATCTTTATCGCCGCGCGATGAATCGATCGTGCAGGTGTAGCCCGGACGGCCCTTCAGGCCGCACCAAAAGGCGTTGACCTCGATCCGCTTCACGACGCCGTCAACCAGCGTGACGGTCGCGTCGCCGGAGGCGCAACGGGCTTTCACTTCAAAATCGCAACGGCGTATCTCTTGCCCATCGGCATGGGCGACGCCAGTTGATGTCGTGACGGCGAGGAGAACAGCCAAAATGAGGTGCTTCATAGCCCTGACATACTGTAGATATTCGGGCGACTGAAATCGGACTCGGATTGTCTTTAGTCCCGTCAACCCCGCCGTGGGCTCGAACGAACATCGTGCCCAAGCGGCCGCAAAAGGATTGCCGGCAATAATTCCAGCTGCGGCACTATGCAGTCGTCGCGGAAGCGCGATGAAAGACGTAGCGACTAGCTCGCCTCGCGCAGCTTCACCGCGCCTTCCAGATCCACCGAGACCAGCTGCGACACGCCGCGCTCGGCCATGGTGACGCCGTAGAGGCGGTTCATGCGCGCCATGGTGATGGGATTGTGGGTGATGATGATGAAGCGGGTGTCGGTCGAGCGCGTCATTTCGTCGAGCAGGTCGCAGAAGCGCTCGACATTGTAGTCGTCGAGCGGGGCGTCGACCTCGTCGAGCACGCAGATTGGCGCCGGATTGGTCAGGAACACGGCGAAGATCAGCGCCAGCGCGGTGAGCGCCTGCTCGCCGCCGGAAAGCAGCGACAACGTCGATGGCTTCTTGCCCGGCGGCTTGGCCATGATTTCCAGGCCGGCTTCGAGCGGGTCTTCGCTTTCGATGAGCTGCAATTCGGCATTGCCGCCGCCGAACAATTCGCCGAACAGCTTTTTGAAGTTCTCGTTGACGATCGTGAACGAGGAGAGCAGGCGCTCGCGCGCCTCGTGGTTGAGGCTGAGCACGCCCTGGCGCAGCCGGCGGATCGCCTCGACCAGGTCGTCGCGCTCGCTGGTGAGCTTGACGTGCTGCTCCTCGACCTCGCGCAATTCCTGCTCGGCGAGCAAGTTGACCGCGCCGAGGCGCTCGCGTTCGCGGTGGATGCGCTCGATCCGGCCTTCGACCTCGGCGACCGACGGCAACTCGGCGCCCGGTTTGATCTCGGCAAGCTCTGCGGTGCCGTCCGGCTCGACTTCGAGCCGCTCGCGGACTTCATGGGCGAGATCGGCGAGCCGGCGTTTTGCAGCGTCGCAGCGCTCCTCGCCGCGGGCGGCTTCGGCGCGCGCTTCGCCGACAGCTTCGAGGGCTGTGCGCGCGACCTTGTCGGCCTCGGCAAGGTCGTTCTCGGCCGCCGCGAGCCTGTCGGCGTCGGCGCGGCGGGCGGCGGTGGCGGTCTCGATCTCGCCGATCAGCGCCTGGCGCTGGGAAGCGAATTTTTCCGGTGCGCTCGCCAACTCGGCGCGCTCGTGCGAGGCTTCCTCGACGCGCTGGCCGATGGTCGCGATCTGGGTCGCCGCATTGTCCTTGCGTTCGGTCCAGGCCTGCCGCTCTTCGGCGATGGCCTGCAGCCGGCGGTTGGCAAGCTCGGCTTCGCGCATGATCGCCTGGGCCTCGACGCGGACTTCGGCAAGCGCGCCGCGGTCCGTGGCGATGACGTCGTTGACCGCGGCAAGTTTTGCTTCGAGATCGGCGGTCACCGGCAAGGCGGCAAGCGCCGCCGTCGCTTCGCGCTGGCCGGCGAGCGCTTCGTCGCAGCCGGCGCTGATCCGCACGCGGGCTTCCTTCAGCGCCGAAATGCGCGCCGCATTGCGGGCGATCTCGCGCTCGGCCGCGGTGTGCTCTTCGCGGGCGTTGTCGGTCAGGCGCTGGGCGTCGCGCCAATGCATGCGCGCTTGCACTTCGGCTGCAGCGGCGGCCGCGACTGCGGCCTCGGCGATGTCGAGCGTTTGGCGTTTCGCCGCGACGTCGGTGCGGGCGGTTTCGAGCTCGCCTTCGATCGCCTGGAGCCGGCCGCGCTCGGCGAGCCGGCGCGCCGCGCCGGTTGGCGCGTGCGCCGCGGCGGCAAAGCCGTCCCAGCGCCAATAGTCGCCTTCGCGCGATACCAGCCGCTGGCCGGGCTTGAGCAAGTTCGCAAGCTGCGGTCCGGCGCCGCGGTCGACGACGCCGATCTGCGCCAGGCGGCGGGCGAGTTGCGGCGGCGCCTTGACGTATTGCGCCAGCGCCGTGACGCCGTCGGGAAGTTTCGGATCGGACGGATCGACGGTCGCGCCGGCCCAATGCATCGGCGCCGACTCGTCGAGCGGCGCATCGAGATCGTCGCCGAGCACGGCGCCCAGCGCCTTCTCGAAACCATTGTCGACGACCAGAGAGTCGGCGACCGGCGGCCACAGATTCTTGCTCTCGACCGCAAACAGCTTGCCGATGGTTTTTGCCTCGGTTTCCAGCCGCTGCACGCCGCGCTCGGCGGTGGCGAGCGGCTCGCGCGCGGCGTCGATCTCGGTGCGAGCCCGCGTGTGCGCGACTTCGGCGCCGCGCGCGGCGGCTTCGGCCTCGGCGAGCGCCGCTTGCGCGGCGGCGAGCGCGTTGCCGAGCGTCGCCAGATCAGGTTCGCCGCTGCCGGTCGCGATCAGGCCGGCTTCGATATTGGTAAGCTCGGCCTTGAGCCGCGTGGCGCGCTGCTCGTGATCGGCCAGCGCAGTTTGCAGTTGATTGCGCCGCGCCGCGAGATCGGCCAGCGCGCCGGTCAACTCGGCAAAGGATTTTTCCGAAGCCGAAAGCGCGGCATCCGCCTGGGCGACGCGGGTGTTGACGCCGGTCAGGCGCTCGGCGCTGGCATGGGCCTCGGCGGTGAGTGCGGTCTCCTCGAGGTCCAGCCGGTGCAGCGCTGCCCCGGCATCGTCGGCTAGTCTGCGCTCGCGTTCGAGATCGGCGGCAAATTGCTCGAGCCGGCGGTCGAGCTCCTCGATGCGTTCCTTGGCACGGGCTTCCTCGCGCTCGAGCGTCTCGCGCGCGATGATGAGCCGCTGCAGTGCCGCGGCCGCCCTGGCCTCGGCCTCGCGCAGCGCCGGCAACCCGGCCGCGACTTCGGTCTGCCGCGTGTTGGCAATAGTCTGCTCACCGGTGCGGGCGGCGACGACGCGCACCGCCTCGTCCCTGGTCCGCTCCGCTTCGCCGACCTCGGTCTGCGCCGCGAGCCAGCGCAGGTGAAACAACAACGCCTCGGTGCGGCGCACTTGGCCGGAAATGTTGCGGTAGCGCACCGCTTGGCGAGCCTGGGTTTTGAGCGAAGCGACCTGCGCCGCGAGCTGGCCGATGACGTCTTCGACCCTGGTCAGATTGTGCTCGGCGGCCTTGAGGCGCAGTTCCGCCTCGTGGCGGCGCGCATGCAGGCCGGAAATGCCGGCGGCTTCTTCCAGCACGCGGCGGCGCTGGTCGGGCCGCGCCTGGATGATCTCGCCGATGCGGCCCTGGTGGACCAGCGCTGGCGAGCGCGAGCCGGTCGAAGCGTCGGCAAACAGCACGGTGACGTCGCGGGCGCGCACCTCGCGGCCGTTGACGCGGAAGGTCGAGCCCTGCTCGCGCATGATGCGGCGCGAGACCTCGAGCGTTTCGGTATCGTTGAAGGCGGCGGGCGCCTTGCGGTCGCTGTTGTCGATCGACACCGCCACTTCGGCGTGGTTGCGCGCCGGCCGCCCGGTGTTGCCGGAGAAGATGACGTCGTCCATCTCGGACGCGCGCATGGCCTTGTAGGAGGCTTCGCCCATGACCCAGCGCACGGCCTCGACCAGATTGGATTTGCCGCAGCCGTTCGGGCCGACGACGCCGGTCAGCCCGGGTTCGATCTCAAAGTCGGTCGGTTCGACGAAGGACTTGAAGCCGATCAGGCGCAGCCGCGTGAGCTTCATACGGGTGTTATTTCCATCCCCCAAGCTGCGGCCGCGAAGGGAATCGTTAAAGGCTCACGCCTTGTGTGGCGCGTGAATCGTGCCGCATCGGCGCGGAGAATGAATCGTCGTCGTTCCAAGCGCAACAGGGCGGTCGCGTTATCCAGACCTTCGCCGCTTGCCGGGCCCTGCGGACAGCGCCGCACTGGCCGGCCGGCGAGTCCGCTCGGTGGCAAAAAACCCTTATCCTTCCTTGAGATAGGGGTCGATTTCCTTGGCCATGGCCTCGATCGACAGATCGCCGACCAGGCGCTTGCCGTTGATGAAAAAGGTCGGCGTGGAATTGACGCCGAGCTTGTTCACGGCGTGGTCGCGCACCGCCTGGATGTCGTCGAGCACCTTCTGATTCGCCAGACACGCGTTGAAGGATTCCTCGGTAAAGCCGAACTGCTTGGCGATCGCCATCAGCGGCGGGATCGGTTGCTGGATGACCCAATCGGGTTGCTTGGCGAACAGCGTTTCAACCACCGACTCGTATTTGTCCGGGCCGGCGCAGCGCGCCAGCATGAAGCCGGCCGCGGCCAGCGCATCGAGCGGGAACTCGCGCATCACGTAGCGCACCTTGCCGGTGTCGATGTAGCGCTTCTTCAGCTCCGGCAGCGTGGTCTCCTCGAAATGCGCGCAGTGCGGGCACGTCATCGAGGCGTATTCGATGATGGTCACCGGCGCCTTGTCGGAACCGATCATGATGTCGCCGCCCGGGCCGGCATGGGCCAAATCCTCGGGCGAAGGGTTGGTGTCCGCGGCAATGGCCAGCGTGGTGAAGGGCGGCAGGACGCCCGCCGAGACGGCGGCCGCGCCAAGGGCGAGCACTGCACTAGCGGTCAATAATTCGCGACGAGTGAGCGACACAGAATGCTCCTGGTTTCGACGATGGGATTGGTACGGCAACGCGCCATTTCTAGCGCAAGAATGTGGCATTAGCACGCCATGACGCCAAGGGCATGGCGGTCACGGTCGGTTGATGCCGGCCGTGCCTCAGCCGCGTTTGACCGCCGCGCCGAGCCGGGCCAGAGCCTGCCTTAAATCATCGTCGGCGATGTCCGGCAAGCTCGCCGCCAGCCGCGCGACCGCGGCCGGATCGTTGGTCTTTACCGGCTTGCGCGTTAAGCGCCGCAGCGGCGCCTGGCGCAGCGCGATGCGGGCGATGGCGCGCCAGCCGAGAAACTGGTTGACCCGCTCGCAGATCACATTGGTGGAATGCTGAATCTCGATCGCCGCCGGGCCCTCGACGCGGAGCACCAAGGTGCCGGGCTCGCGCTCCTCGCCGTCGGCTGGGCGCTGCCATTGGATTTTGATCGGCTCGCTGCGCGCGGCAATGTCGGCGCCGACGATCTCGGTCCAGCGCGTCACCAGTTCGGCCGAAGCAAAACCCTGCTTCCGGAAGGTCTCGCCGATTGCTTTGCCGACGACATCGCGCAACGGCTTGGCGAAGGAACGGGAGGGCTTGTTCATGGTGCGGTGCTCTGTCATCCCTCGGCCGGACCCGCGGCGATGACCTCAGCAGCAACAGTAGCAGCCAAGCCGGTGGCGCGACAGCGCGGCAAGCGCCGGACGCCCCAGTCATGCCCGCAACCCACCGCCTTGCTCAACTGGTACGACCGCCATCGCCGCAAGCTGCCGTGGCGCGCGCCGCCCGGGCAGCGTGCCGATCCTTACCGGGTCTGGCTCTCCGAAATCATGCTGCAACAGACCACCGTGAAGGCGGTCGCGCCGTATTACGCCCGCTTTTTGGCGCGCTGGGACGACGTTCACGCCTTGGCGGCGGCGCCGCTCGACGACGTGCTCAAAACCTGGGCCGGGCTCGGCTATTACGCGCGCGCCCGAAACCTGCACGCTACCGCCCGCGCCGTGGTCGAGCGTCACCGCGGCAAATTCCCGGCGAGCATTGCGGAATTGCGCGCGCTGCCGGGCGTCGGCGACTACACCGCCGCCGCCATTGCGGCGATCGCTTACGATTTTCCGGCGACGCCGGTCGACGGCAATGTCGAGCGCGTGGTCGCGCGGCTTTACGCGGTGGCGACGCCGCTGCCCGCCGCCAAGCCGGAGATTCGGCGGCTCGCGGGCGGCCTGACGCCGCAACGCCGCGCCGGTGATTTCGCCCAAGCCATGATGGATCTCGGCTCGACGCTGTGCACGCCAAAGAACCCGGCTTGCGTCTTGTGCCCGTGGAACGAAAACTGCGCCGCGCATGCGCGCGGCGAAGCGGAAGCATTACCGCGTCGCACGCCGAAACGCGAAGGCGCGCTGCGCCGCGGCGCGGCTTTTGTCGCGCGCCGCGTCGATGGCTTTTTGCTGGTGCGAACGCGACCAGCGAAAGGGCTGCTCGGCGCCATGACCGAAGTGCCGACGACGGAGTGGGCGCACGATTTTGCCGAAGCCGACGCGCTCGAAGGTGCGCCGCGGTTTTCGGTGGCGAAGACGCGCAAGCGGATCGCCTGGCGGCGGCTCGCCGGCGTGGTCCGCCACGTGTTCACGCATTTCCCGCTGGAACTCTCGGTTTACACGGCCGATGTTCCGGCGCGGACGCCGGCCCCGGCGGGCACGCGATGGGTCGCGCTCGCGTCGCTTGCCGGCGAGGCTTTGCCGAGCGTCATGCGCAAGGTCGTGGCGCATGCGCTCCCTTCAGATTAAACACTCATGAGAATTAAACCGCGAAAGGAAACGCCATGACTATTCAACGTCACGACACCGGGCCGCGCATGAGCAAGGCCGTGGTCCACGGCGACACGGTTTATCTCGCCGGCATCGTCGCCGACGCGCCCAAGGGCAAGAGCATGGGGGAGCAGACCAAAAGCATCTTGGCGCAGATCGACGGCTTTCTGGCCCAGGCCGGCACCAATAAGAGCAAACTGCTCTCGGCCAATATCTGGATCACCGACATGGCGAAATTCGCCGAGATGAATGCGGTGTGGGACGCCTGGGTGTCGCCCGGCAACACGCCGGCGCGCGCCACCGTCGAGGCCAAGCTCGCCTCGCCCGACTATTTGGTCGAGATCATGGTGGTCGCCGCGCGATGAGTCCGGCTGTTCCCCAACATGGCATACTCGCGATCTTCAACGATTGCCGGCCCGGGCGCGAGGCGGAATTCGAAGCCTGGTTCCAGGGTGAGCATCTCATCGAGCGGCTTGCCGTGCCGGGCTTTTTGTTCGGCCGGCGCCACAAGGCGGTTTCCGGCGCGCCGGGCTATTTCAATTTCTATATGGTCGAAGCGCCCGAGGTGCTCACCTCAAAGCCTTATCTGGAACGGCTCGACCATCCGACGCCGATGACGCGCACGATCGTGTCGGAGGTCTTCGTCAACATGAACCGCACGGTGTGCCGGCGCACGGCCCGGCGCGGCCATTTTCGCGGCGCGTTCACCGTCGCCGCCCGGTTCAACCAGCCACCGGACGAGACGACGCTGTCGGGCGCGCTGGAGAAATATGTCGCCGACACGGCGGTGGCCGGCGGCGAGATATGGATAGCGCTCGATTCAGCGGGAACGCCGGTGTCGATGGAAGAGAAACTGCGCGGCGGCGATAAGAAGATCGCCGGCGCGCTGCTGATCGACACGCTTTATGAAGAGGGTGCGGAAGCCGTCGGTGCGCAATTGGCCAAGCAGTTCCCGCAAGCCGATATCGGCATCTATCGCGTGCTCTGCCAAATCGGGAGGGGCGATTTATGAAAGCATTGTTGCCGCTGGCGGAAACCATCGCGCAGCGCCTGATCGCGCGCCGCGAGACCATCGCCATCGCCGAATCCTCGACCGGCGGCCTCGTCGCCGCGGCCTTGCTGGCGGTGCCGGGCGCCTCGGCCTACTTTCTCGGCGGCGCGGTGGTCTACACCAAGGCGTCACGCGCGGCCTTGCTCGGCATCGGCGACGCCGAGATGCAGGGTTTGCGACCGGCGACGGAAGCCTATGCGCTGCTGCTGGCGCGGCGCATGCGCGAGCGGCACGGCGCAAGCTGGGGATTTGGCGAAACCGGCGCCACCGGACCGACCGGCAACCGTTACGGCGATCCCGCCGGCCATACCTGCATCGGGGTCGCGGGCGCTGCTCAGGCCGGACTTGTCGAGCGCGCGATCACGCTGCGCACCGGCAGCGCCGAGCGGCTCGCGAACATGGATGCCTTCGCCAAGCGCGCGCTGGAACTGTTGACGGAGGTGATACCTGCGGCGTAGCGCGCTTTTGGGGCGTTTGCTCGTTAACGCCCAATGCCTTTTATGCTTCTTGTCCCGCACGCTCGCCACTGGCCTGTGGTAAAATCACTTGTGCTGTGAGCCCGTGCGGTTTTCGATCGAGCAGGGTCAAGCTGCCTTGATGAGTTTCGATCACCGATCGAGCAATCGACAGACCGAGACCGAACCCGGTTTTATTGTTCATGCCGCGTGCGGAATCGCCGCGCACAAAGGGCTCGAACATGGCTTCCTTGCTGACCCCAGGGATTCCCGGACCATTATCGTCGATTGTAATCGTTACGGTCGGCGAGACCAGCGCGAGCCTTATCTCGACCTTGTCGCCATGTCGGACGGCATTGTCGATCAGATTTGTGAATGCTCGGTGCAATTCCTCCGGATTGGCAAGGATCACTGCGTGATCCGGCCCGCGATAGCTAACATCGTGGCCCAGGTCGGAAAATTGGTCGCAGATCGCTTGTAAGCTGGTCGGCAAATCGAGGGCGACCGTTTCCCTGTGCGTGTTACCGTCGCGCAGAAAATGCAGGACGCTTTCGACCATCGATTCCATATGCTGTAATTCGCCCCGAATCTTGTGGCGCGCGGACTCGTCATCGATGAACTCGCACAGAAGGTGCAAACGCGTGATCGGCGTGCGCAGATCATGACTAACCGCCGCCAGCGTGCGGGTGCGATCATCGATCAAGGCCTTGATGCGCCCGCGCATTTCATTCAGGGCTCGCGCCACGACCCGAATTTCCTGAGGTCCGTGTTCGGGAACCGGAGCGATTTCCTCGCTGGGGTTGAAATTCTCCGCCGCCTGCGCGAAGCGGCGCAACGGTCCGGTTAAGCCAAGCGCCGCCCACAGACTGAGCAACGGCACGCTAAATGCTATGGCGATCAAAGTGAGCGTCATCGGGCCGAGGAACGGGGGTGGCGGCATCAGCGCAAGCCGCGCGGCGAGAAACTGGCCGTCCGGCAGGCCGATCGCGATGCGTTGTGGTCCGCTGTGGTCAGGCGATGTTTCGCTCGCAACAGGTACGATCCGATAATTTTGACCAAGCCGGCGCGCGAAGCGCTTTAGTTCGGGGCTGAAAGAGACAAGAGCCGGCGATGGGGAGGGAGCGTTTGGCTCTAGCTCGAGGTCAAAATCCGGAAAGGCTCTATCGATCGACGCCAGCAATTCCTCACGTTGCGCACGCGGATGGGCAGCAATCAGTTCGATGAGCATCGCCATCCGACTCTCGAAACGATCCGGCGGCTCTTTGTGGAAATGAAAGAGAAAGAAAACCGTCAAGGCGACATGGCTTGCAATCAGGGACGCAATGACGAGCGCCACCATCTGACCGCTGATCCGGTTCGGCAGATAAGCGCGAAGGTCGAAGCTCATGAAGCTTCTACCTCGGCCGCGAAAAGATAGCCGCCCGAGCGCACCGTCTTGATAATTGTCGGGTCGTGCGGGTCGCGCTCGATCTTTCGACGCAGACGGCTGATCAGCACGTCGATGCCTCGCCCGAGCGCCCCGGCTGACCGCGCTTGCGTCAGGTCCAGCAATTGCTCGCGCGACAGCACCCGCCCGGATCGCTCGCACAAGACCTGAAGCAATCCGAATTCGGCTCCCGTAAGGGTAATCCGGGTGCCGTGCGGGTCTTTCAGCTCGCGAACCAGGCAGTCCACCCGCCAGCCCAAAAAAGTGAGGTGACGGGCGCGAGTTTTCGCTGGCGCGGCGGCACTAACGCGGCGCAGGACGGCACGAATCCGAGCTAGCAATTCGCGCGGGTTGAAGGGCTTGGACAGGTAGTCGTCAGCGCCCATTTCCAGCCCCACGATCCGATCGAGCTCGTCCCCCTTCGCCGTCAGGATGATGATCGGAACGCCTGACCGCGCCCGCAGTTGCCGGCACAGGCTAAGCCCATCCTCACCCGGCAACATGAGATCGAGCAGGACCAAATCGATGTGGCTGTCTTCAATAGCACGACAAATTTGGCGCCCGTCCGGCATAGCCGAGATGCGAAGATCATTGGCGCGAAGATAGCGGCTGACGAGCCGGCTTATTTCAAGGTCATCTTCGACGAGCAGGATGTGCGGCATGCGGTCTGCCGGGATTAGCGCAGGTCGTCCGTTTCTCACGCAAGATTTTTGTTTCTGAATGTTTCTCGACTCGAGTCGGCAACACCAAGAAACAGGTTTGCTCGATTCGGGCAAGAATCCATTAACTGCAATCTTGTTCTCCTAACACCACGTTACATAGAGGAGTTGCCCATGTCGATTTCGCCCGTTGCAGGTCAAGCGTTCTCTCCCTTGAGCATGCTTCAAAATCAACTGACGTCGGAGGTATCTGCCGGCACCATCAGCTCGTCTGACGAGAGCGCTTTGAGCTCGGCGCTTAACAGCATCAACAGCCAATTGCAGAGCGACGCTTCGTCGTCCTCGGGGCGGCCCTCACCATCCGACATAAAGTCCACCATCGACGACCTTATCCAGCAGCAGGTTCAGAACGGCTCGCTGACGAGCAGCCAGGCAAGCGAATTGCAAAATCTTTTTGCCAACGCCCTCGCGAACGGCCCTGGCGGCGCCGGCGGCGCTGGCGGTCCTCCGCCCGGCGGGTTCTCCGGCGGCCCAGGCAGCAATGGCAGCTCCGGCGAAACTGGTAGTGTCACGATCGCCGAGATCATCTTGTCCGGCGGGACGGACAGCTCCAGCGGCTCCGCGAACGCGACGACTGGCGGCACGTCGTCTAGCACGTCGTCCTCGTCAAGCAGCTCGTCGTCATCAGACACCAATCCGCTCGAGCAGTTTCTACAGCTGCTGCAGCAATCGGCCGGAGCGACGAACTACAGTGCTGACGGCCAAGCCAACAACACGATCAGCGCTTTGGTCTTCAACTATCAAGCTTGACGTCCGCTGAGATCGTGTCCGTCGCGCGCTTGTCCCCCGCCCCGAAAGCGCACGTCGGACGAAGATGGGGCGGGCTACGGGACAAAGCGGCGACCGCCATAGCCATTTCGAGCAGCGCTTGCCCAACCGTTCAGCCCGCCCCACACATTCGCTCGGCGCCCGCGCCGACGGCTTTTGCCCTCAATCCCCTCGGCCCCACAGCGGCCGAAATCAAAGGCTTCGATTGTGCGCAGGCGATGGACGCCGGCACATTGCGCGCGCTGAAGCAGGCCTATCTGACTTATCCGGTACTGATCTGCCGCGATCAGATCATGTCGGCGCCCGAGCTTGCGGCCTTCGGCCGGCTATTTGGGGCGCTCGAAACCTACCAACAGCCTGCCGTTAAGGCTGCTCGGCCGCCGCTCGCTGCGCTGCGCGAAACGCGCGCGCGCACGCCCCCCGACCAGATGCTTTACCCGCATCCCGAGGAGAGCGGCGTCCTCATCATGACCAATGAGGTGCTGCCCGAGCTTCCCGCGATCGCCGTCATCGACAATGCCGAGTGCTGGCATTCGGATGGCTCGCACAAGTCCGAACCGTATCAAGCGATCGCCGTGCACGCCCTGCAAGAGCCGGCCTTCGGCGGCGGCGACACGGAATTCTGCGACTTGCGCCTGATTTACGATGCGCTACCGGCCGGCGATAAAAAGCTACTGGCGGGCCTGACCGCCACGCATCACTGGAGCAAATCGCTCAATCCACGCTTTGCCGGCGCACTCGACGATGCGGCGCGGGAGGCAAGTGCGCGTATCGTGGCTATGATCCCGTCAGCCCATCACCCTGTCGTGCGCACGCACCCTGACACCGTGCGCCCCACCCTTTATCTTTCGCCGCGCTTCACCCTGGGTATCGATGGCGCGGCGCCGGATGCGTCCGAGGCGATCCTCAAGGAGCTTTTTGCGCTCATGGACGATCCGCGTTTTTGTTCTCGGCACCAATGGCGCGAGCGGGATCTGATGATTTGGGACAATCGCTGCCTCAATCATCGCGTTCTCGCCTACGCGGCGAACGACGTTCGCCGCCGGTATCGCGTCACCATCGGTGGCGACAAGCCCTATTACCGGGCGGCCGCAGTCTGTTGCTAGGCAGAGGAGCAAGTTTTTTGTTGTCGTGTGGACTGGACAGAGAGCCCGCATGTCCGGCATGGCCGAGTGCGAAACTCGGTCAGATATGGCCTGTCACGACCGCCGCGAGTCTGGCCGGGTCCGCCGGCGCGCTGTTTCCCCGCCAAGCGACGTGAAGATCCGGACGGAGCAGCACATGATCTCTCGCGTAGATCTCACGAGCGTGAGGAACCTCGCTCACATCCAGCATTTGGAAGGGGCAGCGGAGCGAACGAAAGGCTTCGCCCAGCTTCTCAAGTCCTGCGGCGTACGGCGAGCATGTGATTAGAGCATAGCCGCTGCGGAGATGGTCCTGCACCGCGGATCCGTCCTCCAGCCACAGGTGCGGAATGCGGGCACCGGGACGGGTAGTAGGGATATACGCGTAACTGGCCTGGTCGGCGCCATCGTCGTCGCTTTCGTAAGAGATGATCGGCGATCCTAGATAACGATAGCCAAGAATGATCCCGCCCAAACCGGCCAGACTCGCGCCTTTTGTATGTTCTTCGAGCCACACCTGACCAAGACGCATCCGCGCGTCTTGGTCATTCGACCCCATCACCGCCGAACATTCGGCAGCGCATCGGTCGCGCCAAATCAGACGAGCCTCGAAAGCGCGCTGCGAGGCCTTCACATTTCGCTCGCCGATAAGCCGGCGCTCGACTTCATAGGACGCGAGCAGGCCTGCACCTCCCCAACCCTGCAACGTCCCCGCCAATTTCCAGGCGAGGTCGATGGCGTCGCCGATTCCCGTATTCATGCCCAGTCCGCCATTCGGCGTGACGAGGTGTGCTGAATCGCCGGCCAGAAAGGTGCGCTTCGAAGCATATCGATTGCTCAACAACCGGCGCATTGTCCACTTGCCGACGTAAAGGGTTTTGTAGGAAGCCGGCATGCCGACCATGTTCTCGAACAAAGCCGGCATCGCCTGCTCGTCATCGATCATGGCGTGCAGTGCAAAATGGCGGGTGTCGCCCTGGGTGATTAAGAACGTCCATTGATCGTCGGCGCGGTAGTAGTGCGCACCCTTGCCCGTTGCGAACCGGTCGAAGAGCTCTTCGCAATGGAAGAGGGCCTGCATCTGCTCACCCAAATTGGCTTGCCCCTCGAGCCGAAATCCAAGGCCGGTCCGTACAGTGCTCGCGCCGCCGTCACAGCCGGCCAGATATCGGCTCTTTATCGTTTCCTCCCGACCGTCCAAATCTCTGACCCGGGCCACGAGCTTGTCTTCCATCTCCTCAAATGAGAGCAGTTCGCAGCCGAACCGCACGGTCACGCCCGGCACCTTCTCCGCGACGGATTTCAACAACGGTTCAAGCGCGTATTGGGAAACGATCTGATAGGGCTCCGCCGGCCACCGGCCGTCATTGGCCTGTTCGCTCCGCTTCCTGGCCTCGACAACGGACGGCACCGGGAGCTGCGCAATCGCAGGCTCCGCAAGCGACCTCACCAGGAAGGCGTCGAGCGGCAGATCCGTCGGATAACCGACCTTCCTCACCGCATCGGCGATGCCGAGGCGCCGAAAGTGTTCCATGCTTCGAGAATGGCATCGCTCCATCTTCGGTAGGAACGAAGGTTCCGGACGTTTATCAATCAGCAGGCATTCGACGCCTCGTTGACCGAGATCGATGGCGAGCGTCAATCCAACGGGCCCGCCACCGACGATCAAAACCGGCTGATCGCTCATAACTGATCCTCTGTGGCTACGCCCGCACCGATCGCGACAACAGCTTCGACTCTCATCCACCCGATGGTGAACCCTTCAAGCCTGATTGCCTCGCGGACGAGCGGGAGGCGATCGGGTCGTGGCGGCAGGATCAGTGGCGTGTTGCGCAGCACTCTGTCACCCGCCAAATATATGCACACCGAATGCTGATTGTCTGCGGCACATTACGGTTGGGGTTAGAAGGTTTCGACGGCGTCAGCGCGCGTGCAGTGGTGTCTGGGTCATGAACATCGCAGTGATCGGGGCGACGGGGAAAGCAGGGTCGCGCGTTGTTAACGAGTTGTTGGCGCGCGGGCATCACGTAACCGCGATTGTTCGACACCCTGAACTGTTGCCCGCCCATCCCTCCCTGACGGCGCGCTACGGCGACGCGCGAATTCCCGACGAGCTTGCTCGGCTGCTTGCGGACCACGATGCGGTCGTCACGGCGACGCGGCTGCTGCAGATCGATCCTGACGTTTTGGTCGCAGCGGTGAAGCGGTCAGAGGTGAAGCGCCTCATGGTGGTGGGCGGAGCGGGGACGCTCAAGAACGCTTCCGGGGTTGAGCTGATCGACGCCGGCCTCGTTCCCGTCACATCTCTCGATGAGGCATTGTCGGGGCGTAGGTTTCTTACACTCCTTCAGAAGGAGCGCGAGTTCGATTGGACCTATCTGTCGCCATCGCTACATTTCGCCCCTGGGAAGCGCACCGGCAAGTTCCGGCTGGGCGAAGATGAGGTACTCGTAGGGGTCGACGGAAGGAGCGCAATCTCGATGGAGGATTATGCGATCGCGGTGGTCGATGAATTGGAGCGACCTCAACACAGGCGGCGAAGGTTTACCGTGGGATATTGATCTGCTCCACGGCAGTCGCCAGCGTTGCTGCAACGCACTTTGGTCGTGATTGGCATTAGCGGACATTACCGTCGCGTCCGCGAATGTCCGCTTCGGGAGAAGCAGGCATTTTTGTAAGCCGAGACGAACGGGCCAATTGTGAGTAGATGCCCGAGTTACTCGGCGGCTTCCGACATTGTTACTCGGCGGCTTCCGACATCGCCGAACGCACCTGCGCGCGCAGCGTGTCGATCACGGTCAGGCCCTTCGGCGTTTCGATGTGCCAGAAGGTCCAGCCGTTGCAGGCTTCGAGGCCTTGCGCCAGCGCGCCGATGCGGTGGATCGAGCCGACTGCTTCGCCCAATGCAATAGCGCCGTCGGCGCGCACCAGCGCGCGATGCCGGCGCTTGGCGTCGGTGAGTTTTATGCCGGGCGAGATCATGCCGCGCTCGATCAGCACGGCGAACGGCACCCGCGGCGCCTCACGCGCGGTCATGAAGGTGGCGAGCACTGGCTCGGCCATCGGCTCGATCGCGGCGATGCGCTTTTCCGCCGCTGCGGCGTACTCCTTCTCGCGCTCAAAACCGATGAAGCGCCGGCGCAGCCGCTGCGCCACCGCGCCGGTGGTGCCGGTGCCGCAGAACGGGTCGAGCACCAGGTCGTCAGGGCGCGATGCCGCCAAGATAACGCGCGCCAACAGCGCTTCCGGCTTTTGCGTCGGATGCAGCTTCTTGCCGTCGCGGCCTTTGAGCCGTTCCTCGCCGGTGCACAACGGAAACAGCCAATCGGAGCGCATCTGGATATCGTCGTTGCCCGCCTTGAGCGCTTCATAGTTGAACGTATAATCTTTCGCCGGAGCCTGGCGCGCCGCCCAGATCAGTGTCTCGTGCGCGTTGGTGAAGCGACGGCCGCGAAAATTCGGCATCGGGTTGGATTTGCGCCAGACGATGTCGTTGAGGATCCAGAAGCCGATATCCTGGAGCACGGTGCCGACGCGAAAAATGTTGTGATAGGAGCCGATCACCCACAGCGTGGCGGTAGGCTTCATCACGCGGCGGCAGGCGGTGATCCAGGCGCGGGTGAAGTCGTCGTAAGCGGAGAAACTGGAGAATTTGTCCCAATCGTCGTCGACGGCATCGACGCGGGAATCGTCGGGACGCTTGAGGTCGCCTTGCAGCTGCAGATTATACGGTGGGTCGGCGAAGACGAGATCGACGCAAGCCGCCGGCAGCTTCGTCATCTCGGCAACGCAATCGCCGACGACGATGCGCGGCGAGGGCAGGGACTCAAAACTCACGCGGGGCGCCCTTACGGACGCCCCGCGACGCGACACAACCATGACTCAGAACTCTGACTCAGGCGACGCGGGCCGGCGACGCGGGACCTACAACCGACAAAACGGATGATGCCGCGCCAAGGTCAAAAAAGAGTTACTTGCGGCGGCCTTTTGCTAGGCAATAAATGCCGGGAAACACTTGGTTAATCACATGCGATCGGCGACCGCGATCGTACCAAAATAGGTCACCGCGACACTGGCGCGCGACGACGGCGCGAAGGAGAATGAGCAATGCGCACCGATGATTTCCGCCCCAGCAGCAATGTCGAGGACGATCGCCAACAGAGCGCGTCGCGCGGCGGCATGCCGGGCGGCGCCGGCGGGCTCGGCATCGGCACGGTCATTATTATCGGATTGATCAGCTGGTATTTTGGCATCGATCCGAGCGTGCTGCTCAACGGCGCGCAAATTCTCACCGGCGGCGGCTCGTCGACGCAGCAGACCGATCAGGCGCCGCCGGTCTCGGCGGGGACGCCGACCGACGCGACCGGCCGGTTCGTCGCGCTCGTGCTCGGCGACACCGAGGACCGCTGGACGGAAATCTTCTCGGCCAGCGGGCGGACCTATCACCCGCCGAAACTGCGGCTGTTCTCCGGCTCCGAGCCGACGCCCTGCGCCTTTGCCAAATCGGCGATGGGGCCGTTCTACTGCCCGCGCGATCAGCGCATCTATCTCGACACTTCGTTCTTCGACGACATGCAGCGCAAGTTCGGCGCCTGCTCGAACAGCACGGCGTGCCGGTTCTCGGAGGCCTATGTGATCGCCCACGAGGTCGGCCATCACGTGCAGAACGAGCTCGGCATCCTGCCGCAGGTGACGCAGGCGCAGCAGGCGGCATCGAGCAAGGTCGAGGCCAACCAGCTCCAGGTGCGCGTCGAGCTGCAGGCCGACTGCCTCGCCGGCGTGTGGGCCAACCGCGCTCAGAAAAAGCGCGACTTTCTCGATCCGGGCGACGTCGACCAGGCCCTGCAGACCGCCTCCGCGATCGGCGACGACCGGCTGCAAAAGGAGATGCAGGGCTACGTCGTGCCTGACTCCTTCACCCACGGCACGTCGGACCAGCGCAAGCGCTGGTTCTCCAACGGCTTCAATGGCGGCCAGGTTTCGGGCTGCAATACGCTGTCGGCGAGTTCGCTGTAGCGCCTCGCCGCTCAACGCGGGCTATTTGCAGGCACTTTGCATCCGGCCGCCGGGGGCCCTAAGCTAGGGCTCAGTAAAGGTGTACCGATGCCCGGGCTCGACGAGACCAAGCAATTCGTGCCGCTGAAAATCGCGGTGCTGACGATTTCCGACTCCCGTTCGCTCAAGGACGACAAATCAGGGGCGGTGCTGGTGCAGCGCATCGTCGCCGCCGGCCATTACGTCGCCGAGCGCAGCATCGTCACCGACGATATCGAGGCGATCCGCGCCCGGGTCAAAGCCTGGATCGCCGATCCGGTGATCGACGTCATCATCACCACGGGCGGCACCGGCTTTACCGGCCGCGACGTCACGCCGGAGGCGATCGAGCCATTGTTCGACAAGAAGATGGACGGCTTCTCGGCGCTGTTCCTGGTGGTGAGTTTTCCAAAAATCGGCACCTCTGCCATCCAGTCGCGCGCCACCGCCGGCGTCGCAGGCTCGACCTATATCTTCTGCCTGCCGGGCTCGCCCGGCGCCTGCAAGGACGCCTGGGACGAGATTCTGGTGCACCAGCTCGACTACCGCTACGGCCCGTGCAATTTCGTCGAGATCATGCCGCGTCTCGACGAGCATTTACGAAGGCCGAAGGCGAGCGGCGCGACGGTTTGACTCCGTCATTCCGGGACGCGGGCGCAGCCCGCGGGCCCGGAATCCATAATCACGAACAGTGAGATTTCCGAAAGTCCGTGCCGCAATTCGAACGATAGTGATTATGGATTCCGGGTTCCTCGCTTCGCGAGGCCCCGGAATGACAGACTACAATTCCAAATCCCAATGCTCGCTGACCACCGGCGGCCCCCAGTCTTTATGCCGCTCGGTGCGCGTGAGCTTGAAGCCGGCTTTCTCATAAATATGCCGCGCCGCGGTCAGCACCGAGTGGGTCCATAGCGTGACCTTCTTGTAGCCGGCGTGGCGGGCGAAACGCAGGCATTCGTCGACCAGCCGAGCGCCGAGGCCAAGCCCGCGCGCTTTCGGGTCCACCAGCAGCAGGCGGACACGGGCGACGGTCGCGGAATCCTTGGCGAGGAATATGCAGCCGACATTTTCGCCGTTCATCTCGGCGATCCAGCCACGCTCGCGCTTGGCATCGAACTTGTTGGCGAAGTCGGCGACGATTTGCGCACACACGCCCTCGAACGGCTCGCGCCATTGATATTCCTGCGAATAAAGCTCGGCATTGCGCTTGACGACCCAGCCGAAATCGTCGGGCCGCGGCGCGCGTAGGATGTAGCTGGGCTGCGGCGTGTTCGGCGTGGCGCCGCCGAGCAGCGTTTCGATCGTATGCATTGCCGCGATCAGCCGCGTCTGCTCGGCGGGCGCAAGCGTGCCGAGCATGGCGCCGGTGTCGTGCTGCGAGCGGCGCTCCAGCGGCGCGTAAGCGGCGTGGCCGCGCGCCGTCAGCGTCAGATGGCTTTGCCGGGCATCGCGCGCTGAAACTTTCCGGCGGATCAGGCCGCGTTTCTCGAAATTGCGCAGCACGCGGCTGAGATAGCCGGCATCGAGATCGAGCGCGCGGCCGATCTCAGTTGCGGTCGAGGAGCGGCCGCTGGCGATCTCGTAAAGCACCCGCGCCTCGCCGAGCGAATAGGGGCTGTCGAGAAAGGTCTTGCGCAGCACGCCGATCTGCCGCGTGTAGAAGCGGTTGAAGCCGCGAACCGCGGCGATGCGTTGGTCGCGTTGCCGGATGGCCGTCATGGGCCGAAAGGTCGGACAGATAGTTGACTTAGTCAAGTATCTCTACGACTACAGCGCGCTATAGGCGATGCTGGGCAGCCGCACGATTCGCCGCTTGCCGATGCGGCGGATGAGATCGGTTTCTGCGTCGGCGGCAGTCTCGGAATGGCCGCCGAGCGCGGCATAAAATTCCTTCGCGATGAGAAGACCCTGCTCGGGCCGCGGCCTTGCGCCGAGCGCCGCGGCCAAAAGGGAAAGCGCATCGCGCAATCCGGACTGCATCGGGGCGCCGCGGCGGAAGACCGCCGCGCTGTCCGGCCGCGCCATCAGTTCGACGAAGCGCCGCGCGTCGCCGGTCCAGGGCGCATCGAGCAGGGTGCCCGGCCGCAGGAACAACAGCCAGCGCCCCCGCGCTTTGCCGGCGGCATTTTTCAGCCGCCGCGCCGTCGTGCCGTCCAGAACAAGAAAATTGCAGCCGGCGACTTCCGCCACCGCCGCGGTGTCGTCGCGCGAGCCGCCGTCGGCGATCAGCACTTCGCTGATGACGCCGGCAGTCGCGCCCGACACCAGCGCCGCAAGGGTCGGCACCAAAGCGCGCTCCGAATCCTTGGTCGCGATGATGACGCTCAGCATGTGCGGCGCTGCCTGCCGTGGATCGGCCGCGGCGTCGCCGGTAACGCGAAAAAGGGCCGCGGCTGCATGGTTTCTGTAAGTTCCGTCGCTGTCCCGGCAAGCTCATAGGCCGGGGCGCCGCCAGTTCCAAGGTTATCCCGGTTCACGAGGATTTGTTCTTGTTTTGTTCACGAGACGGGGTTAGCTTACAGCCATGAGTCCGACGTCCGCCTTGAAACGCCCGCCGGCACCGCTGCCCTCCGCGCCGGCGGGCGAGCCGGGAAGTCTGGTCGACCGCGAGCGCCGCCGCGGCCGTGGCACCTTGTCGAACGCCTCGGGCCGCTATGAGCCGCTGGCGCGGGTTGCCTTCGACGACGGCTGGCAGGGCCTTGAGGATCTGCCGCCGTTCAAGACCACGGTGACGGCGGACACCACCCGCAAGATCATCACCCGCAACGATTCGCCGGACATTTCCTTCGACCGCTCGATCAATCCGTATCGGGGATGCGAGCACGGCTGCGTCTATTGTTTCGCGCGGCCGACGCACGCCTATCTCGGCCTGTCGCCGGGGCTGGATTTTGAATCCAAGCTGTTCATGAAGCCGAACGCGCCGGAATTGCTAGAGCGCGAATTGTCGGCGCCCGGCTATGTGCCGAAGGTCATCGCCATCGGCACCAATACCGATCCGTACCAGCCGATCGAGCGGCGCTACAAGATCATGCGCCGCATCCTCGAAGTCTTGGACAGCGCCGGCCATCCGGTCGGCATCGTAACCAAATCGGCGCTGGTGTTGCGCGATCTCGATATCCTGGCGCGCATGGCGAAACGCGATCTGGTCAAGGTCGCGCTCTCGGTCACCACGCTCGATGCGAAACTCGCCCGCACCATGGAGCCGCGCGCGGCGACGCCGCCGCGCCGGCTCGACACCTTGCGGCAACTGGTCAAAGCCGGCGTGCCGGCGACGGCGATGGTGGCGCCGGTCATTCCGGCGCTCAACGACGACGAAATCGAGCGAATTCTCGAAGCGGTGGCGGCGGCCGGCGTGCGTCATGCCGGCTACGTGCTGCTGCGGCTGCCGCTCGAAGTGCGCGACCTGTTCCGCGAATGGCTGATGACGAATTTCCCCGACCGTTGCCGCCACGTCTTCAAGCTGATCCGCGACATGCGCGGCGGCAAGGATTACGATTCGACCTTCGGCCAAAGGCAGACCGGAACCGGCCCGATCGCCTGGATGATCGGCCGCCGCTTCGAAGTCGCCTGCGAAAAGCTCGGCTTCAACGCGGCCAAGCACAAGACCACCACCGAGCATTTCCGCCCGCCGCGGCCGGGCGCGAAGCAGCTCGATTTGTTCTAGGGCGCCTACTCATAAAATGCTGAAGGCGCGATATGGCAAATGCCTATTGCGCCGCACGGGCTTTCCCAAGGTGAATTCAGGCCTGCGCAGACCCATCGCAATCCAGGCGGCGATCAGCTTCAACATAAACTTGCCGGAGCGACCACTATAATTCGGCAGATCATCGGCAAGCTCGACGCCGACGCGCCGCTCTTTGGTCATGACCCGCATTTCAGGCGGCGGTGCGCCTGTCGAAAAGCGGTTCCGGTACATCGACAGCCAGTGCCCTTTGGTGAAGTCAAGGAACATTGCCGAATTGCAGCACGTGGCAATAACCCGTCGGGTCGGGGAATTAGGCTTGAGCCGATGCTCTTCAAGATACTCCTGCCCCGTTACGCATCGCACCCGATCCTTTCGATATAGGATAAAGCCTGTTCCACTGTCTGGATCGAGCACGGCCGGCGCGGAAGTCAGCTGCTCGAACCGGCGTCCGGCTTCTTGGCAGCTCGTACAATAGCAGGAGCAGGTCAGAATCGGCGGAGCTAGTGCCTCGAATGTCACCTTGCCGCATTGGCATATCGCGGAAAGGTGTTTGTGCTGTTTCTGGTTCACTGGACTTCCATTCTAAGCGGAGCTGACGGCGCCATTTTATGATTGTCCGCTACTCACGCGACGGGGACATTGCCCCACGCATATTAAGAATACGCCCTAGTCATCCCCGCTATCCTCCGACACTGCGATGCCGCGTTGCGGAAGGCGCCGCGGCGTGGTCATCATGGCGGCCATGAGTCGCAATGGAACCGCAACGGCCCGCCTGCCGCTCGACGAGGAGGTGGCGCGGCCGACATTTCGCCGCGAGCGCTCCGCGCTCAAGCGCGGCGTGTGGCCGGTCGCCGGCTGCGACGAGGCCGGCCGCGGCCCGCTCGCTGGGCCCGTCGTTGCGGCCGCGGTCATTCTTAATCCCGACGATGTGCCGCGTGGGCTCGATGACTCGAAACGGCTGACGCCGGAGCGACGCGAAGTGCTCTACGCGCGCATCTGCGCGCGGGCGCATGTGGCCGTCGCCTTGGCGCCGCCGTGGCGGATCGACCGCGACAATATCTTGCGCGCGTCATTGTGGGCGCTGGCGCGCGCGGTGTTGGCGCTGCCGGTAAAGCCGCGCCTGGTTTTCGTCGACGGCCGCGACCGCATCGATGCAGCTTGCGACTGCGAAGCGGTGATCGGCGGCGACGGCCTCGTCGCCTCGATCGCGGCCGCCTCGATCGTCGCCAAGGTGACGCGCGACCGCCTGATGGCCGCCATGGGCGCGGCGCATCCAGGCTACGGCTTCGAGCGCCACATGGGCTACAGCGTGCCGGAACATTTCGCAGCCCTCGACCGGCTCGGCCCGACGGTGCATCACCGCCGCTCGTTCTCGCCGGTGGCGCTCGCGCTCGGCGAGTTGCCCGCCGACGCCGATGAGGCGGTCGCCGGCATATTGCCTCTCTAGCAAGCCGGCCGTATAGCCACGCGGTCAGCGTATCGCGCAGGGCCCGATGTTCTACGTTCCGCTTTACATTGAGGCGTTGCGCTCGCGCCCGAACCTGCTGTTCTGGGCGGCGGCGCTGACACAAGCGCTCATTTGGCTGATCGTGCCCATGGTGTTTTATGCGGCGCCGCCCGGCGAGCTGCCGCAACTGCTGGCCATCGGCCACGAATTCCAGCTCCGCGGCGACGTCGGCCCGCCGCTGGCCTATTGGCTGGCCGAGATCGCGTTCCGTCTCGCCGGCCTGTTCGGCGTCTACGCGCTGGCGCAGATTTGCGTGGTCACGACCTATTGGTGCGTATTTGCGCTGGGCAGCGCCATCGTCGGCCCCGCGCACGCCGCCATGGCCGTGCTGCTCATGGTCGGCATTTCGCTGTTCACGGTGTCGACGCCGGATTTCGGCCCTGCCATTCTCGCCATGGCGTTGTGGGCGGTGGTGCTGCTGCACTATTGGCGGGCGGTCGGGGAGGGACGGCGCGGTTCCTGGTACGCGCTCGGCGTCGCGGCGGCTCTGCTTTTGCTCACCAGCAATGCTGCCCTGATCCTGCTCGGCGCGCTGGTGCTGTTCACCTCCATGACTGCGCGCGGCCGCGCCGCGCTCAACGTCAACGAGCCGTGGATCGTGATGATCGCGCTCGCCGTCTTTCTGTTCATTCACTTGCTGTGGCTGCAAGGCACCGGAGACAGCCTATCGCCGACACTGGCGCGGTTGCGTGACGCCAGCGCCGCCAGCCAGAACACCAGCGCCTGGCTGCGGCTGCTGAGCGTGGTGGTCCTTGCCCATGCCGGCCTCGCCATCCTTGTCGTCTTGGCCAGCGGCTGGCCGCGCTCCGGCGATGCTCCGGCGCTGGCCATCGCGCGCCTGCCGATCGATCCGGCAGCCATTACGTTCGTAAAGGTGTTCGCGCTGGTGCCGGCATTGCTGGCGACGATCGTCGCGGTGCTGTTCGGCCGCGCGCTGCCGATTGGCGGCGCGGCGCCGCTGGTCGTGCTGTCCGGGCTCGCCATCATCATGGCTGCCGGCGACAGCATCGCGCTGTTCCATCAGCGCATCCTCGGCTACGCCTGGGCCGGCCTGTTGGTGGTGCCGGCTTTGTTCGTGCCGGTGGTGATGGTGCTGTTGCCGTGGGCGGCCCGGACCGATCTGAAGATCGAGCAGCCGGCCAACGCCATGGGCCGCTTCTTTGCCGACAGTTTCGAGCGCCGCACCGGCCGGCCGCTCGCCGTCGTCACCGGCGACGTTGGCACCGCGACGCTGATCGCGCTTGCCGCGCCGAGCCGGCCGAGCGTCTATTTCGACGCCGATCCGGCGCGCTCGCCATGGGTGACGCCCGACGACATCCGCAACAAAGGCGCCGTCGTGGTCTGGCTCACCGCCGACACAACGCCGACGCCGCCGCCCGAGATCAAGGCGCGCTTTCCCGATCTCATTCCCGAAGTGCCGCGCACTTTCCCGCGCCCGGTGCAAGGCCGGCTGCCGCCGTTGCGTGTCGGCTGGGGCGTGATCCGCCCGGGCAGCGTGGCGGCAACGGCGACGCCGCAGTAATCGTCATTGCCAGCCAACGGGTCCGGCCCGAAGTGGCCGGCCCGATGACAGGCTACGCGAAGCAATCCAGCTCCGGGGTGTGGATTGCTTCGTCGCTGCGCTCCTCGCACTGACGGCGATGCCCTATGATGGGGAGGCGTCGCGCTTAAGGGGGGAAGCCATGAGCCAAGCCGCCACCACCGCCACCACCGCCACCACCGCCACACCAACAACGCCATCCGTTCTCGACCGGTACTTTGGCTTGAACAAATCGGGCAGCAACGTGCGCACGGAATTCGTCGCCGGGCTGACCACGTTCCTGACCATGGTCTACATCGTCTTCGTCAATCCGCAGATCCTCGGCAATGCCGGCATGGACAAGGGCGCGGTGTTCGTCGCGACCTGCATCGCGGCGGCGGTGTCGACTTTGGTGATGGCGCTCTATGCCAATTATCCGATCGCGCTGGCGCCGGGCATGGGGCTCAACGCCTTCTTCGCCTTTTCCGTCGTGCTGACCATGAAATATACCTGGCAGCAGGCGCTTGCCGCCGTGTTCTGCTCCGGCGTCATCTTCTTTCTGATTTCGATCTTCCCGATTCGCGAATACATCATCAATTCGATCCCAAAGAACCTGAAGTTCGCCATATCGGCCGGCGTCGGCCTGTTCCTCGGCATCATCGCGCTCGAGGAATCCAAGATCGTCGTCGGCAGCCCGGCGACGCTGGTCACGCTCGGCGATCTGCACAAGCCCGAGGCGATCTTGTGCCTGCTCGGCCTGGTGCTGATCACGGCGCTGAACTATCGCCGCGTCATCGGCGGCACCTTGATCGGCATTCTCATCGTCACCGCGATCGGCATTCCGCTCGGCCTGGCGAAATTCAGCGGCATCGTGTCGGCGCCGCCGTCGCTGGCGCCCACCTTCCTGCAGCTCGATTTCTCGCGGATTACGGAAACCTCCTTCCTCATCGTCATTTTCAGTTTTTTGTTCGTCGACGTGTTCGACAATGCCGGCACCCTGATCGGCGTCACCCACCGCGCCGGGCTGACCGACGCCGACGGCAATCTGCCGCGCATGAAGCAGGCGCTGATCGCCGACAGCTTTGCCGCTATGTTCGGTTCGCTGATCGGCACCTCGACGACGACGAGCTATATCGAGAGCGCGGCCGGCGTCTCCGCCGGCGGGCGCACCGGGCTGACGGCCTTGTTCGTCGCGATCTTTTTCCTGGCGGCTTTATTGTTTGCGCCGCTCGCCGGCATGATTCCGGCCTATGCGTCGGCCGCGGCATTGCTTTACGTCGCCTGCATCATGGCGCGCGGGCTCGCTGAGATCGACTGGGACGACATCACCGAGTCGGCGCCGGCGGTGGTCGCCGCGGTGTCGATGCCGCTGACTTATTCGATCGCCACCGGCATCGGGCTCGGCTTCATCACTTACGCGCTGGCGAAGCTGATCGCCGGCAAGTTCGCCGATCTCAAGCCCGCGGTGCTGGCGCTGGCGCTAGTCTTCGTCATCAAGTTCTGGATCGGATAGAGCAGGGATCGCGAGAGAGGAGCCGGCGCCATGAATGCCAGCGCGTTCTCGTCATGGCAGTTCTGGGCAGTGCTGTCGGCGGTGTTCGCCGCGCTCACCGCGATCTTCGCCAAGGTCGGCGTCGAGAACGTCAATTCCGATCTGGCGACCTTCATCCGCACCGTCGTCGTGGTCTGCATCCTGGCGTTGATTGTTTTTGCCACGCGGCAATTCCAGAACCCGGCGGAAATCTCCGGCCGCACTTATCTGTTCCTGCTGCTGTCAGGCCTCGGCACCGGCGCGTCGTGGCTGTGCTATTTCCGCGCGCTGAAACTCGGCAACGCGGCGCAGGTAGCGCCGATCGATAAATTGAGCGTCGTGCTGGTCGCCATCTTCGGCGTGCTGTTTCTCGGCGAAAAACTTTCCGCCGTGAACTGGCTCGGCGTCGCGCTGGTCGCCGCCGGTGCGATCCTGGTGGCGCTGCGCTGATGGGAATCAAGTAGTTACTGTGCCGGTACCTTCTTGATTGCCTCAAAATATGCTGCTCGAAGTTCCGTAACTGATTTTGTGATCATTGCGACATGATCATCTTCTGATTGATGATAATACATATCCGCGTAGAGAAGCAGATACGCGTAATCTGAACTGATTCGAATAGTGTACGGATAGATTTGCGTCACTCCCGGTTCAACGAATGTCTGCCAGTTATCCGGAATCCAAGATCGCTGCTTAATTATTCCATGTGCAAATCCAATTAGGCGATTTTTGCGCTTATTTTCTTCCCATGGGTCGTTGTCGCGGAGTGCCCGGACGGAAAATGTGAGAGATTTGATTCGGTGACGAACATAGCCAACATTGCGGATGATGGCCGTTAGTTCGATGAACAACTCGTTCTCCCGCTCTCCAACGATCCGCATTCCGAGATCGAATTGAACCCGCGGGGCATATTCACGTCTTCTCCAGAAAAAAATCGCAGCTGCGACAGCCCCTATCAACGTGACAAGGCCAGTGGATACCTGTGCAAGGTTTGCAAGCCCTTGTCCCATTGATGGCCCTCGCGGACGACGGAATCGCGCTTAATCGGACGCGCAATGTACAGTTGAAAAGTCTATCTTTGCTGGGGTGGCGTGTACAAGCCCTATTGTGGCGCGCTTAATCGGCCAGCGCCTTCTTGATCGCCAGAAAATCCCGCCAGGACAATCGCTTCTGCAGCGGGCTGCGCAGCAGGAAGGCGGGGTGGAACGTCGCCATGGCGCGGATCTCGCGCGTGCCGGTGTCGAACGGCAGCCAGCGCCCGCGCATCCGGGTGATGCCGTCCTTGGTGCCGAGCAGGGTCTGCATCGACGGGCCGCCGAGGCAGACCAGAATATCCGGGTCGGCGAGCTCGATCTGGCGGCGGATGAAGGGCAGGCAGATCGCGGTCTCCTGCGGCGTCGGCGTGCGGTTGCCGGGCGGCCGCCACGGCGCCACGTTGGCGATGTAGACCTTGGTGCGGTCGAGGCCGATCGCCTCGATCATGCGGTCGAGCAATTGGCCGGAGCGGCCGACGAACGGGCGGCCGGAAATATCTTCCTCATGGCCGGGCGCCTCGCCGACGAACATCACGCGGCCTTCCGGATTGCCGTCGGCGAACACCAGTTGCGTCGCGGTATTGCGCAGCGAGCAGCCCTCGAAGTTTTCGAGGAGAGCGCGTAACTCGTCGAGGTTGGCGGCTGTGCGGGCCGCCTCACGCGCCGCCATAATGGCGGCGTCGGGCGTGGTCGGCGCGGCGAGCACTCGACCCTCCCTTGTCGGGGGAGGGGTAGGTCGCCGAGGGCGATCCGGGGTAGGGCCGTTCTGGAGGGGAGTGCGTTGATTACTTGCCCCCACCCGGACAGCTTCGCTGTCGGTCCTCCCCCCTGCAGGGGGAGGTGCGATTTCGTCGGCCATGCGGTCGACCGGTTCCTCGCCGAGGAGCGCGTCGGCGCCGGCCTCCACATAGAAGGCGAGCAGGTCGCGGGCGTCTTTGCGTTCGGAACTCATTTGGCGGCGAGGACTCATGGGCGGCGAGGACTCGTGAGCGAGGGTGTAAGTCTATGCTTGCGCGGCAAAGCGTGGAACATTTGTCCGGCCACGATGCGCCCGATTACATTGAGTTCGAGCATTTGGGATCCGGAACGATGTCTCCATACAAGGTCATGGTCGACGACAATTTTCATTACATGGAAGAGGACGAACGCTGGGAATATGGGACTTTTGCCAGTGCCGAAGAAGCCCTCGACGCCTGCCGCCGGCTGGTCGATGAGGCGCTGATGGCGGAATACCGCGACGGCGCCACCGCAGAGCAGCTTTTCGTCCGCTACACGTCGTTCGGCGACGACCCGTTCATCGTGGCGCTCGATGACGCGGAAAAAGTCGATTTCTCCGCGTCGGCCTATGCCGAACAGCGTGCGTTGGAGCTCACCATGGCCGGGCCGGTGGGCGTGGAGCGGCGCCGGGCCGTGCTCGCCGGCAAGCGCCGGCCACACCAGCGCTGACGATTGTCAGCGCGCGCATTTCGTGAAAAATCATCGTCTGCCGTCCGGGACAGGGAGCAAACTATGAACACACCGGAGCTTCCGCCCCGGGAGGCGATGGAATTCGACACCGTCATTGTCGGCGCCGGGCCGGCCGGCCTTGCCGCCGCGATCCGGCTCAAGCAGCTCGCGCCGGAGCGCACCGTAGTCGTAGTGGAGAAGGGCTCCGAGGCCGGCGCCCATATCCTGTCCGGCGCCGTCATCGATCCGATCGGGCTCGATCGCCTCATTCCGGAATGGCGCGGCGAAGACACGCCGATCAAGACCGCGGTGACCGCCGACCACTTTTGTGCGCTCGGGCCGTCCGGCGCGTTGCGGCTGCCGAATTTTCTGCTGCCGCCGCTGATGAGCAATCACGGCAATTTCATCGTCTCGCTCGGCGACGTGTGCCGCTATCTGGCGAAAAAAGCCGAAGCGCTCGGCGTCGAAATTTATCCGGGCTTTGCCGCCGCCGAAGTGCTGTTCGAGAACGGTGCCGTCGCCGGCATCGCCACCGGCGACATGGGCGTCGGCAAGGACGGCCATCATAAATCAAGCTTCACCCGCGGCATGGAATTGCGCGGCAAATACACGCTGTTCGCCGAAGGCGCGCGCGGCAGCCTGACCAAGATTTTGATCGAGCGTTTCGCGCTGGCGCAAGGTCGCCAGCCGCAGAAATTCGGCATCGGCCTGAAGGAGCTTTGGCAGGTCGCGCCCGACAAGCATCGCCGCGGCCTGGTGCAGCATACGATGGGCTGGCCGCTCGGCAACCGCACCGGCGGCGGCTCGTTCCTCTATCACTACGACGACAATCTGGTTTCCGTCGGCTTTGTCGTGCACTTGAACTATCAAAACCCGTATCTGTCGCCGTTCGAGGAATTCCAGCGCTTCAAAACCCATCCGCTGATCCGCGACACGTTCTTGGGCGGCAAACGCATCAGCTACGGCGCCCGCGCCATCACCGAAGGCGGTTACCAGTCGGTGCCAAAGCTTACGTTTCCCGGCGGCGCGCTCATCGGTTGTGCCGCTGGCTTCGTCAACGTGCCGCGCATCAAGGGCAGCCACAACGCGATTCTGTCGGGCATGCTCGCGGCCGAGCACGTCGCCGCGGCGCTGGCGCAAGGGCGCGCCAACGACGAGCTTGCCGATTACGAGGCGGCGTGGCGCTCCTCGCCGATCGGGCGCGATCTGTGGCGGGTGCGCAACGCCAAGCCGCTGTGGTCAAAACTCGGCACCTTGGCCGGCGTCGCGCTCGGCGGCCTCGACATGTGGACCAACACGCTCGGCTTCTCGCTGTTCGGCACGCTCAAGCACGGCAAGGCCGATTTCGCGACGCTCAAGCCCGCGGCGGAGTGCCGGCCGATCGCCTATCAAAAACCCGACGGCAAGCTGACCTTCGACCGGCTGTCTTCGGTCTATCTGTCGAACACCAATCACGAAGAAGACCAGCCGGTGCACCTGTTGGTGCGCGACGGCAATTTGCAAAAATCTTCCGAGCACGACGTTTATGCCGGCCCGTCGGCGCGCTATTGCCCGGCCGGCGTCTACGAATGGGTCGAAGAGGCAGGCAATCCGCGTTTCGTCATCAACGCGCAGAATTGCGTCCACTGCAAAACCTGCGACATCATGGACCCCAACCAAAACATCACCTGGGTGCCGCCCGAAGGCGGCGGCGGGCCGAATTACCCGAATATGTGACAGGGCTTGCGGCGAATTGCCTTCGGCCGATACTGCCGCGATTTCGCCGCCCTTGTGGCCTAAACGGTCAAATTAGTCCTTGCGGATTGCACACAAACTGGTGTTCTTCCGCGTCCTTGCGGGGGCGGAGCAAAAAGGTCATTCTCGCGTCCACACTGGCTTCCGGCGCTTGATTCCCGGTTCGCCGATCCAGTTTGCCAATGGAGCTGTCGTGACTCATCCGCTGCTGCCCTGGCGCGCCGCTATTGTTGGCGCCGCCGTACTTGCCATCCTGCCGCCGGCAATCGCTGCGCCAACCGAGCAGGAACTGCTGCACGACAATCCGGCCGGCAATTATCTGGCCGCCCGCCACGCCGGCACCGAGCGCGATTCCGCCGCCGCGGCGGCCTATTACCTCAACGTGCTCAAGGACGATCCGAAAAATCCCGATCTGCTCAGCCGCGCCTTTCTCTCCGTGCTCACCGGCGGCGACATCGATCAGGCCGGCAAGCTCGCCGACCGGCTGCTGCAGGTCGACCACACCGACCGTATCGCCCGCCTCGTCGTCGGCGTTCGCGCGCTCAAGCAGAAGGACTACTCCACCGCCCGGCAGAATTTTGCCCAGTCGGTGCGCGGCCCGGTGACCGATCTCACCGCGACGCTGTTGTCGGCCTGGGCGCTCGTCGGCTCAGGCGATACGCGTGTCTCGATCGATACCATGGACAAGCTGTCGGGCCCGGACTGGTATTCGATCTTCAAGGATATGCACGCCGGCCTCATCCTCGAACTTGCCAACAACAAGAAGGAAGCCGGCAAGCGCTACGAGCGCGCCTATAAAGTCGATCCCACCGCGGTGCGCATGGTCGAGGCTTACGGCCGCTACCTGGCGCGCAACGGCAACAAGGCCGATGCGCTCAAGGTCTATGAGGATTTCAACAAGGTGCTGCCGGACCATCCGCTGATCGTCCAGGAAATGAAGGCGGTCAACGACGGCGACAAGCTGCCGCTTCTGGTCGATTCACCGCAGGCCGGCGCCGCCGAGGCGCTCTACGGGCTCGGCGCCTCGATCGGCCGTCGCGGCGGCGAGGATTTGGCGCTGATCTATCTGCAGCTGGCGCTCTATCTCGAGCCGTCCCACGTCATGGCGCTGTTGTCGCTCGCCGATCTCTACGAGTCGCTGAAAAAACCCGACCTCGCGATCAAAGTGTACGAGCGCGTGCCGCCGTCGTCGCCGCTGTCGCGCAACGCCGAAATCCAGCTCGCCGGCGATCTCGATCAGCTCGATCGCTCCGACGAGGCCAAGAAGAAGCTCGAGCACGTCATCGCCGATCACCCGAAGGACACCGAGGCGATCCTCGCGCTCGGCAATATCCAGCGCGGCCGCAAGGAATTCGCCGAATGCGCCGACACCTACGCCAAGGCCATCGACACCATCGCCAATCCCGATAAGTCGAACTGGGTCGTGTTCTACTTCCGCGGCATTTGCTACGAGCGCTCGCATCAATGGCCGAGCGCGGAAGCCGACATGAAGAAGGCGCTCGAATTGTTCCCGGAGCAGCCGCTGGTGCTCAATTATCTCGGCTATTCCTGGGTCGACCAGGGCGTCCATCTCGACGACGGCATGGACATGATCCGCCGCGCCGTCGAGCAGCGGCCGGACGACGGCTACATCGTCGATTCGCTCGGCTGGGCCTATTTCCGCATCGGCAATTACGATGAGGCGGTGAAGAATCTCGAGCGCGCCGTCGAGCTCAAGCCCGACGATCCGACTATCAACGATCATCTGGGCGACGCTTATTGGCGGGTCGGCCGGACGCTGGAAGCGCATTACCAGTGGTCGCAGGCCAAGGACTTGGGTCCGGACAAGGAAGACCTGCCCAAGATCGAGGCCAAGATCAAAGACGGGCTTCCCGACGACAAATCGTCCGCGGCCGATGCCGACAAGGCCAAGAAGCCCGGGGACGGCGGGTGAGGGGCTTCCTTGCCGCCTTCGCTCGTTGAAGAGGCGCCTGCAAAGGTCAATCTGACGCTGCGGGTGCTCGGCCGTCGCGCCGACGGCTATCACGAGATCGAAAGCTTGGTGGCGTTCGCCGGCGTCAGCGACCGTTTGAGCTTTGCGCCGGGCGGCGCGCTTGCGCTGACCGTGAGCGGCCCAAGCGCGGAAGAGGCCGGTGCGACCGCCGACAATCTCGTGCTCAAGGCGGCCCGCGCGCTCGCCGATAGGCTGCCGACCGTCGGCGCGGGCACTTTCGATCTCGACAAGACACTGCCGGTCGCCGCCGGGCTCGGCGGCGGATCAGCCGACGCCGCCGCGGCGCTGCGGTTGTTGGCGCGGGCCAACAAGCTTGCAGCCGACGACCCGCTGCTTTTTGCGGCGGCCCGCGCCACCGGCGCCGACGTGCCGGTCTGTCTCGATCCGCGCACCCGGCTGATGCGCGGCATCGGCGAAGTTCTGTTCGGCCCCTTCAAGCTGCCGCCGCTCCAGGGTGTGCTGGTCAATCCCGGCGTCGCGCTTGCCACCAAGGCGGTGTTCGCCCGCTGGAAGCCGCCGGAGACACCTTTGGTTCCGGCTGATCTGACGGTGCTCACGGCAATGTCCAAACGCGACCAACTGGTGCGCTTTCTCCTGAGCCAGGCGAACGATCTTGAAAGCGCGGCGATCGCGCTGGCGCCGGTCGTTGCCGACGTGCTGCTGGCGCTGAGCAGCCAGCGGCATTGCGAACTGGCCCGCATGTCGGGCTCGGGTGCCACCTGTTTTGCGATCTTTGCCTCCGCTGCCGACGCGATCAAGGCGGCCGAAGCGGTTCACGCCGAATATCCGAACTGGTGGGTGCGCGCGACGGCGCTCGGCGGCGCGCGCTAGGGCGTGATCCGGTACGGTCAAACTTCGCCCCAAATTGTTATCCGCGGCGGCCAAGTTTGCCGTATCTATTGGATGACCTCGGCGTGTATGATGTCTTGCAAGAACAATCAAAAATACCCTGTGATCGGAGCTAACGGCTCTCCTCCTAAGGCTCGGAAAGAGCGCTCACCGGAAGTCGGCTGAAAGACGCATTCCGGTGAAGGAAAGCCTATGCTCGGGTTTAATCGTTGGCATCTGTTCAAGTTGTTTGCCGCGACGCTCTGCATTGGACGTATTAGCTGGCTCGCGTTGAGCTATTTCATGCCTGCAATGCCTTCGACGGTGACAATGGCGACGGCATTCAAAGGCACCAGTTTTGATTATTACGGCGGGCGATACCGCGATGCATTCGCACGTTCGCAGGTGAAGCTGCAGCTGCGCGAGACCGGGGGAACCGAGGAAAATCTCGCTCTTTTGCAGAACCCGCGCTCCGGCGTTCAGATGGCTTTTGTCTACGGGGGTATTTCCAACGGCGAACAGGCGCCCGGGCTGCTGTCGTTTGGGGATTATCTATAATACCCCGTTTTGGATTTTTTACGCGTCGAACGAACCGCTTGACCGCTTGGCGCAGCTCAAAGGCAAACGCATCGCCGTCGGGCCTACCGGAAGCGGCGTTAGGCTGATCGCCGACAGAGTCTTCGCCACCGACGGCGTCACGGCCATGACTGCGACGTTTTTGCCTTACACGGGGGCCGCCGCGGTCGCCGCGCTGCAAGACGGCAAGGTCGATGCCGTATGGATCTCCAGTACGCCGGATACCCCGATCATCCAAACCCTGCTGCGAATGCCTGGGGTGCGGCTCATGAGCCTTGCCAGGGCGGAGGCGCTCACCCGTATTTTCCCGGATCTCGTCCGGCTGGCATTGCCACAGGGCGTATTCGATATTGCGGGCAACATTCCGCCGAACGACGTCTCCCTCATCTCGACCACTGTCCACGTCTTGATCCGCGACGATCTCCATCCGGCAATTGTGCGGCTATTATTGCAGACGATGATCAAGGAACACGGCGGGCCGGGGATTTTCCATCGCGCGGGAGAATTTCCGACGTCGACTGATCCTGATTTTCCGATGGCCGAGAGCGCTGTCGATTTCTACAAAAACGGCCCCTCGTTTCTGCAGGCGTATTTGCCGTTACGGCTGAGCGTTTACGTAAAAAGGGCAATCGCGCTGCTTGTGACCGGCATAGCCATCGGGCTCCCCCTGTTCAGCTTTGCGCCGAAATTATACCGCGGGTTCGTTGAATACCGCCTTGGCTCCATTTACCGTCGGCTGCGGGCTATCGAAGCGCGCCTGCAAATAGACGTTACGACCGCGGAGGTGTTGACGCTCGAAGGCGATTTCGAGCGAGTGGATCAGGCGATAAGCAATCTCGGAGTGCCGATGCAGCATTCGCAACTGTTTTTTTCAATTAAATCCCACGTCGATGACGTGCGCGCGCGCCTCGCCGCGCGTCTTGTGCAAACGCGAAGCCAAATAGCCAAAGTTGCTTAAGGCGTGAGCTTATTCCCCTCCCCCTTGTGGGGAGGGGTAGGGGTGGGGGTCGGGAGGTGACGCGAAAACGTCGACACCTTCACATCACCTCCCGACCCCCCACCCAACCCTCCCCCACAAGGGGGGAGGGCTTTAATGCGTGCGCGCGATGCAGAAATCGACCGTCTCGGCGAGCGCGGCCTTCATCGGCGAGTCGGGAAACAGAGCCAGCGCGTCTCGCGCAATCGCGCCGTAGTGGTGGGCGCGGCCGATCGTGTCTTCCAGCGCGCGGTGCTTGGCCATCAGACCGATGGCGTGCTCGAGATCGGCGTCGTTGGCCTCGCCGCGCTCGAGCGTGCGCCGCCAGAATTCGCGCTCGGCGTCGGAGCCGCGGCGGAAGGCGAGCACCACCGGCAAGGTGATCTTGCCCTCGCGGAAATCGTCGCCGACATTCTTGCCGAGCTTTTGCGCGGCGCCGCCGTAGTCGAGCACGTCATCGATCAGCTGAAACGTGATGCCGAGATTCATGCCGAACGAGCGGCAGGCTGCCTGCTCGTCGCGCGGCCGCGTCGACAGCACCGGGCCGACTTCGCACGCGGCGGCGAACAGCTCGGCGGTCTTGGCGCGGATCACCGCGATATATTCGTCCTCGGTGGTCGCGGTGTTCTTGGCGGCGGCGAGCTGCATGACTTCGCCTTCGGCGATCACCGCGGCGGCGGCGGCCAGGATTTCCAGCGCCTTGAGGTTGCCGACCTCGACCATCATCTTGAACGCCTGGCCGAGCAGGAAGTCGCCGACCAGCACGCTCGCTTCGTTGCCCCACAGCATGCGCGCCGCGAGCCGCCCGCGGCGCAGCTCGCTCTCGTCGACAACGTCGTCGTGCAGCAACGTCGCCGTGTGCATGAACTCGACCGCGGCGGCGAGCTTGATATGGCCGTCGCCGCCGTAATTGGTCAGCCGCGCCAGCGCCAAAGTGAGGATCGGGCGGAGCCGCTTGCCGCCCGAATTGATCAGGTGGTTGGCGACCTCCGGGATCATCGTCACTTCGGAGCCGGTCCGCGCCAGGATCGCGCCGTTGACCCGCTGCATGTCGGCGGTAACCAGGTCGACCAGGCGGTCGATTGAGGGTTCGTTCCGGCTTTCGAAGGGGATGACAACGGCCACTTAAGGTCTCTCCGCTAACGACGTGCGAGCATAGAAACGCTATGGTGCTGCGGCAAGTGCGCCGGTCCGCGGGTGCCGCATTGCGCACCCGACGTGGCGGCGGAGAGGGGCGATGTCAAGTCACGAACGCTTCATGCGAGACTTATTGGGCGGAGCATGACCGAGAGCCAGCACGACGTCGCGGTTCTCGTGCCGTGCTACAACGAAGCGCGGGCGATTGCCAAGGTTGTGGCCGATTTCCGTGCCGCGCTGCCCGACGCCACGATCTATGTCTACGACAACAATTCGACCGACGGTACGGTCGAGGCGGCGCAGCAGGCTGGCGCCGTGGTCCGGCGCGAGACGCACCAGGGCAAGGGCTATGTGGTGCGGCGCATGTTCAACGACATCGAGGCCGACATTTACGTGCTGGTCGACGGCGACGCCACCTACGACGCGCCGAGCGCGCCGGTAATGATCGAAAAACTGATCGGCGATCGGCTCGACATGGTGGTAGCCTCGCGCATCGACCGCGATGCGGCCGCCTATCGCCCCGGCCACCGCACCGGCAACGCCATGCTGACCGGCTTCATCACCCACATTTTCGGCCGCGCCTTCACCGATATTCTGTCCGGCTATCGGGTGTTCTCACGGCGTTTCGTCAAATCGTTCCCGATTTTGTCCGGCGGATTCGAGATCGAGACCGAATTGACGGTGCATGCGCTCGAATTAGAATTGCCGGTGGGCGAGGTACCGACGCCATATTATTCGCGGCCGGCCGGATCGGCCTCAAAACTGTCGACCTGGCACGACGGCTTTCGCATTCTGTGGACGGTGCTGAAACTTTATCGCGCCGAGCGGCCGCTCGCTTTATTCGGCTCGCTCGGCATCGCGCTCGCCATCATGTCGATCGGCCTCGCCATTCCGCTGGTCATCACCTATGTGCAGGAGAGCTTGGTGCCGCGGCTGCCTACAGCGGTGCTTTCGACCGGGCTGATGCTGGTCGCTTTCCTGTCGATCGCCTGCGGTCTCATTCTCGATACCGTGACGCGCGGCCGCCGCGAGGTGAAGCTGATTGCCTATCTGGCGCTACGCGCGCCGGGCGAAGAACGACGGCGGAGCTAAAACCTTGCGCGAACTGGTCCGCACCAATGATGCAGTGGTGATTTCGGCGATCGAGGCACTGCTCAAAAGCGCCGGTATCCCGCATCTGCTCGCCGATCAAAATATCAGCGTGCTGGAAGGCTCGATCGGCGCTTTCCAGCGGCGCATCCTGGTCGGCGAGGACGAAATCGACGCCGCGCGGCAGTTGCTCACCGAAGCCGGGTTCGGCCACGAACTCCGCCCCGATGCCCCCTGAGCAAGGCGAGACGAGCGAGGACGCCGTCCTCGGCGGCCGGCTGGTGCTGCGTCAGCCGCTGCGCGGCCATCGCGTCGGGCACGATGCCATTTTGCTCGCGGCGGCGACCGCCGCGCAGTCCGGCGACCATGCGGTCGATCTCGGCTCAGGCGTCGGCGGCGCCGGTTTGGCGCTGGCGCGCCGGATCGAAGGCCTCGACGTCACACTCGTGGAAATCGACCCGGCGCTGACGGCGCTCGCGGCAAGCAATGCGCAACGCAACGGGCTTTCAGATCGGGTGCGCGCGGTGTGTCTCGACGTCGAGGCGCCGGCCGCCGCCTTTGCTGCTGCCGGACTTGCGCCGGAGTCCGCGGCACAGGTGTTGATGAATCCGCCGTTCAATGTCGCGCAACAGCCGTCGCCTGATCGGGCGCGCCGCGCGGCGCATGCCGCGTCCGACCAGACGCTGGAGCGGTGGCTGCGCACGGCGGTGCGGCTGCTCCACGCCGGCGGCGTCGTCACGCTCATCTGGCGCGCCGACGGCCTCGCCGATGTGCTGGCCGCGCTCGACAAGGATTTTGGTGCGATCACCGTGCTGCCGGTCCATCCCAAACCCGGCGCAGCGGCGATCCGCGTGCTGGTGCGGGCGACGAAGGGCAACCGGGCGCCGCTCACGCTGCTGCCCGGTTTTCTGCTCGCTGATCAAGACGGCAAACCCACCGCGGCGGCCGAAGCCGTCCTGCGTAGCGGTGAAGCACTATCTTTGACTGGGAACTGAAACGCCAGAGCGTCAATCGCTTCAAATTGAATCGATCGACGCTCTAGCATCTTGATGGTGCATGGTCTTTTCGGAAAACCGGTATCCACTTTTCCGGATCATGCACTAGGCGCTGCTCAGCCGTTAGGCATCAAGCTGGCACCGAATCGGGCGGTACTGGGGCACTCTGTTTTGCCCGGACGCGGATGGGAAGATGCGAAAGGCCAACAATGACGGCGATCAGCATCATCAAAATATATATCTTCATTTCCAGTCCATCGTCCCCTGTAGACCCGGCGCTATCTCCCTAAGCAAGAAGCGTTCCATGAATTAACAAAGGGTTACTTGCCGCTTTTGTTTGCAAATCTTATGTGGGTTTCATGATTGACACATCGACTCAGGAGGGCGTCCGGGGCATCGGCGCCAAAGCGCTCAGCGCGCTTCGGCCGCTCATCCCCAAGCGCTTCCGCCGCGATCAGCCGGTGGTGCCGGTAGTGCGGCTCACCGGGGTTATCGGCTTCGGCACGCCGCTGCGGCCGGGCCTGTCGCTGGCGTCGGTCGCGCGCACGCTGGATCGGGCCTTTGCCATGCGCAACGCGCCGGCGGTGGCGCTGGCCATCAATTCGCCGGGCGGCTCGCCGGCGCAGTCGCACCTGATCTTTCGCCGCATCCGCGAATTGGCGGCCGAGAAAGGTCGCCGCGTCATCGCATTCGTCGAGGACGCAGCCGCCTCCGGCGGCTACATGATCGCCTGCGCCGGCGACGAGATCATCGCCGATCCGAATTCGATCGTCGGCTCGATCGGGGTGGTCGGCGGTACGTTCGGCCTCGACAAGCTGATCGCGAAGTACGGCATCGAGCGCCGCATCTATACGTCGGGCGAGCATAAATCGATGCTCGATCCATTCCTGCCGGAGAACCCGGACGACGTCGCGCGGCTGAAGAAGCTGCAGCGGGAAATCCACGACAACTTCATCGCGCTGGTAAAATCGCGCCGCGGCGGCAAGCTTGCCGGCCCAGAAAACGACTTGTTCTCCGGCGAGTATTGGACCGGAACGAGCGGGCTCGAGCTCGGCCTCGTCGACGCCCTCGGCGATTTGCGGACCGTGCTGCGCGAACGTTATGGCGATAAGGTTGTCACGCCCCTGATCAGCGCCGAGCGCGGCTGGCTGGGGTGGCGTGTTGCGGGCGTGACCGGTGGCGATCTGCTGCAAGGCATGCCGGCCGGTCTTGCCGAAGACTTTATCTCGGCGCTCGAATCGCGCGCATTATGGGCGCGCTACGGACTTTAGAACGGAGAATGAGATGCACCCGTTGCTTGCCGTGACGCTCGGAATGGCCGGAGCGTTCGCCTTGGTGCGCTGGTGCGTGAAAGAGGTGCAGCGCGTCAACAGCGAGCTCGACGGCATGCGCGGGCAAGCGCCGGTCGATGCGGTCGACCGCAACGCGCTGCCGAAATTAAAGCGCGATCCGAAAAGCGGCGAGTATCGGCCGGGTTAATTCGTCATTCCGGGGCCTCGCGAAGCGAGGAACCCGGAATCCATAACCACGATTCGTGAATATGGATTCCGGACTCGCCGCTGCGCGGCGATCCGGAATGACGAGAACTACGGCGTATCCTTGATGCCGCGCTCCGCAACCACCTTGCCCCATTTCTCGTATTCCGACTTCATGAAGGCGCCGAGCGCCTCGGGCGTGCCGCCGACCGGCGTGGCGCCCGCTTTCACGAGTTTTTCGTGTATCTCAGGATCGCTGAGCGCGTCGTCGACTGCTTTGTTGAGCTTGGCGATCACTGTGGGCGGCGTCTTCGCCGGCGCGAGCAAAGCGTACCAGTTCGAAGCCTCGGTGTTCGGATAGCCCTGCTCGGCCAGCGTCGGCACGTCGGGCAAAAGCGCGTCGCGCTTGTCCGCCGCCGCGCCGATCGGCACCAGCGTGCCGGCCTGGATTTGCGCGATCAACACCGGCAAATCGGCGGCGAGCACCTGCACCTGGCCGCCGAGCAGATCGGTCAGCGCCGGCGCCGCGCCGCGATAGGGCACGTGCAGAAATTTCACGCCGGCGGAAACGTCGAGCAATTCCTGGGCGAGATGCGGCGGCGAGCCGATGCCGGTCGAGGCGAAAGAAACGGCGCCGGGCTTTTCCTTGGCCAGCGCGACCAGTTCCTTGACCGTCTTGATGCCAAGCTTGGGCGTCACCACAAGCACCTCGGTGACCTTGGTGACCAGCGCGATCGGCGCGAAATCGCGTAGCGGATCGTATGGCACGCTTTGAATGTGCGGCGCTATCGTTACCGCGCCCGACGTGGTGAGGAACAGCGAATAGCCGTCGGGGTCCGCCTTGGCGACGTTGTCGGCGCCGACGGTGCCGGCGGCGCCCGGCCGGTTCTCGATATAGACGCGCTGGCCGAGCTCGGCCGACATCTTGTCGGTGACCAGGCGGCCGACGAAATCGGTAGGTCCGCCGGGCGGGAACGCGATCACGACACGGACCGGCCGGGTCGGATAGGCTTGCGCCGACGCGGCTTGCGCGCCGGTCAAGGCCAGCGCCGCACACACCAATACGCCTGTTATTTTTCGCACCACGTCCTCCCTGTATCGGCTTCGAGCGATCAGGTATCAGGTATCGGGGGTCAGGAATCAAATCGTACCGATCCCCGATGCCTGATCGCCGATTTCTGCTATGACCCCGCCGATGACCGCCGAACTGCCGCCCCACATGCGCCCGGAACGCTCTTTTCAAGGGCTTATCCTGGCATTGCAACGCTACTGGGCGGATTGGGGCTGCGTCATTTTGCAGCCCTATGACATGGAGGTCGGCGCCGGCACCTTCCATCCGGCGACGACGCTGCGCGCGCTCGGGCCGAAATCATGGAACGCCGCCTATGTGCAGCCGTCGCGCCGGCCGAAGGACGGTCGCTATGGCGAGAACCCGAACCGCCTGCAGCACTACTATCAGATGCAGGTGATCCTCAAACCGTCGCCCGACGATCTGCAGGATCTGTATTTGAAGTCGCTCTACGCCATCGGCATCGATCCAAAAATTCACGACATCCGTTTTGTCGAGGACGATTGGGAGAGCCCGACGCTTGGCGCCTGGGGGCTCGGCTGGGAGTGCTGGTGCGACGGCATGGAGGTGTCGCAGTTCACCTACTTTCAGCAAGTCGCCGGCTTCGAATGCGCCCCGGTGGCGGGCGAATTGACTTACGGCCTGGAACGGCTGGCGATGTATGTGCAGGGCGTCGAGAACGTGTTCGATCTCAACTTCAACGGCCGCGACGGTGCGCAGCGCGTGAGCTACGGCGACGTCTTCCTGCAGGCCGAGCAGGAATATTCCCGGCACAATTTCGAATATGCCGACACCGACATGCTGTTCGAGCAGTTCCGCATGGCGGAGCAGGCCTGCCAAAAATATCTTAGAGACGGCTGGGCCGCGGGCGCCGATGGCGACAATCGCGGCCGGCATTTGATGGCGTTGCCGGCCTACGACCAGTGCATCAAGGCGAGCCACGTGTTCAATCTGCTCGACGCGCGCGGCGTGATTTCCGTGACCGAGCGGCAGAGTTACATTTTGCGGGTGCGCGAGCTCGCCAAAGCCTGCGGCGAAGCGTGGCTTGCGACTGAAGGCGGAGGGAAAGCGATATGAGCGGAGTTCCTGAAATCGGCGGGCGGCGTCCGCTGCCGATCAACGTCGTGGCCGGCGAAAGCTATTGGTGGTGCGCCTGCGGGCGCTCGAAGACGCAGCCGTTCTGCGACGGCTCGCACAAAGGCAGCGAATTCCGGCCGCAGGAATGGAAAGCGACCGCCAACGAGGAAGTCTGGTTCTGCGCCTGCAAGCGCTCCTCGCACCAGCCGCTATGCGACGGGAGCCATAAAGCCCTCTAACTTTCCCCTCCCCCTTGTGGGGAGGGGTAGGGGTGGGGGTCGGGAGGTTACGTGATGCAGGAGAGGCGACCGAAGACCATCGAGCCTCGCGTCTGGGCACTGCGCGATCGCGGCATTGTACCGGTCAACAAAGCCCGCTCGCGTGTAATGCGTTCGGAACCCACCAACGCCGAACGCAAACTATGGTGGCATTTGCGTCATCGGCTTGCATTGCCGACTTCGCATTTTCGGCGCCAGGTTCATCTCGGTCGTTATATCGTCGATTTTGCCAGCCACGGCTTGAAGATAGTGATTGAACTTGACGGCGGACAACATGCGACACAACACAAGCAGGACGCCATGCGAACGAAGTTTCTGGAGTCCGAAGGCTATCGCGTCTTGCGTTTCTGGAACAATGAAGTCCTTGGCAACATCGACGGCGTTCTGGAAGTGATTCAGAGTGCTTGCCTCACGACCCCCACCCCCGCCCCTCCCCACAAGGGGGAGGGGAGCAGCTAGTGTCAGCAACGATGCCCGATCTCCTGCTCGAATTGTTCTCCGAGGAAATTCCCGCGCGCATGCAGGCGCGGGCGGCGGAGGATTTGCTTAAAGGCGTGACCGACCGGCTGGTCGGCGCCGGCCTCGTCTATGAGGGCGCCAAGGCGTTCGTGACGCCGCGGCGGCTGACGCTGTCCGTGCACGGCGTGCCGGCGCGGCAGCCGGATTTGCGCGAGGAGAAGAAGGGCCCGCGAGTCGGCGCGCCGGACAATGCGATTGCCGGCTTTCTCAAAGCCGCCGGGCTGAAATCGATCGATGAAGCGAAAGTGCAGCCGGACAAGAAGGGCGACTTCTATGTCGCGGTGATGGAAAAACCCGGCCGCGCCGCGATTGCGGTGATCGGCGAGATATTGCCCGAGGTCATCAAGGGCTTTCCGTGGCCAAAATCGATGCGCTGGGGCGAGCAGTCGAAGGCGCCAGGCGCGCTCAATTGGGTGCGGCCGCTGCATTCGATCGTCGCCACGTTCGGGCCGGAGACCGAGGAGCCGGAGATCGTGCCGTTCGCGGTCGGCGGCATCGCGGCGGGCAACGAAACGCGTGGCCATCGCTTCCTGGCGCCGGCGCCGTTCACGGTGCGCCGCTTCGCCGATTACGCGCAAAAGCTCGGTAACGCCAAGGTCGTGCTCGATGCCGAGCGTCGCCGCGACATCATCCTCACCGAAGCCAAGCAGCTTGCCTTCGCGCAGGGGCTTGAGCTTGTGCAGGACGACGGGCTGTTGGCCGAAGTTGCCGGCCTGGTCGAATGGCCGGTGGTGCTTTTGGGCTCATTCGACGAAAAATTCCTGCGCATCCCGGAAGAAGTGATCCGCGCCACCATCCGCAACAACCAGAAATGTTTCGTGCTGCGCGACGCCGCGCACGCCAAGCTGGTCGACAAATTCATCCTGGTCTCCAACCTGGAGGCAGACGACGGCGGCAAAGCCATCGTCGCCGGCAACGAGCGCGTTATCCGGGCGCGGCTAAGCGATGCGAAGTTTTTCTACGAGACCGATTTAAAGACGCGGCTTGAAGATCGCCTGCCGAAATTCAAGGACATCATCTTTCACGAGAAGTTGGGCACGCAATGGCATGGTATTGAACGCATTGAGATTCTTGCGGCGGAACTCGCGCCGTTCGTTGGTGCCGATCTGGAGAAAGCCAAGCGCGCCGCCCGGCTATGTAAAGCTGATTTGCTCACCGAGGTGGTCGGCGAATTTCCCGAACTGCAAGGCTTAATGGGCAAATACTACGCCGAGGCACAAGGCGAAGATGAAGCCGTCGCTCACGCTTGCGAGGATCATTACAAGCCGAAAGGTCCGGATGACCTCGTACCATCCGATCCTGTGTCCATCGCTGTCGCGCTCGCGGACAAGATCGACAGGCTCGTAGGCTTTTGGGCGGTCGACGAAAAGCCAACGGGGAGTAAGGATTTCTATGGTTTGCGAAGGGCGGCTCTGGGCGTAATTAGATTAGTGGTCGAAAATAAAATTCGACTCCCGTTGATGTCGGTTCTTATACCCGCACGGGTGATGATTGGGGACGATCTGAAGCACCAACAGCTAGACCAACTAGTTGAACCCATTCGAAGGTTGCGAGAGGCCGGGCTCTCTGATCGACGCATAAATCCAATTTGGAGCGATCTAGAAAGACGTCGGTTCCCGGAAAAGTTATCAGATCAAGAAAAAAATGCAGCGCTGGGTCAGATTGCAAATCTTCTCTCCTTCTTGGCCGAGCGACTGAAAGCGCAACTTCGCGAGCAAGGTGCGCGGCACGATCTGGTTGATGCGGTGTTCGCGCTCGAAGGTCAGGACGATCTTTTGCTGATCGTCCGTCGCGTCGAGGCACTGGGGGAATTCCTGGACACTGAGGACGGCAAAAACTTGCTCGCCGGCTACAAGCGCGCGACCAACATCATCCGCATCGAGGAGAAGAAGGACAGCCGCGAATATACCGGTGCACCTGATCCGGCGCACTACAAGCAACCCGAGGAAAAGGTGTTGGCGCAGGCGATCGATGCCGCCAAGGCCGAGGCGACACGCGCGGTCGAGAAGGAAGATTTCGAGGCCGCCATGCGCGCCATGGCGAGTTTGCGGCCCCATGTCGACGCCTTCTTCGACAAGGTGACGGTCAATGTCGACGACAAGCCGTTGCGCGAGAACCGGCTAAAACTGCTCAACGAAATCCGCGCCGCGACGCGGGCGGTGGCGGATTTTTCCAAGATCGAGGGCTGAAGCGGCAGCTATTCACCGCCCGTTCAACGGGCTGGCATCGGCTGCGTTTGTCGCATAGAACCGAACGGCGGCTTGGGCGTTGAAGTTCTGTCGTTTCCGGCCGCGCACTCAGGTCCTTTCCAAATTGCATCCAGCCCAGAGGAAAACCCATGGTCATCAGCGCCGAACATATCACGCCGCTTGTCGCCCTTATTGCCGGCATCCTTATTCTGATCATGCCGCGGCTGTTGAACTTCATCGTCGCGATCTATCTCATCATTGTCGGATTGACGGGGCTCAACGGCATCTACCACTGGGTGCATTAGCGTCGAACAGCCGGGCTCACTCAAACGCATGATCCCATGCCCATCGTCACATGGCCAAATCGCGCTCAAAAACGTCCCGACAGTCCGTAAAGAAATCTTCGGCCCGCGCCGCGGGCAAATCCGCGGCAGCTAAGGCTCCTGCAAAGGGCAAATGGGTCTACGCCTTCGGCGGCGGCAAGGCGGCCGGCCGCGCGTCGATGCGCAACCTGCTCGGCGGCAAGGGCTCAGGGCTTGCCGAAATGGCTCATCTGGGCCTGCCGGTGCCCCCCGGCTTCACCATCACCACCGAGGTCTGCACCCATTTTTACGACAACGGCAAAGCCTATCCGAAGGATCTGAAGGCGCAGGTCGACGCCGCGCTGGCTGAGGTCGGCCGCATCACCGGCAAGAAATTCGGCGACGGCGAAAATCCGCTCTTGGTCTCGGTGCGCTCCGGCGGGCGCGCTTCGATGCCAGGCATGATGGACACCGTGCTCAATCTCGGGCTCAACGACGTCACCGCCGTGGCGCTTGCGGAAAGATCCCGCGACCGGCGCTTTGCCTTGGACAGCTACCGGCGCTTCATCACCATGTATGCCAATGTGGTGCTCGGCATCGAGCATCATCATTTCGAGGAAATCCTCGACGATCACAAGGACCGCAACGGCTATACGCTCGACACCGATCTCAGCGCCGACGATTGGGACACCATCATCGACCGCTACAAGGAGCGCGTCGAGGAGGAGAGCGGCAAGCCGTTCCCGCAGGACCCGCACGCGCAATTGTGGGGCGCCATCGGCGCGGTGTTCGGCTCGTGGATGAACCAGCGCGCCATCACCTACCGCCGCCTGCACGCTATTCCGGAGAGCTGGGGCACCGCGGTCAATGTGCAGGCCATGGTGTTCGGCAATATGGGCGAGACCTCGGCGACCGGCGTCGCTTTCACGCGCAATCCGTCGACCGGCGAGAAAAAGCTCTACGGCGAATTTTTGATCAACGCACAGGGCGAGGACGTCGTCGCCGGCATCCGCACGCCGCAGGAGATCACCGAACAGGCGCGCAAGGAAGCCGGCTCGCAAAAGCCGTCGATGGAATCGGCGATGCCGGACGCCTTCGCCGAGCTCGCTCGCATCCATGGCGCGCTGGAGCGGCACTACCGCGACATGCAGGATCTCGAATTCACCGTTGAGCAGGGCAAGCTGTGGATGCTGCAGACGCGCAACGGCAAGCGCACGGCGCTTGCGGCGCTGCGCATCGCGGTCGAGCTCGCCAACGAGAAATTGATCACCAAGGACGAGGCGGTAGCGCGGATCGACCCTTCCGCCCTCGATCAGCTTTTACATCCGACCATCGATCCCATCGCCGAGCGCAAGGTGCTGGCCACCGGCTTGCCAGCGTCGCCGGGCGCCGCCTGCGGCGAGATCGTGTTCTCCTCGGAAGATGCCGAGACGCTGAAGAACCAGGGACGTAAGGTCATTTTAGTGCGCGTCGAAACCTCGCCGGAAGACATTCACGGCATGCATGCCGCCGAAGGCATTTTGACCACGCGCGGCGGCATGACGTCCCATGCGGCTGTGGTTGCTCGCGGCATGGGCAAGCCCTGCGTCTCCGGCGCCGGCTCCTTGCGCGTCGATTATCGCGCGCAGAGCATGACCGCGGGCGGCGTGACGCTCAAGAAGGGCGATATCCTCACCATCGACGGTTCGAGCGGGCAGGTGCTGGCCGGCCGCGTGCCGATGCAGGAGCCGGCGCTGGCCGGCGAATTCGCCACCTTGATGAAATGGGCCGACAGCGCCCGCAAGCTCAAAGTGCGCGCCAATGCCGATACGCCGGCCGATGCCCGCGCCGCGATCAAATTTGGCGCCGAGGGCATTGGGCTTTGCCGCACCGAGCACATGTTCTTCGACGAGGACCGCATCCGCGCCGTGCGCGAGATGATCTTGGCCGAGGACGAAAAATCGCGCCGCGTAGCGTTGGCGAAACTCCTGCCGATGCAGCGCGTCGATTTCGTCGAGCTGTTCAAGATCATGGGCAGCTTGCCGGTGACCATCCGCCTGCTCGATCCGCCGCTGCACGAATTTTTGCCGCACACCGACGAGGAGATCGACGAAGTGGCGAAAGCCATGGGCGCCGATCGGAAAAAGCTCGCCGATCGCGCCAACGAACTGCACGAGTTCAATCCGATGCTCGGCTTCCGCGGCTGTCGGCTGGCGATAGCTTATCCGGAAATCGCCGAAATGCAGGCCCGCGCCATCTTTGAGGCCGCGGTCGAGGCGGAGCGCGCGACCGGCGTCAAGGTGGCGCCGGAAATCATGGTGCCGCTGATCGCCAGCAAAGCGGAGCTCGATCTGGTCAAGGAACGCATCGACGCCATGGCGCAAATCGTTGCCGCCGAGAGCAAAAGCAAGCTGAAATATCAGGTCGGCACCATGATCGAATTGCCGCGCGCGGCGTTGATGGCGGGCGAGATCGCGCAGACCGCGGAGTTCTTCTCGTTCGGCACCAACGATTTGACGCAGACCGCATTCGGCATCAGCCGCGACGACGCCGCGAGCTTTCTCAACATCTATACGGCCAAGGGCATCCTGCCGGGCGATCCGTTCGTGTCGATCGACCGCGACGGCGTCGGCGAACTCATTCGCATCGCCGCCGAACGCGGCCGCAAGGTGCGCAAAAATCTAAAGCTCGGCATCTGCGGCGAGCACGGCGGCGATCCCGCCTCGGTTGCGTTCTGCCATGAAGTCAAGCTCGACTACGTGTCGTGCTCGCCGTTCCGCGTGCCGATCGCGCGCCTTGCCGCGGCCCAAGCCGCCCTTGGCAAAGGCACAGCCAGCACGGCATGACGCTCCGACGGCCGCAGCCGCGCCGCTGAAAATTTTCTAACGTTGTGGAACGCGACGCGTGTTGCTCATTTGTACGCACGCGCGCCCAAATTTTTAAATTTGATTTACCATGCGAGCGGCCGAAGCGTGCTGCAGTCCCGTGCCGCGCTTGCGCAATTAACGCGTTCGCAACGTTAACGCGACAATAGATAGAACCGTCGCATTCGCGCCACACCCGCCGTGTTTCGATAACTACGTGCGCGTTGCGTTGCAGGCGTTGGGGTAAGGGGTAAATGGCTGCGTCGCGTGTTCGGATGATGGGCGCCTCGTCGGCGCCCTTCTGGTTCAGTGCGTTCTTCCTGGCCCTGATGCCGACTTCGATCGGATATCAGGATCTCGCCGCGCTGTTGGCGCAGCAACCCGGCGTGTCGCAACGCTGGCGCGACCATTTGATCGCGTCGCCGTTCGGCACCATCGAGCCGGCGACGTTCAGCTACGGCCGCCCAATTGGAACGTCGGTGCCCCTTGGTTATCAGACCGTCAATTTCGATCCGAGCGCGATTGCCGCGAACTCTTGGCAGATCGATGCGCCGCTCAATACGACGAGCGCCGAGCCGGTCGAATATCCGACCGTCAACCGGCGCCTGAAGGGCAATCGCCTGCCGGTGCACACGCCGGCCGCGCCGGAAACCTTGCCGCAACTGCAACCGGTCAATGCGCCGCCGGCTGCGGCGCCGCTGCAACCGCGGCCGGTCGCGCCTTCGTTTATCTTGCCGCTCAAGAGCGCCGATGAGATCGACAGCGTGCCGCCGATGGCGCAGCCGGCGCAATTGCCGCCGTCGGCGCCAGTGCTGCAACTTTCCGATACCGAACAGCCCAGCGTTTCACTGCGCGCAATGGAACTGGCCGAGCGCGACAATGCGCCGTCGGTCGACGACGACGATTTCATCGCCGACCAGCCGCCCGAAATTCCCGCCGCCGGCGAGAGAAACTCGGCGTCGCTCGCGGCACTGACGTTCACCGACACCGATCCGGCGGAAGGCACAGCGCTTACCTTCTTCGGCGTCGGCACCATGGGCGCGCCGAGCGGCCTGCAGCGCTGGGCGCCGGGTGCCGAGCCGGAGCCGGTTGCGCGCGCGGTCGATCCGGACGTCAAGATAGCGGCGCTCGAAGGCAGTGCCGACGGCGGCGAGACGGTGGCGAAAAAAGACGACTCGAGCCTGTTGGAAAGCCCGGCGGACCGCCTCAAGCTCACCGGCAAGCCGCTCGCCAAAGCCGAGAAATGTCTCGCCGACGCGGTTTATTTCGAAGCGCGCGGTGAGCCGTTCAAAGGCCAGGAGGCGGTGGCGCAGGTGGTGATGAACCGGGTGTTCTCGGGCTATTACCCCAACGACGTCTGCGGCGTAGTTTATCAGAACGCCGGACGGCACCTGGCCTGTCAGTTCACCTTCGCCTGCGAAGGCAAGGACCTCAACAAGGTCGATGAGCCCGACATGTGGGAGCAGGCCAAGAAGATCGCCAAGGACATGCTCGACGGCAAGATCTGGCTCGCCGAAGTCGGCCACGCCACCCACTATCACGCCTACTGGGTGCATCCGAGCTGGGTCCACGAGATGACAAAGCTCTACAAGCTCGGCGTCCATACCTTCTATCGGCCGAAGAATTGGGGCGACGGCGACACCGATCCGGCCTACGGCCCGGTGCCGAGCACCAGCAAGGCCGACACGCCCGACGCGACGGCGAAGGGCCCGCAAGCGGCGGCGACGCCTGCCAAGAGCGAGTCGACCGCGAAGCTCTGAACGCCTATCATCACGCCGCAGCTTCGATTGTGATTGATCGATTGAGGCGGGGGTAAACGGAGATTGGCGTGATGACTTTGGCAATGAGAGTAGCCGTCGCGGTCGCGCTCACTTTCGCAATCGCAGCCGCGGTCGCGCTCAGCGCTTCCGCAAGCGGCAAGCGGCACCATCATCCGGCAAAGCCGTCGGAGCAATATCTGCGATCGGCGGCGCCGCCGGCCGACAAGGCGCAAAAATAGCGGCGCGGCGCTCACATCTCGATGTCGAGACCGATATCGAGATTCTGCACCGAATGGGTGAGTGAGCCGGAGCTGAGATAATCCACGCCGGTCTCGGCGATGGCCGCGGCGCTGTCCAGCGTGATGCCGCCCGAGGCCTCGATGACGAGGCGGCCCGCCACCATGGCCACGGCCTTGCGCATGGCATCGAGATCGAAATTGTCGATCAGCACCACGTCGGCCAGGCCGACATCCAGCACTTCCTTGAGCTGATCGAGCGAATCGACCTCGATCTCGATCTTCACCAAATGCCCGATCGCCGCCTTGGCGCGCGTCAGCACGGCGCGGGTGCCGCCGGCAACCGCGATGTGGTTGTCTTTGATCAGCACCGCGTCGTCGAGACCGAAGCGGTGATTAAAGCCGCCGCCGCAGCGCACGGCATATTTTTCCAGCGCGCGCAGCCCCGGCGTGGTCTTGCGCGTGCAGATGATGCGCGCCTTGGTGTGGGCGATGCGCTGCACAAAGGCGGCAGTCGCGGTGGCGATGCCGGACAGGTGGCCGACAAAATTGAGCGCGGTGCGTTCGGCGGAAAGAATCGCGCGCGCATTGCCGGCGATCGTCATCAATTTGGTCCCGGCGCCGATCGCCATGCCATCGCGGCCGTGGGGCTTTATCTCGATCGCCGGATCGAGGCGGCGGAACGCCGCTTCGACCAGCGGCAGGCCCGAGACGACGCCGGGCTTGCGCGCGACGACAACGGCGCGGCCGGTTGTGTCCTCCGGTATGGTCGCGATCGACGTGACGTCGCCGGCGCGGCCGAGATCTTCCTTGAGCGCGCGCGTCACCACATCTTCGACTTCGAGCGGCGAGACGAAGGCGTCGGAACAATAAAGCGACATCGGTAGCTCTCGTTACCAAAATAGCGTCGGCTGCAAAGACCCATATCTAGTGTCGCGGACCGTGGCAAACCCATGCGCAACGGCATGGGCCAGCCATGCACGAACGGTTCAACGCGGGGTAGATTTCGTTTGGGCGATCACGCCCGCCGCTCTATATTGCGCGGCTTTTCGAAATTTGCGAACCGACCGGGACGGCCATGACCACCGCAGATAACCGGCTCAATCCTGCCCAATCCGGCGCCATGGTCGCTACGTGGCGCACGCCGGCGCTGGTGATCGGCATGGGCTGCCTGATCACGATGATCGCATTCGGTCCGCGTTCGACGCTGGGCTTTTTCTTGACGCCGCTTTCGAGCGCCAATCATTGGGGCCGCGACGTGTTCGCATTCGCGCTGGCTTTGCAGAATCTGCTGTGGGGCATCGGCCAGCCGCTCGGCGGCATGATCGCCGACCGCTTCGGCACCATTCGGGTGGTCTGCGTCGGCGCGCTGCTCTACGCTGCCGGCCTGGTGCTGATGTCGCACGCCACCAGCGCGCCGCTGCTCGATGCATCGGCCGGCGCGTTGATCGGCTTTGGTCTCGCCGGTTGCTCGTTCCCCGTCATTCTCGCGGCATTCGGCAAGATATTGCCGAAGGAATATCGCTCGATCGCGTTTGGCTTCGGCACCGCGGCCGGATCGTTCGGGCAATTCCTCTATTCGCCGGTCGCCGTGTTGCTGATGGATACGTTCGGCTGGCAGCAGACGCTGGTCATCTTCGCCGTCAGCATGCTGGGCGTGCTGCCGCTGTCGCTGGCACTCGCCACGCCGCCGACGACGTCGACGACGGAGCGGGCTTCGACCCAGTCGCTCAGGCAGGCGCTCGGCGAGGCCTTTGCCCATCGCTCCTACATTCTGCTGGTGCTCGGCTTCTTCACCTGCGGCTTCCAGCTGCAATTCATCACCGTGCACATGCCGTCCTATCTGGTCGATCGCGGCCTCTCCGCGTCGGTCGGCGGCTGGACCATCGCCACCATCGGGCTGTTCAACATCATCGGCTCGGTCACCGCCGGCTGGCTCGGCGACCGCATGCCGAAGCGCTATCTGCTCTCGATGATCTATTTCATCCGCGCCGCGGCGATCCTGGCGTTCATCTCGTTCCCGGTCACGACGGTCACGTGCCTGATCTTCGCCGCGATCATGGGTCTGATGTGGCTCTCCACCGTACCGCCGACCAACGGCATCATCGCGTTGATGTTCGGCACCAAATGGCTGGCGACGCTGGCGGGTTTTGCCTTCTTCAGCCACCAGGTCGGCGGCTTCCTCGGCGTCTGGCTCGGCGGCATCGCGTTCGACCGCACCGGTTCGTACACCGTGGTGTGGTGGCTCGCGATCCTGTTCGGCGTGCTCTCGGCGCTGATCAACCTGCCGATCGTCGAGAAGCCGGTCGAGCGCCCCGCCGCCGCGCTGGCTTGATGACCTCTGTCCTACCTCTCCCGGCCATGACAAAATGACACCGGGAGGCTTCGGATGGGGACTTTCAAAGCGATCGTCATCGACAAGGCGGAAGCCGGGCAGACGGTTCGGCTCGCCGACTTCGACGAAAAGGACCTGATGGACGGCGACGTCACCGTCGCGGTTGAATGGTCGACGGTGAACTACAAGGATGGGCTCGCGGTTACCGGTAAGGCGCCGGTGGTGCGCCGCTTCCCGATGATCGCCGGCGTCGATTTTTCCGGCACTGTTGAATCCTCGTCACACCCGGCCTGGGAGCCGGGCGACAAAGTCATCCTCAACGGCTGGGGCCTTGGCGAGACCCATCTCGGCGCCTACGCGCAGAAGGCGCGGGTCAAAGGCGATTGGCTGGTGCGGCTGCCGCAAAACATCAGCGCGCGCGAGGCCATGGCGATCGGCACCGCGGGTTATACCGCCATGCTTGCGGTGATGGCGCTGGAACGCTCAGGCGTCACGCCAGGCCGCGGCCCGATCATCGTCACTGGCGCCGCCGGCGGCGTCGGCTCCGTCGCGGTCGCGATCCTCGCCAAGCTCGGCTACCAAATTACCGCCTCGACCGGCCGACCGGCGGAAGCGGACTATCTCAAAGGGCTCGGCGCCAGCGAAATCATCGACCGCAAGGAGCTCAGCGGCCCGGCGCGGCCGCTCAACAAGGAGCGCTGGGCCGGCGGTATCGATGCCGTGGGCTCGACGACGCTCGCCAATGTGCTTTCCATGACCCGCTATGGCGGCGCGGTTGCCGCCTGTGGGCTGGCCGGCGGCATGGACTTGCCGACCTCGGTGGCGCCGTTCATCCTACGCGGGGTGTCGTTGCTCGGCATCGATTCGGTGATGTGCCCGCTGCCACTGCGGCAAGTGGCGTGGCACCGGCTGGAGCGGGATTTGCCGCGGGACAAGATCGCGGCGATGACCACCGAGATCGGGCTTGGCGACGTCATCGAAGCCGGCCGGCGCATCGTCGAGGGCCAAGTGCGCGGCCGGATCGTGGTAAAGATCGGGTAAACACGCTCGCGTTTTGGCCACAAAGTCGCCGACCATCGGGGCCAGTATGGTAAGGGGACCGTTAAGAAATTTTGTTAACGTCGCTCGCATGTCGATCGTGGAGTCGCCCATGTTGCTGCGCGTGGCCATCGTCTGTGCATTCGTGGTGGGGGCCGCTTCGGCGGTCGCCGAGGAGCTCGCGCCGGAGCAGGCCAGGGCCTTTGTCGTCGGCAAGCTGTTCACCTATACCTGCTTCGACGGCACTGCCGGCATGGGCCGCATCTTCTCCGACGGCTCCGTGGTCGGCACCATCCAGCCGGGCGGCCAGAGCCAGGTGCGCTTCGCCGCGCTACCGGCCGGCACCATCAAGGTCAGCAGCAATTCGATGTGCGCGCACCTCGCCGGCCTGCCGATCGAGCCGTGCTTTCGGGTGCAGAAGATCGATTACCACAGCTTCCGTGGCTCGATCTCAGGCCTGTCGTTCGCCTATTGCGACTTCTATCAGCGCAATCCGCGCAGTGCGATCGGCGGTGCCAGCGTCAAGCGAGACCTGGCGCCGGCGCCGGGATCGGCGACATCAGTTGCGACTGCGCGTCCGTCGGACGAATAACACGCCGGCAAGTTACGAAGCTTCCTCGGATCGCGCGCGCGGATAGAGCACGTGCTGGTAAACCCAGCCGATGCCGAGCAGCACCACACCAAGCCCGATCACCGACAGCGCGCGGTAGATGCCGCTGATGCTCGCGGTATCGATGATGAACACCTTGGCGACGGTCAACGCGATGACGGCGAGCGCGGGCAGCCGCGCCGGCTGCGAGCGCAGGTAGAAGCCGACCGCAAGCAGCACGATGCCGAAGGCGAGCCAGACGGTCGAATAGGCATATTGCTCGGCATCGCTGATCGGCCCGGCCAATATCGGCCCATGAAATAGCCGCCGCACTTCGAGCGTCAGATAGAACAAAGCAAGCGTCACCGCGGTGACGGTGGCGGCGACTCGGTAGGAGATCGGCCGCGTGGTGCGCGCGATCAGCGCCAGCGTGACGGCGAGCACCGCAGGCAGACCGTAACCCAAAAGGATCAGGTTGAAGAACGCGCCGCCCACCGGATTGTCGTTGAAGCGCGGACCCCAGGCGAGCAGGAGCACGACGATGACGGCGACGAGCGTCAGCGCCGCGACCAATAGCGCTCCAGCATTGTGCACCATGCTGCCGGTGCGCCCGCGCACGCGCTCGAGCCCGATGGTCATCGCCAGCCCGACATTGACGTAGAGCATGGCTTCCACGACGCCGTCGCGCACGCGGTAGATATCGCCGCCGGTGACGTAGTGGCGGATCTCGAGAATAGCGAGCAGAACGGTGAACAGGATGGCGCCGGCATCGACGATGCGTGCCGGCAGATCATCGGCGCGGCGCCGCAACAGCCATCCCGCGGTCCAGAAGGCGGCGGCCGGGACGCCATAGCCGTACAGCAGCCAGTTGAAGATCGGCATGGTGCCGAGATCGGCGCCGGCGATCGTCGGTTGGTAAGCCACGCGCGCGACCACCACCGCGACCATGATGGCGGCAAGCCAGCGCAGCCAAGGCAGCGGCCGTTGTTCGACGACCCAGGCGATGCCCGGCACCATCAGGGCAAGGGCAATGGTGAGCCAGCCCTTTTCCAGCGCAAAGGTCAGCGCCAGCGCCAGCGCGCCCAGCGTGCCGGTGGCGAACATCGCGCCCGCCGCCATCAGGCCGGGCCGCGGCTCGCGTTTCACCAGCGTCTCGGTCGCAAGCGCAAAAATCGCAGCCACGAGCAGCGCCAGCGCCGCGAATGGCAGCGATCGATCGAGCTGCGCGATGCGGTAATAGAGCGCGATGAGCATGGCGAGCGGCGCGAATACCGCCGTGGCGCTCCACAGCATCGGCGCCAGCGCGCGCGACGAGCGGCCTTGCGCCAAAAATCCGCCGGCGCCGAATAGCACGGCCCAGCCGGCGGCGAGGATCAGGTGCGAGCCGTAGTCGTAGCGCTCCGGCTCCGGTATTGCCGGCGCCGTCGGGCCGGACGGCGCCAGCAGGCCTTGCACATTCATGTGCACCGCCCAGTGCGCCATCACCAGCGCGGCCAGGACCGCGGCGACCGGCACGGCGCCGGCCGCAGCCTCGGTGCGCCAAGCGATGGCGACCGTCGCGACGGTGAGGACGACAAAGGCGGTGAGCGCTGAGGGATCATGCCGGCTCGCCAGCACCAGAACCGCGCCGGCCAACAGATAGACCGCTAGCGCCAGCGTCGAGAGGCGGTCGACAGCGCCGGGCACGGCCGGCGGCCCGTACAACAAGCCGCAGACCAGGAACGTGGCGACAAGCGCGAAGCCGGCGAGCGCGTGGAAGACGTGCGCGCCCAGCGCGGTGACGGTATCAGCCTGTATTCCCGGCAGCGTCCATAGCGCGCCCAGCACGATCGCCGCGATGGCGAGCCAGGCCCACATGCGAAAGCGCGCCAGCGCGAAAGCGGCGGCATTGACCACCGCGATGTAAATATAAAGCGACCAGAAATCGGGCTCGGCGGAGGTGACCAGCATCGGCGCCAGATAGGCGCCGATCACGCCCAGGCCGGCGAGCGCCGGTCCATGCAGCAACGCGGCGCCCAAAGTGAGCAGCGCCACAACGCCGAGCAGGATGAAGGCGGCTGCCGGTGGCAAGAATCCGTAGAGCCCGTACGCCGCATAGACGGTGGCATAGGCGACCGTGGTGCCAGCCGCGGTCAGCGTGGCTGGAATATGCGCCGACGGCACGACGGAGAGCGCTGACAGCTTCTCGGTGCGCCGCGACCATTCGCCGACGGCGACCAGCGCAAGCGCCAGCAAGGCGCCGAGAAAAATCCGCACGCCCGGACCGATCAGGCCCTGCTGGATCGTATAGCGCACCAGAAAAATGCCGCCGAGCGCGAGCGCCACGCCGCCGACCCAGACCACCCAGCGGGTGCCGAATTTTTCCTCGAGGCCGATCGCTTGAGGCGTCGGCGATTGAACGGATGTTGGCGGCGAACGCGGGTGTGACGGTGGCGGCGACGTTGATGGGGCAGGCGAGGGCGTAGGCTCTACCGGCGCAGCAACAATTGGGGCTGGAGCTGCAGCGGACTGGAGCGTTGCCGGCGGTACACCTGCGGCGGCTGCCCGCTCCAATATCCTCAACCGCTCGTCCAGTTGCCGCAACTCGCTGCGGCTTCGGCTTGCCGCCATCACCGCGATAACGGCACTGACAGGAGCGGCCAAGAACAACACTACGGCCAATATGATCCAGCCGACCATCGGAGCCCCCGGCGCAGATCGCTATTTGCGAATCTACAATGCGGCGCTCCGCAGTCTACTCCAGGTCGAGCCGGAACGGCGCGGCTTCTTCGGCAAAAGTGCCCCGGCCGATGGTCTCGATGGCGGCGACCATGCGGCCGTCGCGGCCGAGCAACCGGTCGGCCAGCGACACGATGCGGATATTCGGCGTCGCCGTCGGCGAGGCGCGCCGCAACGCCTGCGCGATGCCAATCTCGTCGCGATGGGGATTGAGCGCGCAGACGCTGGCATAGGCGCTCGCCGTCGAACGGCTGATGCCCATGTAGCAATGCACCACCATCGGCGCACGGCGGTCCCAGCCGCGCACGAAACGGATGAGATCGGCGACGTGTTCCTCGCCCGGCATGATGTAGCCGTCGAGAGGTACTGAGATATCGTGCAGCCGCAGCCACAGATGGTTCTCCGGCGCGACGCTTTGCGGCCGCACCACATTGGCTTCGTCGCCGATCAGCGACACGACATGGCGCGCGCCGGTGTCCTCGACGGTTTCATGAAGGCGGGCGAGCGAGCAGACGTGAATCATGGATCAGGAATCGATTGCCTCGGTTTCTTTCATATAGGTATTGCGCACGGCGCAAGTGTGACGATCAGACGCCGGCGAGTTTTTTGATCCGCTCGAAATAGCGCGCCTCCGCCGTCTCGGCGGGCCAGGGTTTGAGGAAATCGCGCTCCATGGTGGCGGAGACCGCCGGCGGCCGGCCGAAGAAGCGGCGCGCTTCCGCGGCTTCGAAGCCGGCGAGCCGGGTGGCTTCGAGATAGGCCGCGCCGCTGTCGGCGGTCTTGATCAGCGCTTTGAGCTCGGCCGAGGCTTCCGCCGGCAGCCCGAAGCGGCGGTGGATCGCGCTGAGGAGCCGCAGCTCGACCGCCTTGTAGTCGCCGCCGATCACCGCCTTGAACGGCGAGATCATGTCGCCGATCACGTATTCGGGCGCGTCGTGCAACAGCACCGCGAGCCGGCCGCCGCGATCGAGCCGCGGCGCGCGCAGCCGCGCCAGCGCCTCGACCAACAGGCAATGTTGCGCGACGGAATAGATATGCGCGCCCTTGGTCTGGCCGTTCCAGCGCGCCCCCCGCGCCAGGCCATGCGCGATGTCTTCCAGCTCGATGTCGAGCGGCGACGGATCGAGCAAATCGAGCCGGCGCCCCGACAGCATGCGCTGCCAGGCGCGCGGCGCCGTCGACATTCGTGTCGCCCGCTTGGCGCGCTGCGCCGTGTCAGCCACGACCGTGCGACCCGAGTTTCTGGCACGCCTCATGACGGTGGCAGGTAACGAGGTGGTCGTTGACCATGCCGACCGCCTGCATGAAGGCATAGACGATGGTCGGCCCGCAGAATTTGAAGTCGCGCTGCGCCAGCTCCTTGGAGATTGCGCGCGAGATTGCGGACTCCGCCGGTACTTGGCCTCGAGATTTGTAGTGGTTGACCTTCGGTTTGCCGTCCAGGAAATCCCACAGCAGCTTCGAAAAGCCCGGCCCCTTGTCCATGATGTCGAGCCAGGCTCGCGCCGAGCGCACGGCGCCTTCGATCTTGGCGCGGTTGCGCACGATGCCTGAATCCTGCATCAGCCGTTCGACTTTGGCCGGCCGGTAGCGGGCGATTTTCTCCGGAACGAAACCGTCGAAGGCGCGACGGAAGTTGTCGCGCTTGCGCAGGATGGTGATCCACGACAGGCCGGCCTGGAAGCCGTCGAGCATGAGCTTTTCGTAGAGCGCGCGGTCGTCGTATTCCGGCACGCCCCATTCCTGGTCGTGATAGGCGACGTAGAGCGCATCGTCCTTGGGCCAGGGACAGCGCACGATGCCGTCGGCGTGTATGGGAGCTTTCATGAGGCGGAAGCTTTCATTCGGCGGCTTTGGTTTCGCCGGGGAAGGCGAAGCGCGCCCAGTCCGGCTTGACCAGATGGATCGGCACGCCGCCGCCGATGAGCGGCTCGTTACGCGCCATCGCCTCCTCCACCCGGTCGAGCCGCAACAGCGCCAGCGCGCGGCCGGCCGCGGCGGAACCCATGGTGCCGACCTGGCGGTCGCCGGCCGTCACCGCGGCGCCCGGCGCCGGCGCCGCGCCGTCATAGCGCACCGGCACCGCGCGGGTGCGCGCCGTGCCGCGATGCTCCATGCGCGAGACGACTTCCTGGCCGACATAACAGCCTTTGCTGAAATCGACGCCGCCGAGCTGGTCCATGTCGGTCTCGTGCGGGAAGGCGTCGCCGTAGCTGAAATCTGCGCCGCCCTGCGGCACGCCAAGCGCGATGCGGTGCGCCTCGTATTGCCCGGCTTCGACCAGGGTCGCGCCGAGCTCTGCCGCGGCTTGTGCGGCAAGATGCGGCGGCAGCATCACGCGAAGCCCGAGCGCCGGCAGCCGCGGATCGGAATAGCTCAGCCCAAGTTTTGTCGTGCCACCTTTGGTCGTGCTGCTGCCGCCCCAGGCGGCCAGCACGCCAAGCACCGCGGAGAGGTCTTCGACGATCACTTTCGCGCGGAGTTTGTAGATATTTAGTTTGGCAACCAGAGTGGAGCAAAGCGCCCGCTGCACATCGAGGAAAAAGCCGCCGCCATTCCCGGCAGGCGCCTCGGCGACGATGAAATCGGCGATGATCTTGCCCTGCGGCGTCAGCAGCGCGCAAAACCGCGCTGTTCCCGGCGTGAGCTCGAGAATGTCAGCGGTCACAAGCCCGTGCAAAAAGCTCCGCGCGCCGTCACCGGCGACTTTGACCACGCCACGATCCGGGAGCAGGGCGGCCTTCATGGCAAAAACTTTCCAAATATTGCCAGCGAATCTAGGACACCGGCCGATATCTCTCAAGGCTCGGACAGGTGGTGGAATTTTCTGTGCATTCGACAATCAAAAACGCGGCCCGAAGCACACCTGACGTTGTAAATCTTTTGGGGACACGTGTAAAATGACACAATGGCTGTGGGGGCCGCCGGACTATTTTCCAAAATAAGTTGTTCTGCGGTGCCGATCGCGCCATTCGCAAGCACGCGTTCAGGGGGGTGAGCGCATGACCGACGAGCTGTTGTCATTGCGGGCAATTTGCTGTCCGCGGTGCAGACCGATCACGAGATGTTCCGGCAGGCGGCGTCGACGGCACGGGTGCCCATCGAGCTCGTCGAATGCAAGAGCGTCGCCGCGGCATGTCAGGGGCTCGGCGACGGCGCCGATCTCGTCTTCATCGACGGCGCCATCGCGGGGGTTGCGACCGCGCAGGTGGTTGCGGCCGCGCGCGCGGAGCGCAAGCCGGCGTTCCTGGTGCTGCTCGCCGCGCCGGATGCCGCAATCGCGCCGCTCACCACCGATGCGGCGGCGGCCAAGCCGGTGCGGCTCGAACAGGCGCGGCGGCTGGTGGAGCGCTCGATGCGGGTGCGGATTGCGAGCCGCGTCCTCGTCGTCGACGATTCCTCGACTATGCGCAGCATCGTGCGCAAAATTCTCGGCGCGACGCGATTCCCCTTCGACGTGAGCGAAGCGGCCGAGGGTGCAGCCGCGCTCAAGCTCGCGCGCGAGAGCGAATTCGACATCGTCTTTCTCGACTACAACATGCCCGGCTTCAACGGCCTGGAGACGCTGGCCGAGTTCAAGCGCGAGAAGCGGCGCATGACCGTCGTGGTGATGTCGTCGGCGCAGGACGCTTCGCTCGCCGAACGCGTGCGCCTGCAGGGCGCTGCTTTTCTCAAAAAGCCGTTCTTCCCCGCCGATATCGAGGCGGTGCTGACACGGCATTACGGATTGACCGCGCTCAATCCCGAGCGCGGCTGAAACCGGAAATTTTCGCGAGCGTTGCGGCTATTGCCGCGAGATCTGGACCGAGAATTCGCCGTTGCGGATGCGGGCGCCCAAATTTTCCGCGTAGCGGGCGGCGGCGTCCTCGCCGTAGGTCGTGGTCAGTTCGGCCAGCGCCAAAAACAGCGCGGTCTGCGCCAGGCAATCGCCCTCGATGCCGTCGTGCAGCGCCTCGATCCAGGCGTCGTGCAGATAACCGAGCGCGATGCGCTTTTGCTCATGCTCGGGCACCGCTTCGCGCGCGGCTAAATTTGGTGTCGCCGTACTCATTTTCTGTTTTCTCTCGCCACTACCCCGGCGGCGTCCCTGTCCTGAAATCAAACTAGCATGGGATTTCGGGGGTAAAAATCGAACCTCGGGGCAGGGTTAATGCCTGCAGGACCGCTATTTCCGCTATTAGTTAGCGTAGCGGGCGGTGATCTCGCGGGCGATATGGGCGCCCTCTTCGAGGTAGCGCTGGATGACGACGCCGGCCGCCGGCGTGCAGCTGCGGTAGCTTTGCTGGAAGCCGCGATAGCCGCGGTTGAAGCTTGCCACCATCTGGTCGTGGCGGTCGCCGCTGGGCGCTTCGGCCTCGATCAGCGCTTGCGCTTCGTTGCGCCACTTCTGGCCTTCATTGCTGCCGCAAATGCCGCGCAGGAAATGCAGCGCGCCGAGGATTTCCGACAGCCGTTGCAAATCGTGATCGTAAGGCGCGGACACTATCTGCGGCGCCACCGGCGCCGCCGACTGCGGCGCACCCGGGGGCTGGGCCCTGCCCGCCGGCGGCAGCCCGGGTTTCGGCTGGGCCGGGGCCTGCGGTCTGGGCGGATACTGTTGGTACGGCTGCTGCGGCGGCTGTCCGAATTGGAAAAATTGCGCGCCGGCCGGCGGAGCCGCGAGGCACAAAGAAAACAACAGTGCGGTCAATGTTCGAAGCATCGGAGGTGCAAACCTAAGGGTCGCGCGGACAGTCGAACAAGCATGACAACGCGGCACTGTTGAGGCACGCGGCATCACCGCGCCTCCACGATCCGGTCCCAGGCTGCGTTGACGATCAGCCCGAGCCCTTCGGTGGTTTCCAAGTCGGCGAGCGCCGACGGTTCGCGCCATTGCGCTTCGGCCAATTCCTCGTTGAGCGCAACCTCGCCTGAGATCCAGCGCGCCGCGAACGGCAAAATCACGAAATGGCGTTCGACTCCGCCGGCGGCATCGCGGGTGATGGCCTGGCGATAGCCGGCCAGCGCCACCGGCTCGACATCGAGGCTGGTCTCCTCGCGGACCTCGCGGATGACGGCTTCCTCCAAGGTCTCGCCGAGCTCGACGCCGCCGCCCGGCAGCGTATAGAGGCCGTGGGCCGGCGGCCGCGCCCGGCGCACGATCAGCACCCGGCCGTCGCGGAAGATGGCGGCGCTCACCGCCAGATATGGCCGCGTTGGATAAGTGCGCGATCGCTCGTCGTTGCTCATCGAAGCTCGCGTGATTTCGGCTAGTCTCGCAAAAGGCGCGGACGGTGATTAACTCAGCTGCTTGGTCCGAGGTACTTAAACCAAGGTTCTTAGACTATGTGCGGACGCTATGTCATCATCTCGACGCCGGAAGCGATCCGGGCGCTTTTCGGCTATAGCGAACAGCCGAATTTTCCGCCGCGCTATAACGTGGCGCCGACCCAGCCGATCCCCGTCGTGCGCCTGCACGACGGCAAGCGCTCCTTCGCGCTGATGCGCTGGGGCTTGCTGCCATCCTGGGTCAAGGACCCGAAGACGTTTCCGCTCCTGATCAATGCGCGCGGCGAATCGGTGCTCGACAAGCCGGCCTTTCGTAACGCCATGCGGCGGCGGCGCTGCCTCATTCCGACCGACGGCTTTTATGAATGGCAGGTTTTGGGCAAAGCCGGCACGCCGAAGCGGCCGTATTTCGTGCGCGCCAAACGCGGCGGCGACGGCACCGCGCCGCCGCTCGCCTTCGCCGGCCTGTACGAAACCTGGACCGGGCCGAACGGCGAAGAGCTCGATACCGCCGCCATCATCACCACCACGGCAAACCGCACGCTCGCGGCCGTGCACGATCGCATGCCGGTGTTCGTTCAGCCGGAAGCTTTCGACCTGTGGCTCGACTGCGCCAATGTCGAAGCCGACGTCGCCGCAGCCCTGATCGCGCCGGCCGACGAAGCGCTGCTCGAAGTCTATGAGGTCTCGACTGCGGTCAATCGCGTTGCCAACGATTCTGCGGCGTTGATTGCGCCGGTTCCGGCCGGCGCCGCGCAAGCGGCGGTGAGCCCACCCGTCGCCAAAGAGAAAAAAGAAAAACAGCCAAAACCGTCCGACGATCAGGCGTCGTTGTTTTAGCCGCGTGACGGCCGCGACGTGGCGATGGTGATCGCGGCGGCGATGACGTTGGCTAAAATGCTGGCGAGGATCGGGATCGTATAGCTCCCGGTGGCATCGAAGGCGAAGCCGGCGGCGCTCGGGCCGATCAAGGTGCCGAAGCCGACGCTGGTGTAAAGCACGCCGATGAGGCCTGAGACGTTGCGGCCGCCGAAATAGTCCATCACCACCGCCGGCAGCAGTGCGACCCAGCCGCCATAGGCGACGCCGAACAAAAATGCGAATACCGCCAGCGGCCAAAAGCCCGTCGCCAACGCCCAAATGACGAGAGCGAGCGCCATGCCGACAAACATCGCTGCCAGCGACAGCTCGCGGCCGAGCCAGTCGGCAATGCCGCCGAGGAAGAAACGCCCGGCGGCGCTGCCGACGCCGATCGCGCCCACCAGCAAAACTCCGCGCGCTTGCGTCACGCCGTGATCCACCGCGTAGGGCACGAGATGGACGAACGGAACGAACACGCCGAACGAGCAGGCGAGACAGGCGGCATAGAGGCCGATGAAGCGCCGCGATGTGATCGCTTCGCGCATGGCAGCGCCGCCGGACGGATCGGTTTGAACATTCTCCCGTACCGCGTCGCCGTCCGGCGCCAGGCCGCGGTCGCGCGGATCGTTGGCGATCAAGAGTGCCATGGCGACGCCGACGATTGCCGCGAGAACGCCGAGGATGAGATAGGCCTCGCGCCAACCCGTTGCTCCGATGAGGAACGACGCGAACGGCGGCACCGCGAGCGTGCCGACGCCGATGCCGGCGGAAGCAAGCCCCGAGGCAAAGCCGCGGCGGCGCACGAACCAGCGCTGCACCGCGCCCATGGCCGGCACATAGGAGCAGCCGACGCCTAAACCAACGCCAAGCCCATAGGCGGCATAGACTTGCGTCAGGCTGCGCGCCGCGCTCGCTGCGGCCAAGCCGAGCCCGATCAAAATCATGCCGATCACGGCCATTTGCCGCGAGCCCCAGCGGTCGGCGAGCGGGCCGCTCACCATGCCGAGGCTGAAATAGAGAAAGCCCGCCAGCGAGAACACCAGCGACACGGAACCGCGCGACATGCCGAAGTCCTGCTGCAGCGGGGCGACAAAGGCGCTGAACGAATAGGCGCAGCCGAAATCGACGAAGGTCACGGCAAAGGCCGCGGCGACGACGAACCAGCCGTAGAAGACGCGCGGCAGGGGGAGGGCGGCTTTATCGCTCACGGCATTTCCTTTGCTCAGCCGCAACATCGGTACGCCGGTCGCGCTAGTCCACCCGTTTTGCACCCGATTTGCTTCGGCCGCGAGCGAAGCATTGCCGGTAGCAATGGCGCACGGCGGCGTCCATATTCGATGCATGTCGAACGCACCGCAAATGGCCGAAGTCGCGGCTTTGGTCGGCGATCCGGCCCGCGCCAATATCCTCTGCGCGCTGCTCGGCGGCCGCGCGCTGACCGCGACCGAGCTGGCCTTTGCCGCCGGCGTGACGCCGCAGACCACCAGCGGCCATCTCGGCAAGCTCGCCGCGGCGCGACTCCTGGTGCCGATGAAGCAAGGCCGCCACCGCTACTATCGCCTGGCCGGGCCCCATGTCGGGCAGATGCTGGAAAGCATCATGAACGTCGCGCTCGAAGGCCCGCCGCGCTACCAGCCGAAATCGCATCTCGACGACAAGCTGCGCCACGCCCGCACCTGCTACGACCACATCGCCGGTATGCTCGGTGTCGGCTTGGCCGATCGGCTGATCGAGCACGAGCACGTCATTCTCGGCAACGAAGCCGGCGAAGTGACGCCGACCGGCGCGGAATTCTTAAGCAAGCTCGGCGTCGATCTCTCCCACGCACGCGCCAAGCGCCGGGTGTTCTGCCGGCCGTGTCTGGATTGGACGGAGCGGCGCCCGCATATCGGCGGCGCGGTCGGCGCGGCGTTGGCCGATCGCTGTTTCGAGCTGAAATGGATCGAGCGGGTGCGCGACGGCCGGGCGCTGACGATTACGCCCGCCGGCAAGCGCGGCCTGATGGAAGCCTTTTCGCTTCAGGTTTAGCAGCTGTTGAAGATCAATAAATCTGAAACTGATCGCAGTGCGGCCTTGATCGCTTGGATGCTCGTTGTTCGTGTTGATGATCTTGTCAAGGACGGCGCGAAAGCGCCGCCGCCTCCGGCGGTCTTCGATCCTTGACAAGATCATCAACACGAACAGAATGCCGTCCAAGCGATCAAGGCCGCTTTCTCGGCGTTCTTACAAGTTATTGCTTTTTTTATCGCGGCGCTGTCGCTACAGCACCTTGCCGGGATTGAGAATCCCCTTCGGATCCAGCAGCTGCTTGATATCGCGCATCAACGAAAACGCGACCGGGTCCTTCACCGACGGCAACAGATCGCGCTTGACCACGCCGATGCCGTGCTCGGCTGAAATCGAGCCGCCGTATTTCTTCACCACCGCGAAGACCACGGCGTTGACGTCGTCCCAGCGCCGCAAATATTCCGCCTTGTCGGCGCCGACCGGCTGGGTGACGTTGTAATGGATATTGCCGTCGCCGAGATGGCCGAACGGCAGCGGCTGCGCGCCGGGAATGAGCTTGGTGACGGCGGCGTTGGCTTCGGCGATGAAGGCCGGCACGGCGGCGACCGGCACCGAGACGTCGTGCTTGATCGAGCCGCCGGCGTAACGCTGCACCTCGCCGAACAATTCGCGGATGCGCCAATACATCTTGGCCTGCTCGATCGAGTCGGCGATGGTGGCGTCGGCGACGAGGCCTTTCTCCATGCCTTCGGCGAGGATCTCTTCCATCACCTCGCGCAAGCCTTCGCGCTGCTGCGAGGACAATTCGATCAGCGCGTACCAGTCGTGCGGCGTAGCGAGCGGGTCGCGGCAGCCGGCACCGTGCTCGAGCACGAGCTCGATGCCGCGCCGGGTCATGATCTCGAACGAGGTGACGCCGCCGGCGGTGCGCTCCGTGGCGATGCCGAGGAGCTCCAGCGCCGCCTCCGGCGATTTGATGCCGGCAAACGCGGTCTCCACCGAGCGCGGCCGCGGCACGAGCCGCAGCACCGCCGCGGTGATAATGCCGAGCGTGCCTTCGGCGCCGATGAAAAGATTTTTCAGGTCGTAGCCGGTATTGTCCTTTTTCAGCTTGTTGAGATTGTTCATGACCCGGCCGTCGGCCAGCACCACCTCGATGCCGAGCACGTGCGAGCGCGCGATGCCGTGCGCGATCGCCGCCGTACCGCCGGCATTGGTCGAGAGATTGCCGCCGATGGTGCAGGTGCCTTCCGAGGGCAAGAGTTGCGGATAGAGCCGGTCGACTGCCGCGGCGGCCTCGCGCGTGCGCTGCAAAGTGACGCCGGCCTCGCAGGTGATGGTGTTGGAAGTTGGATCGACCTCGCGGATGCGATCCATGCGGTTGAGCGAAAGCACGATCTCGTTGTGCAGCGGGATTTGGCCGCCGACCAGGCCGGTATTGCCGCCCTGCGGCACAATCGCCGTGTCGGTGTCGTTGGCGAGCTTGACAATTTGCGACACTTCGGCGACCGACCCCGGCCGCAACACCACCGGGGTGTGGCCCTGGAACATGTTGCGCATCTCGACCAGATACGGCGCCTTAAGGTCCGGATCGGTGATGGCGAATTTTTCGCCGACGATCGCGGTGAAGCGCGCGAGGAGCTCGGGGTCGAGTTTTATAGCGTGCTGACTTGTGGCGTGCGGATTTGGCGGCTTATCGAGCATCGGGACAGGTCCAGGCAAACGAGGTCAGACCCCATAGATGACAGCCGGGCAAACGCCGCGCAAGCGCGTCATTCATCGGGTCGTGGCGCGGCCAGAAATCATGCCCCACTTGCGCGCGACCCACGAGCGGCCATACTCGCATCAGGGAGAATGCCATGAAGTTGGAAGGCGGGTGCTATTGCCGCAAGGTGCGCTATGTGGCCGAGGGCGAGCCGATGCTCAAAGCGCAATGCCACTGCCGCGAATGCCAGTATATCAGCGGCGGCGCGCCCAACATGTTCATGCTCATGCCGCCCGACGGCTTCAGTTACACGGCGGGGACGCCCAAGCAATTTACCCGCAGCGATCTTGAACGCGCGGTGACGCGGGAATTTTGCGCCGAATGCGGCACGCATCTGGCCACGCGTCGGCCCGGTCTGGCCGCCGTGATCTTGAAAATCGGTACGTTCGACGATCCAAGCCTTTTTGGCGGCCCGCAGATGGCGATCTACACCATCGACAAGCAGGCGTTCCATCAAATCCCCGACGGCTTGCCGACCTTTGAGCGGCTGCCGAATCGATAAAGGCGTGTCGTTCAATTCAAACTGCGGCCCGACCGTTCACCGCGGCGCCGCGGCGCGCGCCAGCCGGTCGTTGATGGCTTCGCCGAGGCCGTCGTGGGGGATCGGCATCACCGCGATCGATTTTGCGCCCTGGGCGTCGAGCGCGCGCAGGTGCGAAAACAAATTGGCCGCCGCCTCGATCAGATCGCCGCGCTGCGAGAGGTTGAGGACAGTCGCCGCGTCCTCGCTCCCTTCGGCAAGTTTCGGTCCGAACGCGAGCAGCGCTTCCTCGGCGGCAACACGGCGCGCATCGAGCCGCAGCGGCGTGCGCGGCGCATAGTGCGAGGCCAGCATGCCGGGCGCGAGCGGCGCATCATCGGTTGCAGCGATACCGGCGGGCGGCTCGTTTAGCGGTCGCCCCAGCACCCGTTCGATGTCGTCGCGTGCCAGGCCGCCGGGCCGCAGGAGCATCGGTTCGCCGAGACAGGCGACGATCGTGGATTCGACGCCGACCGGAGTAGAGCCGCCGTCGACGATGAGATCGATGCGGTTGCGCAGATCGGCGAGCACATGGGCCGCCGTGGTCGGTGAGACGTGTCCGGAGCGGTTGGCTGACGGCGCCACGATCGGCCGGCCGAACGCGGCGAGAATTTTCTGCGCCACCGGGTGATGGGGCACGCGCACGGCGATGCTGTCGAGGCCGGCGGTTGCCAGCTCGGCGACCGGACAGCCCGCGGCCTTGGGCAGCACCAGGGTCAGCGGTCCCGGCCAGAATGCCGCGGCAAGTTTTTCGGCTTCCGCATCGAACCGCGCCAGCACCCGCGCCGCGGCAAGGTCGGCGACGTGCGCGATCAGCGGATTGAACGCCGGCCGGCCCTTGGCCTCGTAGAGCCGGGCGATGGCCCTGCCGTCGGTGGCGTCGGCGCCGAGGCCGTAAACCGTCTCGGTCGGGAAGGCGACGAGGCCACCGGCCTTGAGGCAGCGCACCGCGTCGCCAATGGCTGAGGCATCGGCCCTCGATACGCGGGTCACCAAAGGGGCTGTCATGGCGGAGGATCAGTGCCTAAATAGCGGGAGCGCGCAAGCGCAACCGGGGCAAGCCGGCAGCGCTTGCGACTACGGAATGCGGCTTGTATAAGCCGCGGCAGTCGGAGTGTGGCTCAGCCTGGTAGAGCACCTCGTTCGGGACGAGGGGGTCGCAGGTTCAAATCCTGCCACTCCGACCAA